>ERZ857998.1226-NODE-1226-length-30616-cov-3.372076_pt1 | contig 30616 bp, 28 predicted proteins | sample MGYA00519954_ERZ857998 | MGnify/ENA primary metagenome ERZ857998 (study PRJEB31778, sample SAMEA3449424) | human gut metagenome | biome: human gut; feature: human-associated habitat; material: faeces | place: United Kingdom | collected 2010/2012 ...
GCATACGATATTGAAAGCGGGCCCTTTGGCAGCCGTTTCACGCTTGCGCGCGGAGAAGAGCACGTTCGCTGCGAAACGCAGCTTTTGGGCCGGCATAATATCGCCAACATCACCCTGGCCAGCGCTGTTGCGTCGGAATTGGGCATGAAGCTGTCAGAAATCGCACGCGGTATCCGCAAAATTCAGCCAGTGGAGCACCGGTTGCAATTGATCCGCGGCCCGGTGAGTGTGATAGATGATGCGTTCAATTCCAACCCGGAAGGCGCGAAAGAAGCGTTGAACGTTCTTTCGGGCTTTTTGGGGCAACGCGTTATCGTGACGCCAGGCATGGTGGAGATGGGCGAGGAAGAAGACCGGTATAACTATATTTTCGGCACGCAGATCGCCGCGGTGTGCGACGCGGCCATCTTGGTGGGAGAAAAGCATACCAAGCCCATCGCGAAAGGATTGATGCAAAGCGGGTTTGATCGGAACAAACTGTTCGTTGTCGCCAGCTTGGAAGAAGCACAGGAAAAGTTGAAATCGTTGGTGAAAAGTGGCGACGTCGTTTTGTTCGAAAATGACCTACCGGACAATTATTCCTGATGGGAGGTTAGAGAGTATGAAGACTCGACTGGCGATTGTTTTTGGCAGCCGTGCCTGCGAGCACGATGTATCCATCATTTCCGGCTTGCAGGCTTTGTACGCGGCCGATGCTCAGAAATACGACGCATTCCCAGTATACATTTCGCGCGAAGGCGAGTGGTTCGTTGGCGACGCGCTGCGCAAGATGGAATTTTATAAAAAGCCGGATTGGGGCGTGGTCAGGCGCGTGTTTCCCGCGGGAAAGCATGGCAAGCTCGCGCTCATGGACGCGCAAGAGCACAAAGGGCTGTTCAAAAAAGGGGAGCCGGATGTGCTGGCGGACGTGGTTATGCCAGTGCTGCACGGCATGAATGGAGAGGACGGCACACTGTCTGGCATGATGGAGATGTGGGGCATCCCCTATACCTCTTCCGGCGTATTGGGTTCCTCGGTGGGCATGGACAAAATTGCCATGAAGCAATTGTTCCGCGGATGCGGTTTTCCCATTTTGGATTGGCTGGGCGTGGAGCGTAACCAGTGGTTTGAAGAGCGCGAGGCGATTTTGGATCGCGTGGAAAAAGCATTGGCCTATCCGGTATTCGTGAAACCGGCGAATTTGGGCTCGTCCATTGGCATTAGCAAAGCGGAAGACCGCCAGGCGCTTTCGGACGCGCTGGACGTTGCTTCCTCTTACGACCGCCGGTTGCTCGTGGAACGCGGCCTAACAAACTTTAAGGAAATCAACTGCGCGGCGCTGGGGTATGCGAATGACATTGAGGTTTCCGCAACGGAAATGCCCACGAGTTGGGAAGCGTTCCTTTCGTTTGACGATAAGTATTTGCGCGGTAAGGGCGCGAAAGGGATGGAAGCGCTGGCGCGCAAGATTCCTGCGCCTGTGGAGCCGCAAGTGGAGGCGCGCGTAAAAGAGCTCACCAGGGCGGTATTTTCCGCGCTGGATTGCAAGGGTGTGGCGCGCGTGGATTTCTTGCTGGATGAATCAAGCGGCGAACTGTATGTGGGGGAAATCAATACCATTCCCGGTTCCTTGGCGTTTTATCTGTGGGAAGCTACTGGCTTGAAATTTGGCGCGTTGGTGGATAAAATGGTCGAATATGCGTTGCGCGCGAGCCAGGATAAACGTCAGAGCGTGTTTTCCTACGATTCTTCGATTTTGCAGCGGGGGACAGGAAAGGCGTAAGATGCGCATTGTCACGCGGACAGCCCTTTGGCGCATATACTGGGAAAAAGGGGGCGGTCTGCGTGACATTTTCTCAATTGCGCGATAAAGACGTGATCAATATTCCTGATGGGCGTAAGCTTGGCAAGCCCATCGACCTGACTTTTTGTGAGAACGCTATGATTGAGGCCATCGTCGTTCCTGGCCCTAGTAGCATTTGGAACTGCTTTTCGCGCGAACGGGAAGGGTGCGCAATCCCATGGAATCGCATCCGTCGCATTGGGGACGACGTTATTTTGGTGGATTTGGATGCGAACTTTTGGAATCAACAATAATTTTCGCGTGCAAGGCGCGGCAATGCCTTGCCGCACTTACAGGCTGCCAAGGAAATTGTACAACATTATCCATTCTCTAATCAGAAGTTTATTTAACATTTTTCCGGAAAGGGTCTAGACGAATCGTGATTTATGGTGTATAATAGTTTACGCAGGCAGGTATGGGTGCGCTTGCTTGTGCGCTTGCGTGAGACAAAGAAGGTGCAAACCGCGTGAAATGTAGATATTGTAACTCAATGGAGAGCCGTGTGGTAGATTCGCGGCAAACGGAGGATGGCACGGTGATCCGCCGCCGCCGGGAGTGCGAAAAATGCGGCCGCAGATTCACGACGTACGAAAAGATTGATATTGCACCGCTTATGGTGATTAAAAAAGATCAAAAGCGCCAATGCTTTGATGTGGATAAGATTCGCACTGGTTTAATCAAGGCTTGCGAGAAGCGCCCGGTTTCTTTGGAGCAGATTGATGAGCTCGCCAGGAGCGTCGAAATGGAGGTTTATAACCGGTTTGATCCGGAAGTGAGCAGCCAGGTAATCGGCGAATTGGTGATGGAGCGCCTGAAAAAGCTCGATGAAGTGGCGTATGTGCGTTTTGCTTCGGTGCATCGCCAATTCCGCGATATACAAACTCTCATGGACGAGCTAGGAAAGCTCCTGAATGAAAGCGTGGCCGACAACAACTCGCGTTCGTCGGAAGATATACGCGCAAATATGTGAAAGAAAAGGGGAGACGCGCATGGCTAATGAACTGATTCTCGCGGTTGACGACGAGGCTCATATTCTTGAATTGTTGTCGTTCAATCTGGAGGCTTCCGGCTATCGTGTAGTGACGGCTGCCACGGGTGAAGATGCGCTCACGGTTTGCCAGCAAGAACGCCCCGCCATGGTGTTGCTGGACATCATGTTGCCGGGTATGGACGGCATGGAAGTGTGCCGTCGCTTAAAGGGCGCGCCTACGACGGCCGATATTCCGATTATTATGCTCACCGCCAAGGGAGAAGAAGTGGACAAGATTTTGGGCCTGGAGCTCGGCGCGGACGATTATATTACCAAGCCGTTCTCTGTGCGCGAACTGATTGCCCGCGTGAAGGCGCTGTTGCGTCGCGCCGCGCCGCAAAACGATGACGAAGGCATTTTGCATGTGGGTAGCCTTACCATTGATGTGGGCAACTACGAGGCGTTCCGCAATGGGGAAAAGCTTTCGCTCACGCTCAAGGAATTTGAACTGCTGAAGCTGTTGGTCATCAGCCGCGGCAAAGTGCTCACGCGCGACTTCTTGCTCGATCGCATTTGGGGCTATGAGTTCTATGGCGAAACCCGCACGGTCGATGTGCACATTCGCCACATTCGCCAGAAGCTGGGAGACGACGCCCACTATATCGAAACCATCCGTGGCGTCGGTTACAAATTTAACGATAGGCAGGAAAACCGCCTGTGAGAGTAAAGGTCGCTTTTCTCGCGACCGCGGTCAATCTGCTGTTGACCATTATTTTGGTTCTGGTATGCGTGAGCCATGCGGACGCGCAATATACCGAATTGTGCCGCCTGTCCGCGACAACGCAGGATAGTGCGGCTTTTTGTGAAGCAGATTTGATCGCGCCACTCGCGGGATTTGTTATAGCCATCGTATGCGCAAGCGCGCTGGTGGAATTTTGTGTGCTTGCGCTGGTCATCCGGCACGTGAATAAAGAGGCGCGGGATGCGCTTAACGTGCTGGATGCGTTTTGCCAAGGCGAATATAGCGAACGAATGCAGCCCTCGACGGGGAGCTTTGCCCAGGAGCGCGAACGTTTCAATGCGTTGCTTTCTCAATTGCAGGATCGTTTGAAAAAGTTGCATAGCCGCAATCAGGCGGTGGATTTGGTGATGACGCGCATGCAAAACGGCTTGATCGCCGTGGACGCAGATTTGCGCGTTATCTTGGTTACGACCGTGGCCAAGGAATTGTTGGGCATCAAGGGCAATGCTGAGGGATTGCCCATTGTTGACGCTTCCAAAGACGTGCGGTTGGATCAACTGTTTTCTGATGCCATGCGCCATGCGGACGGCATCTACACCAACGAAGTGGCGGCTCGCATGCCCGGTGGACGCGGTCACCGTCCGCTGCGCTTGTATGTATCCGTTATGCGGCAGGAAGGCAAAGTGGTGGGCGCTTTGGCTTTGGTGGAGGATATTACAAAGCTGCGCATGCTGGAACAGGTGCGAACGGATTTTGCCGCGAATGTTTCGCACGAGTTGAAAACCCCGCTTACCTCCATCAAAGGGTTTGTGGAAACGTTGATGAACGGCGCGATCGAAAAGCCGGAGATGGCGCAGAAATTTTTGCGCATCATTATGCTGGAGGCGGATCGCCTCACGCGCTTGATCAACGACATTTTGTCGATTTCTAAGCTGGAATCCGGCGAAGATTCTGGCGCCAAGGAGCGCATCCGGATCGACGAAGTTGCACGCAATGTGGTGGAAATGCTGGAATTGCACGCTTCGGAAAAAGAGGTCACTTTGCACGCATACGATTGCCCGCCCACCTATGTGCTGGGGCATCCGGATCGGGTTGAACAGATGATGATCAACTTGATTGAAAATGCCATCAAGTACAATAAACCTGGCGGAAGCGTATCCATCCGCATTTTCCCCAACGGAAAAGAAGTGAACATCTCCATTTCTGATACAGGCATCGGGATTGCGGAGGAACATTTGCCGCGCTTGTTTGAGCGCTTTTATCGCGTGGATAAAGGCCGTTCCCGCTCGATGGGTGGAACCGGGCTGGGTCTGGCCATCGTGAAGCATATCGTCCGTTCCATGGATGGTATGATAGAGGTGCATTCTAAATTGGGCGAGGGAACCGAGTTCTTGATTACGCTGCCGCAGGAGGCCGATTCGCAAAGCGCACAAGCGGCTGGTGGAGACGCGACACAAAATGAGGGGGAAGCTGAAGAATGAATTATCGCAAATTTCCAGGAACAGACATTTCTGCCAGCGCCCTAGGAATGGGGTGCATGCGCCTGCCGGTTTTGCCCGGAGAAGATCATCCCATTGACCGTGCAGAAGGAAAGCGAATGGTGGATCGTGCGATAGACGGCGGCATTACATATTTTGATACTGCTTACGGCTATCACAATGAGGAAAGCGAAGTTTTTGTGGGAGAAGCCTTGAAAGGCCTTCGCAATCGGGTGACGCTCACCACCAAATTGCCCTGCTGGAAAGTGGAAAAGCGCGAGGATATGGATGCGCTGCTGGATACGCAATTGCAACGCTTGCAGACCGACCATGTTGATTTCTATTTGTTGCATGCGCTAAACGCCAAATCGTTTGATAAAATGGTTTCTTTGGGCGTGTTTGAATTCCTTGATCGCGCGCAAGCGCAGGGGAAGATCCGCTATCCTGGTTTTTCCTTCCACGACGATAGCGAAACGTTCCACCGCATTGTGGACGCGTATGACTGGAAGTTGGCGCAGGTGCAGATGAATATTCTCGATGAGCATAAGCAAGCCACGATGGATGGCGTGCGCTATGCCGCGAAGAAGGGGATCGGTATCGTGGTGATGGAACCGCTGCGCGGCGGCGCGCTGGCCAAGACCCTGCCGCCAGAGGTTCGCGATATTTACGCCAATGCGCCAGAACAGCGCAGCAGCGTGGAGTGGGCCTTCCGCTATTTGCTGGATAAGAGCGAATTCATTACGATTCTTTCCGGGATGTCAGACATGCAGCAATTGGAAGACAATTTGCGCATTTTTAGCGAAGCAGGTGTGGACTGCCTTTCCGACGCACAGAGGGAGATGTTGGCTCGCGTGCGCGAAGCTTATGAGAACCGCGTCCGCGTAGGTTGTACGGGCTGCGAATATTGCCAACCTTGCCCGGCGGAGGTACCCATTCCCAAGATTTTCCGCCCATACGATCAAGCGGCCATTTTTGACGATTTCCAGCCGTATTTTGCGCGCTACGCTAAGGAAATCGGCCAAAATCGTTGCCAGGATTGCGGCGCATGTGAAGCGGCATGCCCGCAGAAGATCCCGGTTCGGGAATGGTTGAGAAAGATCCAGGCCGAATACGAAGCACAGAGCGCCCCGCAATAGTTGGTTGAATCCGTGAAAAGCCTGAGCGGAACGGCAAAATGCCGTTCCGCTCAGAGTATTGACAAAGTCTCGGAAGAACGAGGCTCTCATCAGAAATGACGGCGTGTACGTCATTTCTGGCATTTTTTGCAGAGCAAACGCTTGCGTTTGCGGTAAAAATGCATTCCCGTCCCGACCGCTGGCCGCAAATCGTCAGATTTGCAAGCGGTCGGGCAGATTCGTTGGCAAACCGAAGGTTTGTCAACGATCAGAGCGGAACGGCAAAATGCCGTTCCGCTGTTTTTCCATGGAATTGTGCTGCCGTATAGGCTTGATTTCTTACAGAGTTCTATGTATAATAACGGATAGAAATGCGGAAGGGATAGAGAAACCAAGGCTTATGGAATCGTTTGAGAAGTTGCCCGTTATACCTTTGAGAGGGATCGTGGTATTTCCCTTGCAAACCGCCATGTTCGATATTTCCCGCCCCGGCTCTTTGCGAGCGCTGGAACAGGTGGTGGAAGAGCAAAAGCGCGTTTTCCTCGTTGCGCAGCGCGATTCTGCGGTGGAAAATCCGCATATCGAAAATTTGTATGGCGTGGGCACCGTTGCTAGGGTGCGGCAAGTGTTGCGCCTGCCGGATGGTTCGCTTCGCGTGCTCGTAGGTGGGGAGCGGCGCGCTCTGTTGGTGGAGTTGCTGGAACAGGGCGATTTTGCCGTGGCGAGTATAGCGCCTATGGCGCTCGTTCGCTTGGAGAGCGAAGCGCTGCGCCGCGCCCATGCGCGGGTGATTCGTCGGTTGGTGCGGGCGCTAAACCAGCAGACTGGGTTGCTTACGAGCGAGGCCGTGAACATGATCACAGGGGAAAAAGATGCCGTTGTGATGGGCGATATCGCGGCGGCGCATGTCTTGAGCGCGTTGGAAGATAAGCAGGAACTGCTGGAATGCCGCGATGAAGAGGAGCGCCTGCAGGTGCTGGAGAGCAGACTCAATGAAGAGTTGCAGATTGTGAAGTTGGAACACGAGATACAATCTAAGGTTAGCGCGACGATTGAGCAGCACAACAAGGATTATTATTTGCGGGAACAGATTCGCGTGATCCACGAAGAACTGGGCGATACAGAGGAAAGCGAGTTGGAGGAACTTCATAGAAAGTTAGAGGCAAGCTCAATGCCCGCTGGCCCTAGGGAGGCGGTGGAACGCGAACTGCGCAAAGCGGAGCACCTTGCGCCGGGATCGCCGGAAAGCTCTACGGCTTTCAACTATATTGATTATATGCTGAATTTTCCTTGGGGGCAATATACCAGCGGCAAATTTTCTTTGGAGCACGCGCGACGCATCTTGGATCAGGAACATTATGGATTGGAAGATGTGAAAAAGCGTGTGTTGGAGCATTTGGCGGTGCTGTCGATTAAGGGTGAGATGAAAGGGCCGGTGCTGTGCTTTGTCGGGCCGCCAGGCGTAGGCAAAACTTCGATTGCGCGTTCCATTGCCAAGGCCTTGGGGCGCAAATATGCGCGGATGTCGCTGGGAGGCGTGCACGACGAGGCGGAGCTTCGCGGCCATAGGCGCACTTATGTGAGCGCAATGCCCGGCGGAATCGTGTCCGCGATGCGCCAGGCGGGTTCTATGGATCCCGTGATTTTGTTCGATGAAATCGACAAATTGGCACACGATATGCGCGGAGATCCGGCGGCCGCCATGCTAGAAGTGTTGGATGGGGAACAGAACTGCGCGTTTATGGATCATTATCTTGACGCACCGCTGGATCTTTCCAAGGTGTTGTTCATTGCCACGGCCAACACCATGGAGGAAATTCCTCACGCTTTGCGGGATCGCATGGAAATGATCGAAGTGCCCAGCTATACGTATGCGGAAAAGCTGCAAATTGCCCGCCGGCATTTGGTGGCAAAGCAGATGAAAGAAAATGGCCTGAATGGGAACCAGATCCGCTTTCACGACGATGGGATCGCCGAAATCATCGATGGTTATACGCGCGAAGCGGGCGTGCGCGAGCTGGAACGGCTGCTGGGCAGCGTTTGCCGGAAAGTGGCTATGGCGGTGGCGGAAGGCAGCGCAAAGCGCGTTGTAGTTACGCGGAAAAACGTGGCGGAGTATCTTGGCGCGCGCAAATATTTGTCGCAGCCCGTGGAACTCGAGCCGGAAACGGGCGTAGTCAACGCGCTGGCGTGGACGAGCGTGGGCGGGGAAACCATGCCCATTGAAGTCGCGGTGATGCCGGGCTCTGGCCATATCGATATGACGGGCCGGATGGGGGATGTGATGCAGGAATCCGTTCGCACGGCATATAGCTTTATTCGCTCGCGCTCAAGCGAATACCGGATCGCCGGGGATTTTCACAAGAACAACGACCTACACATTCACATGCCGGAAGGCGCTGTTCCTAAGGACGGCCCGAGCGCGGGCGTGGCTTTGACGTGCGCGATGCTTTCGGCCATTACAGGGGTTCCCGCCCGCCAGGATGTCGCAATGACCGGGGAAGTGACCTTGCGCGGCAAGGTGCTGCCCATTGGCGGGGTGAAGGAAAAGCTGATGGCCGCCTATCGCATGGGCATCGGTACGGTGCTGGTGCCGGAGGAGAACCAAAAGGATCTCGAACAGATCCCGCCCGATGTGCGCAGCCATTTGCAGGTGAAAACCATCCGGCGCGTGGAACAGGCGATAGACTATGTTTTGATTCGGTAAAGGAGAACGCGCATGCTGAAGAAGGCCCAATTTGTGACCTCCATGGCGCAATACCGACCCGCGGGGATGCTCAAGCCCTTTCCCCAGATTGCGCTCGCGGGCAAATCCAATGTGGGGAAATCGTCTTTGATCAACCGCTTGGCCAACCATACCAAGCTCGCCAAGACATCCTCTGAGCCAGGAAAAACTCGGCTGATCAATTTTTACTTGATAGAAGATTGCTTCTATTTGGTGGATTTGCCGGGATATGGCTACGCAAAAGCCTCGCAGGAAGAACGCAAGCGCTGGAGCGGCATGATCGAAGGGTATTTTGCCAACGCGCAGGAACTGAAATGCGCGCTGCAATTGGTGGATATCCGCCACAAGCCAACGGAGCAGGATGTGATGATGGTAAACTATTTGCGCCATTATCAACTGCCGTTTTGCGTGGTCGCCACCAAATGCGATAAGGTTTCGCGCGCAGAGCGCAGCCGCAACATTCCCGTGATTTGTAGGACGTTAGCAGTGCAGCCGTGGGAAATCTTCACCCACTCCGCGCAAACGGGTTTTGGCACGGACGCGTTGGAGGCGTTCATTCGCAAGGCTGTGGGCCTGGAGGAAGATGCAACGGAGCAAGCGGAAGAAGGCGGACGGGATGAAGTTTGATTTGGCAAAACCGGGTGAGGAAGAAGCCATTTTTCGCTTGTACAGGCGTTGCGTCGCCTCCCCGTATTGCACATGGAGCGAGGAGTATCCCGCATGGGAAAACATTCAGGCGGATATGGCGCTGCGCTCTTTGTATGTGGCGCGGGACGCGCAAGGCAGCCTATTGGCGGCCGCTTCGCTCGGCGCGCTCAATGACATCGATCCGGCAGGCTTTCCGGCGTTGCGGCATCCCTGCGAACTGGCGCGTTTGTGCGTGTCGCCGGCCGCGCAAGGGCAGGGCGTAGGTAGCCGGTTCTTGCACTTTTTGCTGGAGGAAGCGGCGCGGCGCGGTTTCGACGGCGTTCGCCTGACGGTGAGCGTGGGACAGAAAATCGCCCAGCGGCTGTACCAGCGGGAAGGTTTTGCCGAATGGGGAAAACGATTTTGCTACGGTGGCTGGTTTTATCTCTATCAATTGGAGTTGCCATTAGAAAGGGGAATTTGTATGGAACGCATGGTAGGAACAACGGTGCGCGGAATTCGTGCGCCGATCATTCGGCAGGGCGATGATATCGCCCAGATCGTGGCCGATAGCGTGTTGGAAGCCGCGCAGGCAGAGGGATTTGCCTTGCGGGATCGCGACGTCGTCGCGGTAACGGAAGCGGTTGTGGCGCGCGCGCAGGGGAATTACGCCACTACGGACCAGATTGGCGCGGATGTGCGCGCAAAGTTTGGCGACCATACGGTGGGGGTGATTTTCCCCATTCTGAGTCGAAACCGGTTTGCCATGTGCCTGAAGGGCATCGCCAAAGGGGCGAAGAAAATCGTGCTCATGCTCAGCTATCCTTCCGATGAAGTGGGCAACCATTTGGTGAGTCTGGATGCGCTGGACGCGGCGGGCATCGATCCTTATGCGAAAGTGCTCACAGAAGCGGAATTCCACGCGCTTTTTGGCCATAGCAAGCATACGTTCACGGGCGTGGATTACATAGCGTACTACCGCGAATTGATTGAAAGCGCCGGCAGCGAGGTGGAAATTGTGCTGGCAAACGATTGCCGCGCGATTTTGGCCTATACGTCCTATGTTTTGGCCTGCGACATTCATTCTCGTGAGCGCACCAAGCGCCTTTTGCGCGCCGCGGGCGCGGAACGGGTCTATGGCCTGGATGATATTTTGAGCGCTAGCGTGGACGGCAGCGGCTACAACGAGAAGTATGGCCTGCTGGGCAGCAACAAAGCCACGGAAGAATCTGTGAAGCTCTTCCCGCGCGATTGCCTGCCCGTGGTGGAAGCCATTCAAAAGATGTTGCTGGAAAAGACGGGAAAGCACGTGGAAGTGATGGTCTATGGGGATGGGGCCTTCAAAGATCCGGCCGGAAAGATTTGGGAATTGGCGGATCCGGTGGTTTCACCGGCGTATACGCCCGGATTGGAAGGCCGGCCCAATGAAGTGAAGATCAAGTATCTCGCCGACAACGACTTTGCGGGCCTCACGGGCGCTGCTTTGCGCGATGCCATCAACGACGCGATCCGGCACAAGGAAAGCGATTTGATCGGCAACATGGCGGCCCAGGGGACGACGCCCCGGCGGCTTACGGATTTGCTCGGCTCCTTGTGCGACCTTACTTCGGGCAGCGGCGATAAGGGTACGCCCATCGTGTTGGTGCAAGGATACTTTGACAATTATGCTTCCTGATAGGACTACACTTGATCACTGTGTCTGGCGCTGTTCAAAATTTTTTGTAGGAGCAGGAGTGAAAGCTCGGCGAATGGCGTCCACAAGTGCAGCCATCGCTTTAACGGCTTGAAATTGGCAGATTGCTGGGAAATGCTATTATCATGGATAACCGGCGGGTAGCGATACGCGTTTTTGCTTCCCGTACCGTTGGTAGAAATGGCATAGCATTTCCCTGGTATTTTATCTAGGTTGATATCGAATGTAGTTGAAAAAGTTGTTGTTTGTATGGGGAAAATTATTTAAATATGGGGGAATTAAGATGGTTCCCAAAAGAGTTTCGCCATATTTCGACAAGATGGAAGTTAATAGTACCTTAGCAAAAGGTGGAATTGTATGTTGTGATTCTCAAGATTTCGATGTATATATATTTGGAGAACTCCAAAAGTATTTTTTGGGACTATGTGTGTACTTAAATGGTGGTAAAATTGCATTAAAAGTCAATTGTAATAAATGCGGGAATGAAATATTAATATTCAATAGCGAATGCGACGGATATGATAGAGAGTGTGAAGGGATTTCAAACAGTGGTGATGTAAATACACTTGAATTTGCACAATTTAAATGTAAATGCTGTTTGGGTAATAGTTTTAGCATTAAAGTGAAGTATGAATATGCTGCGTTGGATGAAACTGATACTGACAAAATTGATAATGCTTTTACTTGGATATGGATTACGCTTGAATGCAATTTATGCCATACTAAGTACAAAAATTTTATTAGTTATGAAACTGGCTAGTGTATTTAGAACGAATTTACATATGAAATTTATGCTAATTATATGAATTGACTTGATTGCAATATAGGAAAATTTGCGATGTTAAGATTGGGTTGTAGTTGTAATAGATGAGGACTGATGTGTGGGGTAAATAGATGAATTTTGTAACGAAAGAACCGATAAATAAAGGTTGGTCAAATGATAAAAAGTACTGTGTTACCGACGAAAATGGCACACGCTATCTTTTTCGAGTGTCAGATAGTGCACAGTATGACGCGAAGCAGTACGAGTTTAACATGATGAAACAGGTCGCTTTTTTGGGTGTGCCGATGTGCCAGCCAATCGAGTTTGGCACTTGTGAAGAAGGAGTCTATTCCATCCAAAGTTGGATTGACGGCGTGGATGCAGAACAGGTTATGTCGGACTATTCTGATACCGAACAGTATGTACATGGCTTGGAAGCAGGACGTATTCTTCGTAAAATTCACTCCATTCCTGCTCCTGCGGCACAGGAAGATTGGGAAATTCGTTTTAATCGTAAAATGGATTATAAAATCAAAAAATACTGCGAGTGTCCCATTAAGTATGAAAACGGACAAGCATTTATTAACTATATAAATGCGAATCGTTATTTGCTCAAAGACAGGCCGCAGGTATATCAGCACGGCGATTATCACATCGGTAATATGATGATCGGCAGGGACGGAAAGTTGTATATTGTAGACTTTAACCGTAATGACTTCGGAGATCCGTGGGAAGAATTTAATCGTATTGTGTGGTGCGCTCAAAAGTCAACCATATTTGCTTCTGGTATGGTGAATGGATACTTTGATAATAATGTTCCTATAGAGTTTTGGCGACTGCTTGCGCTTTATATCTCGAGCAATACACTCTCATCTGTATATTGGGCGATTCCATTCGGACAAGATGAAGTGAATACCATGCTGAATCAAGCAAAGGAAGTTCTTTCTTGGTATGACAATATGCGTAATCCCGTGCCAACATGGTATTTCAAGGGCTACTACCTGCAGTATATTGACGGAATTCCTTTTAAATTGAAGAGTGCGTTTGATTTTGGTTTTATGAAAGAATACGGAACCGTGTTCAAGATTTATGACGATCAAGATTCCGGAAATATTTGCTTTGGCACAGAAAGGGATGGACAGCGCTATTTCGTTAAGTTTGCCGGTGCTCCTACCGAGCAGTACAGCGGCGATCCTGCGGATGCTATTGCAAGACTAAAAAAGACCTTACCAATTTACAGCGAACTGAAGCACAAAAACTTGATTGATCTTGTCGAAGCCAAAGAGATCGGCGGTGGCTTCGCTATGGTATTCAAATGGGCTGACGGAGATTGCATGGGCAGAATGTACCCTGCGGCACATCGCCGCTTCATGCAGCTTCCCATCAATGCCAGACTTGCTGTATTTAGCGACATATTGAGCTTTTTTGAATATGTTGCTTCTCAAAACTATGTTGCCATTGATTTTTACGATGGTAGTATTATGTATGATTTTGAGAACGGCAAGACAACCATCTGCGATATTGATCTTTTTCGCAAGCAACCGTGCATAAACGGCATGGGACGCATGTGGGGTAGCTCTCGCTTCCAATCACCAGAGGAATATCAACTCGGAGCCGTTATTGATGAAATTACGAATGTCTATACGCTTGGCGCCACCGCTTTTGCACTCTTTGGCGAGTATAACCGTACACGGGCAAAATGGCAGCTTAGCGACAAGCTTTTTGAGATCGCCACAAGAGCTGTGAGTGATGATCGCATCAATCGACAACAATCAATCCGACAGCTTACAGAAGAATGGGAGGCTGCATTGTAATGAAAGCTATCGCGTTTGGCGGACTTGCGTGTTGCGAAGTGCGATTATAAATGAACGGGAAGGTGATAAAGTAAAGACAATAAGGAGAAGCGCAAGTTTGAAACCAACACATGGCACAAAGGCATCCTGAAAAGGGGGAGGCCAGAGGCAGATAAGTAGAAGTACACATCAGTGCAGGCAACGAAAGATCTTCGCTGCCTGCACTTTATGCGATTGAACCACTGCTCAGGGGTATTCTGCTCAATACGCAGGGATTAAAGCAACTGCTCCCGATGCGCGGAGAAGGATTTGTGGATGGCGACCATTAGATCCACAGGGCTGATCAGCTCGTGATACGGCTGCGGCAGAGTTCCGCTTTCCAGCATGTCGGCAAAGCGCTGGAGCAGCAGCTCGGTGAAACCGTCGATGTTGATTTCTTTGCTCATGGCGCCCGTGGCGGTGAGGACGCTCGCGCCATAGTGATATATGTTGTCCAGGAAGCTGAGGTGCACATCGAAGGAAGGATAGCGCACTACGGCGCTCACGCCCTTTTCATTCCTGTGCGCGCTTACCGATACAGGATCATAGCCAAAGATCATCATGCAACTTTCCACCAGGTGGGCGCAGTAGAAATAGAAATTGCCATATTCGTTTTCCATGCTCACCGGCGCCCATACGTGCCCGCCGATGGGCGCGTTTTGCTGGGCAAATTCGCGCAGGGCGAGTACGTCCGGCACAAATTTTACGCCAGAGCCGCCCATGATTTTTGCGCCGCTCGCTTCGGCTAGGGAAACGAGTTCCCGCGCTTCGGCGCAATCGCGTGTGAAGGGCTTATCGATGAAGGCGGGAATGCCCGCTTTGAGGAAGGGCGCGGCGTATTTGGCGTGCAGAGCGCCATCGCGCGAAGTAACCATCAGCGCGTCGATTTGGCCGAGCATCGCTTGTGGATTGGGGGCGATGGTTTCTACGCCGCATTCTTGCTGAATTTTCAGGCTGGCTTGCGGATCCTCGCCGTATAGGGAAACCACCTTTAGCTGCGGATAGCGTCCAGAAACATTGATCAACTTGGCAAAGCCCATGGCATGCGAATTTTCCGTGCCAATAATACCAATGCGAATCATTTTTTCATCTCCAAACTTCGTCGATTATGGCTGCGAGCGCGCGCATGGATTGCGCGCTTGCGGCGGCGCCGCCGGCAGAAAAAGCCGCTCCACCGGGCAGACGCAGAGTTTCGTCATCGAGAGAAACATCGAGCCGGTAATGGGTCTCCAAAGAAAGCCAGCCATCATAGCCGTCGTCATGCAAAGCGGAGAGAATTTCCCGCACTTGGCCTTCGCCTTCACCAATGCAAACTGCGTGCGCGCCATTGCCCTCCCGCACGGAATCTTTGACATGTACATGTCGGATTTTCCCGCGTAGCACGCCGTAACTCTCAAGCGGCGTTTGCGCGTCGGGCACAAACGGATAGTTTCCTCCATCGAACAGCGCCTGTACGGCGGGGTGATCAATGCATTCGATCATTTCCCTCAGCTTCAGTGCCGTGTGACCATTCACGCTGGGATCGGATTCCAGCACGATGGTTATGCCAGCATCCTGCGCCATAGGAGCGATTTTTCCGTAGACTTCGCGCAAACGGGCATAGGGATCTTCGCATTTCCAAAAGCAGAACCCGCGCATTCGCTCTGTCCCCAAAGCCTTGGCGTATTGGAGCAAGCGGGGGAAAGCGGCAATTTGCGCTTCTTGGGTGGCTAGATCCGCGACATCGCATTTGAACAGAGGCAAGCTGAAACAGCATACCGCCAATCCTGCATCCTGAAAACGGCCGCGCAATTCCTCTATGAGGGTATCATCCATTTCCAGCAATCCCTTGCCACAGATCGTGCGCAACTCAAGTCCATCCAGGTGAAAAGCCTGGGCAAAGGCAATGACCTCGCCGGGATCCTGCGAGACTTCGTCTGTGATGACGCTGCGCTTAATCATAGAGCACCTCTGCGAGCTTTGCGCCGCTATCCCGATCCACATACAAATTCGCGTGGCGGCACAGGCGCAACGCGCTGGCAGGGCATTCAGGCCCGATGGGGCCGTGCACCGTGCGGTAGACCGCCTCGCACTTGCTGGCGGCGGGAACCATGCAAAAATGGAATTTGGCCCGCATCAAAGCGGGAACGGTGAGCGTTATAGCGTGGGTAGGCACGTCGCTAAGCTTGGCAAAGCACCCGTCATGCACTTGCTGCATGCGGCAAACCTCATCCAGCGACACACGCTTTACAAGCAGAGGATCCATAAGATCCGCTTCGTGCGGGTCGTTAAAGGCGATATGCCCATTTTCGCCGATGCCCATGCACACGATATCGATGGGCGCGGCACACAGCGCCTGAGCATATTCCGCGCAGGCAGCATTGGTATCACTGGCAAAGCCGTTGATATAGGCGACGGAGCCAAAAGGAACGCGGTCAAAGAGGCGCGCACGCAGAAAATTGCCAAACCCCTGCGGCGCGTCAGGAGCAAGGCCGACGTATTCATCCATGTGAAAAGCGTCGATGCGGCCAAAATCGATGGAAGTATCCTCGCGCAACGCGGCCAGGAATTCATCCTGCGAAGGAGCGGCGGCGAACACCATCCGCACGCGGGGCTGCTTCGCCAGCAGCGCGCGAATGGTAGCGGCTACATCCAATGCGGCCTGTTTTCCCAGCGCGGCGCGGGTTTCAAAGCGGAACAGCGAAAACGTGGATTGAATCATAGATGTTCCTCCGTAAGGCGGCTCATGGGATTTTGGCGGTGCGCTTCTTCCATTACAGCAATTTGCTGGCGCACTTGCTTAAGCGTTACGCCCAAGGGCCGGCCATGCACCAAGTGCTCATACACATCGTCATACATGCGCCGTGTAGCGTCGGCGAATACGTTATCGACGATGTTGCTCGCGTCAAGGGATTCTTCATACCATTTTAAGGATTCCGAGCAATACGCCGGAAGCCCCTTTGCGTTGGAAAGCGGCGTACGGATCAGCTTTTGCGGCGGCGCTTCTTCGGGCTTGAAATACTTCCAGCGGATTCCCTGCGCGGTGGCGATGAGCGTGCCGCAGGAACCCTGCACATCAAACGTATAGGGCACATAGGCATCGCAGCAGGAAACTTCCACTTCCACAAGCGGACGATCTGGCGCGCGCAGGATGAGTTTCACGAAATCTTCGGCGTCGCCAAAGGTATTCACGCGATCCATCCAGCAAAACACCTGCGGCATGCTGTCGTAAGAGTTCAAGAATTCCAACGCCTGCCCCACGGGATGCGGCCCAGAATTGTAGAGGCTACCGGCTACGTTTTCCTGTAAGGTTTGCCAGTCCCAACGCCGGCCAAAGCCGCTGGTGGTGATTTTGACCTCTACAATACGTCCCAGCACGCCAGAATCCACGATTTCCCGCACTTTTACGAATTGTGGAGCATAGCGAGATTGCAAAAAAATCATGTAAGAACGGCCGGTTTCCGCAATGGCTTTTGTCAACTCGTCCACTTTCGCGACCGTTGCGGCAATGGGCTTTTCCTGTAGCACGTTAAAACCATGGCGCATGAGATCGATAGCGAGCGGTTGGTGTAGGGGAGAGGGCGTCGCGTTGACGACAAAATCAATGTCGCTTCGCCCGTACAACCCTTCTGGAGAAGCGTATACATCGGTTTCTGACAGGCCATACTCCTGCATGGCGCGCGAACGGCGGTCTGCCAAAGGATCGACAATGGCACAAACCTTAAACCGTTCGTCTTTTAAGATGTGAGCGCCGTGGATGTCGCGCCCGCTACGCCCTTGCCCGAGAATGGCCACGCGAAGGATTTTCATTAAAGATCACTCCTTTTTCAAATACGCGAGGAGCATTTGTGAGATGTTCTCCGCGCGCTTTTCCATTTCTTCTGGGCTGTTTAATTGCGCGCCCAGTACGCGGTTCATGGTATACAAATTGGAAAAATAGTTGTATGTGCAGGCGAACAGGCTCATCAGCACCTGAGGCTCTTCCACGCCTTCACGAAATTCTCCGAGGGCTTGTCCGTTGGCGAGGATTTGCTTGAGTGCGCGGCGGATAGGGTTGCGCACTTGGGCGAGCCCCTGTTCGTCAAAATACTGTGCGCGGTTTAGGTTTTCCCACATTACCATGCGCACGTAGGTTTCATTTTCGCGCAAGAAGGCAAAATACAGATGCACGAGTTTGCGAATCGCCTCCCGTGCATCCATCTCGCTGGCACAGGCAATGACGGACGCTTCGCATTGGTTTAGGCGGTTGTAGACCTCTTCCAGCACAGTTTTATACAGCGATTCCTTGCTGCCGAAATAGGCGTACAGCATACTTTTGTTCACGCCAGCGGCGCGAGCAATGTCATCCACGCGCGCGCCATACAGCCCTTTTTCGGAAAATTCCCATTCTGCCGCTGCCAAAATTTTTTTGCGGGTGTTTTGCGCCCGATCCTGCATATCGGCCCTCCTTATCAAAGGTAAAGCAAACTGCTTCTGGGTTAGGAGCGTTTTTGATATTCTGTTCCAACCAACCAGTTGGTTTATTGGTAGTATACCACATTGCGTTTTGCGCGTCAATATGGTATAGTAAATTCGTGTGATAAGGTAGAAAATCTGTAGGATTTCCTAGCAAAGAGGTGGATAAAATGCGAAAGAGAAAGTTGATTGGTGGCACAGTGCTTACGCCCATCCGCGCGCTCACGGGTGCGGAAATCGCTGTGGAAAATGGCAAAATCGTTTCTGTTGGGCCGCGCGACGCGGCGACAGACGCGGGCGCGGAGATTTTTGACGTCGGCGGCCTGTGGGTCGTACCGGGCTTTATCGATATGCATGTTCATGGCGGCGGTGGATATGATTTTATGGACGCTACAGTCGAAGCGTTTCATGGCGCGGCGCGCATGCATGCGTTGCACGGCACGACCACGCTGCTCCCGACATCGCTGGCCAGCGGGGATGAGGCGCTGCTGGATATGATCCATGCTTACCAGGATGCGGTGCGCGTGTCCTGGGTGGGAGCGGCAATGCCAGGACTGCATTTGGAAGGGCCGTATTTTTCTTTGGCGCAAGCAGGCGCGCAAGCTCCAGACGCCATCACACCGCCCAATCCCAAGCGGACGGCGCGCATTCTGAAAGCGGCGCAGGGAAGCATATTGCGTTGGTCAAGCGCGCCGGAACTGCCGGGGTCCATGGAATTTGCGCGCGAAATGCGCAAAAGAGGCATTCTGCTGTCCATTGGGCATAGCGATGCGCGTGAATCGGTTGTAGCGGAAGCAATCGAGAATGGATATACGCATCTGACGCATTTTTACAGCGGCATGAGCACCATTGTACGGGAAAAATCCTATCGTTTCCCTGGCATTGTTGAAAGCGGCTATTTGTACCCGGAATTGACGGTGGAAATCATCGCCGATGGGTGCCATTTGCCCGCGAGCTTGCTACGATTGGTGTATCAATCCATGGGTACCCGGCGCGTGGCGCTGGTAACGGACGCTCTGCGTGGCGCCGGCATGCCGGAAGGGGAATCTATAATTGGTTCGCTAAAAGAAGGACGCCGGTGTATTGTGGAAGATGGCGTGGCCAAGCTGCCCGACCGTTCGGCTTTCGCCGGGAGTGTGGCCACGACGGATCGTTTGGTGCGCAATATGGTGCAATTGGCAGGCGCGCCGTTGCAAGATGCCGTGAAGATGATGAGCCTTACTCCCGCGCGCATTCTGGGATTTCAGGACCGGGGAATGCTGGCAGCGGACTATCGCGCCGATATTGTCTGCCTGGATGCTGGCCTGCATGCGGTGAAAACCTTTGTGGGCGGCGAGGTTGTGGAATAGCGAAGGAGACGCGCGATGGATATCCGCGAATTTCAGGAACTCTTGGGCGATATGTTGGATGAGTTGCCAGAACCGTTTTTTGATGAACTCAACGGCGGCGTGATCGTTTCGCCACGCGCCAAAGAGAATCCACACTCCCAGGGAGGCGACCTTTATATTCTGGGGGAATACCACCGCAGCTACGCTATGGGTAACCAGATTGTGATATATTATGGTTCCTTTATGCGGTTGTATGGCAATGCGCCGGCACAAAAGTTGGAAAGTGAGCTGCGCGCCGTTCTCCGGCACGAATTTCGGCATCATATGGAAAATAGGGCTGGCGAGCGCGATTTGGAAATAGAAGATGAGCGGTGGCTGCGCGAATATCTGGATATGCGCGCTTGCCGTGTATGGATTCGCTATCGCAAAGGGAAATTCGCGGGCATCCGAAAAGCCTGAAAAGAATTCACTGGTAGAAAACAGGGTTGTGGAGAGGAAAGCATTCTTCACAGCCTTGTTTTAAGTTTTGGCGCTGCGCTTGACAATGGCATGTTTTTGCGCTAATATATGAGCAGATGTTCATGTGATTGGATGTGAGAATGTGATGGAGCGAAATGAAGCGGAGCGGTGTGGGTTTCTGTTCGTGCACGATGATGTGGTGAAAAAAGTGATGGCGGAAATGCCGGAAGAAAGCGTGCTGTACGATCTGGCGGAGCTATTCAAGATTTTTGGCGATACGACGCGCATCCGGATCCTCTATGCGCTGTTCGAAGCCGAACTTTGCGTGTGCGATATTGCGCAGCTCCTTTCTCTGTCGCAAACGGCGGTTTCCCATCAATTGCGCCTTTTGAAAGGCAGCAAGCTTGTGAAGTCCCGTCGCGATGGCAAAACGGTCTTCTATTCGCTCGCAGACGATCACGTTCGCAGCATCATCGGCCAGGGCATGGAACATGTGGAAGAATGAATACAAAAGGAGCGTGCAAATCATGAAAAAGGTTTTCAAGCTGCAGGATCTGGATTGCGCCAACTGCGCGCGCAAGCTCGAGGAAGCCATTGCCAAGCTGGAAGGCGTGGAAGCGGTTTCGGTGAATTTCCTCTCCCAGAAGATGACGCTGACCGCGGCGGATGACCAGTTCGATGAAGTGTTCACCCGCGTGAAAAAGACCATGCACAAAGTGGAACCCGATTGCCAGATTGTGATGTAAAATTGTGGAAGAGCGAAGGAAGAAGGGACGGGCGTGTCGAAAAAACATAAAGTCATGCTCCTAAGGATACTGGCGAGCGCGGCAGTGCTAATTGTGGGCTGGTGCAGTCCGCAAGGGAGCGCTTTTTCCTTGGCAGCGTACATCGTTTCTTACGCTGTGATTGGCTGGGACGTTTTGTGGCGCGCGGTGCGCAACATCTGCCACGGGCAGGTTTTCGATGAAAACTTCTTGATGACGCTGGCGACGGTGGGCGCGTTTTTGACGGGGGAATATCGCGAAGCGGTCGCGGTTATGCTGTTTTATCAAGTGGGCGAGTTGTTCCAGAGCTACGCCGTGGGCAAATCGCGCAAGTCCATCGCTTCGCTTATGGACATCCGTCCGGATAGCGCAAATGTGGAGCGCGAGGGCCAATTGGTGGAAGTAGATCCGGAAGAAGTGGCCGTTGGCGATGTAATTGTGGTAAAGCCTGGCGAACGGATCCCCATCGACGGCGTGGTACTCGAGGGCGAGTCCTCCATCGACACGGCGGCGCTCACGGGGGAATCGTGTCCGCGCGACGTTGTGCCGGGCGACGATGTGGTTAGCGGTTGTGTCAACCGCACGGGCCTCTTGCGCGTGCGCACCACAAAGGCGTTTGGCGAATCCACGGTTGCCCGTATCCTAGAAATGGTGGAAAACTCCAGCGCGAAAAAGGCCAAGGCGGAAAATTTTATCACGCGCTTTGCCCGCTGGTACACGCCCAGCGTTGTGATCGCCGCCGCACTGCTTGCCGTGCTCCCGCCTTTGACGATGGGCGGCAACTGGCAGGAATGGCTGCACCGCGCGCTGATTTTTCTGGTGATTTCTTGCCCCTGCGCGCTTGTGATCAGCGTGCCTCTGAGCTTTTTCGGCGGCATTGGCGGCGCTTCGCGCCAAGGCATCCTGGTAAAGGGCGCGAACTATCTGGAAGCGTTGGCCAACGCCGAAATCGTGGTTTTTGACAAAACGGGTACGCTGACGCAGGGCGTTTTCAATGTGACGGCGATTCATCCCGACACCTGCTCCGAAGCGCAATTGCTGGAAATGGCCGCCTTGGCGGAAAACTATTCCGATCATCCCATTTCCCGCTCTATTCGCGAAGCGTATGGCAAGGAGATTGACACTAGCCGGGTGCAAGACACAAAGGAAATGTCTGGACGCGGCGTGCAGGCGACAATTGATGGAAAATCCGTTTGCGTGGGCAACGACAAATGGATGGAGGAAATTGGCGTCAAATGGCATCCGTGCCACAGAATCGGCACCACGGTACATGTGGCCATCGATGGGGAATACGCGGGACACCTGGTGATTTCCGATGAAGTAAAGCCCGATGCCTACACTGCCATTGAAGCCCTGCGGGCGCAAAACGTGAAAAAGACCGTGATGCTCACGGGAGACGCGCGCACGGTGGGCGAGAAGACGGCAGAAGAATTGGGAATCGATCAGGTTTTTGCCCAGCTTTTGCCCACGGATAAGGTGGAACACGTGGAAGCGCTCATGCGGGAAAAGAGCAAAAATGGGAAGCTGGTTTTCGTGGGCGACGGCATCAACGATGCGCCGGTGCTTTCTCGGGCGGATATTGGCATTGCAATGGGCGCGATGGGATCGGACGCGGCCATTGAAGCGGCGGATATCGTGTTGATGGACGATAAGCCATCCAAAATTGCTACGGCCATCCGCATTTCCCAACGCACGCTTCGCATTGTGCACCAGAACATCGTGTTTGCGCTGGTGGTGAAAGGAATCGTGCTGTTGCTGGGGGCTTTGGGAATCTCTGGCATGTGGGAGGCGGTATTCGCAGATGTGGGTGTTTCCGTGATCGCCATTTTGAACGCTATGCGCGCGCTCAAAACCAATGGCAGGGACGTGCAGCTTCGCGCGTCGGCCCGCGCGTCGGAGGAGGGCGTTTCCTGAATCCTGGGATAGAAGTTTTGCCCCAATGGGCAATATCGCATACCGAAGAGAGGTTTTACCATGCTTAGCTTGAAACACATTGCTCTCGATTTGCCAGATGGCGCGGAATTGATTCGCGATATTTCGCTGGACATTCCGGAAGACCGCGTAGTCGTGGTAACCGGCCCCAATGGGGGCGGGAAGACGACGCTTGCCAAATTGATTGCCGGCCTGCGGCAGCCGACGGCGGGCAGCATTTGCTTTGATGGACAGGACATTACGCACCTGGACATCACCAGCCGCGCTCGTTTGGGCATTGCGTATGCGTTTCAACAGCCGGTGCACTTCAAAGGACTCCGGGCGCGGGATATTCTGGAACTGGCGGCGGGCAAGCCGCTGGGGGAGCAGGAGTTGTGCGCTTATCTGGCACAGGTGGGTTTGTGTGCCAATGAATACATGGATCGCGAGCTGAATGCGAGCCTGTCCGGCGGCGAAATGAAGCGCATTGAGATCGCTTCTGTGCTGGCGCGCGGCGCCAAGCTATCCATCTTTGATGAGCCGGAGGCGGGAATCGACCTGTGGAGCTTTTCGCGGCTGGTAGAAACCTTTCAAGATTTGCGTAGCAGTGGAAAGGGCGGACTGATGATCATTTCTCACCAGGAGCGGATTCTTTCCATTGCGGATGAAATCATTGTGATCGCGAATGGCCGCGTGCGCGCGCATGGCCCAAAGGATGAGATCCTGCCGGGTCTGCTCACGGATGAGCGGTCTGCCCGTTGCCCGTTGGGAAAGGAGGATGCGCGCGTATGAAGAAGATTACAGACGCGCTATTGCGCCTGATTTCAGATTTTTCCGGGGAATTCAAAGGAGCCTTTAACCTGCGGGAAGATGGGGAATGCGCCGGGCGGATGTCCTCGAAAAATATACATATTGAATCCAAACAGGATGCGCCGGGCTTGGTGATTCGCGTTTTGCCGGGTACAAAGGGCGAAACCGTATACATTCCAGCCTGCGTGACGCATGGTGGCGTAGACGATCTGGTGTACAACGATTTTCTCATTGGCGAAGGCGCGGATGTGACCATCGTCGCGGGTTGTGGCGTGCACGCTGAAGAGGGAGAAGAGGCGCGCCACAATGGCATTCATCGCTTTTTTGTGGAAAAAGGCGCGCATGTGCTCTATGAAGAAAAGCACATTGGTACGGGCGCGCCCAGCGCGGACCGGCGGATTGATCCGGTAACAAGCATCTTTTTGGATGAAGACGCTCGCTTGGAAATGGATACTGTGCAGTTGCGCGGCGTGCATAGCACCACGCGCAAAACCACGGCTGTGCTCAAGGCGCGCGCCAATCTTGTGGTGCGCGAGCGCATTTTAACCGATGCCGATGAAACCGCGCGCACAGATTTCGAAGTCACTCTGGAAGGCGAAGATTCTGGCGCGGATCTCGTTTCCCGCTCGGTTGCCCGAGGACAGTCGCACCAGGAATTCCATTCTGTGATTCGCGGCAAAAACCGCTGCAATGGGCATTCGGAGTGCGACGCCTTGTTGGCGGAGAATGGCACGGTGATGGCCGCCCCGGCGCTGGATGCCCTGCATGGCGACGCGGCGTTGATTCATGAGGCCGCCATTGGGAAAATTGCGGGCGAGCAGATCATGAAATTGCAGACCCTGGGCTTGACAGAGGCGGAGGCGGAAGAAAAGATCATCGCGGGCTTCCTCTCCTAGGGTGTGTTTCTCCATTCGAGAGGATGCATTTTCGGCATCTTGTTCGTGCAAGGCTTCGTCTTCAAACCTCGATTTCCCTCCAGGAAACCTTCTGTTTTCCTCCTTGCCCTGCACGAAAATCTGCTCGAAACTGCACCCATCTTCCACTTGACTTTTTATTTGCAGGCTTTAGAAACACATCCTAAAGCGTTTTGCGTTGGCGATTTTTGTGCTCCGAAGCTCTGTTCAAAACGGGGGTTCAGACCGTTGACAAGGATCCGTCAACGGTCAAACAATTTTTGGCTTCTTGACGGAAAGCTGAGGGATGAGGCGGAATGAGCCGGCAAGGCGAGATAGCGAGTGAGAGTGAAGAAGTAGCCGTCATCCCTATAACCGTAGCCAATGCGCTTGACGACCTTGATTGTATGATTGAAGCCTCCAGCTTACCAGTGCTGATCGGGAAAACGGCGTGGGCGATGCGTCCATCCAGGCGGGATCGTTTCCATTCGGCGAACTCAAAAATGCTGGATATTGATTTGAGCCAAAAAGACCATCGCAGAACCTTTCACACGCAGATACTTCACGACATTCTGGAGGTATGGGCCATGAAAATTGTAGTCATAAATGGTACAGAAAAGCGAGGTGTAACCCACCGTTTAAAAGAGATGTTTTTGAATGAGTTTGGCGATAGGGCGGGGATTACAGAATATTATCTCCCAAGGGACTGCCCGAGCTTCTGCATGGGATGCACAAATTGCATTTCAAAGGGCGAAAAAACCTGCAAGGACGCTGAACGTATTGGGAAAATTGAAAGATCTCTTTTGGAAGCGGACTTGATTGTAATGACCTCGCCTGCATATGTATTTCACGCTACGGGTGCGATGAAAGCGCTTCTTGACCATCTTGCTTATCGCTGGATGCCGCATCGCCCTGCTCCTGAAATGTTTGGAAAGCGGGCCGTTATCATAACGCAATGCTTAGGCAGCGGAGCAAAATCTGCGGCGAAAGACATAAAGCACAGTTTATCCTGGTGGGGAATTTCTAAAATCGGGATATTTACCGGGGCGTTGATGAGCGATATCGCCTGGGACAAGCTGCCGCAAAAGAAGCAGTCCGCGCTTATAGGCAAGATAAAGCGGCTGGCACGAAGGTTTGCCCGCATGGATTATGCCAAAGGAGCACATACAAATCCAATTACAAAGGTTAAATTTATATTGTGCAGATGCATGCAAAAACATTTACGCCAATTAGGCGCCGAACACCTTGATGGAAAGTATTGGGCGGAGCAAGGTTGGCTCGATGGCGGTAAACCGTGGAAATAGTGAGGGGACAATATGGAAAAAATAAATTCTGAATGGGTATGTTGCCCTGTTTGTAGGAAGAAACACCTCCGCAACCGCAGGTTGACACATTTCAAGCCGTCGTTTGGTGGTGCGCAACCTTTGAAAAGAGTATTCTATACATAGCAATGGGCCGATTGCATCACAGCATCCAATGGAGGTATTGGGTATGATTTTGGCGGATAAGATCATTCGATTGAGGAAAAGAAACGGCTGGTCTCAGGAAGAACTGGCCGAAAAGATGAACGTATCTCGTCAGGCGGTGTCCAAGTGGGAAAGTGCGCAGACGATTCCTGATCTTGAAAAGATTTTGCTGCTTAGCAGTTTGTTTGGCGTAACGACCGATTATCTTCTCAAGGACGAAATGGAAGATGAGGAATTCACTGATGAAACGGATTTTTCTGTGAAACGGATTACTTTGTCGCAGGCAGACGATTTTTTACAATGGAGAAAGTCGGCATCCATACAAATTGCCGCAGCCACGTTTCTCTGCGTGATTGCGGTAATCCCGCTCCTGCTTTTGGGCACGGCATCCACCGTTCCCGCTTTCTCTCTATCGGGAAATGTTGCAGGGAGCATCGGACTTGTTTCCATGTTTGTTTTCGTTGCGATTGCAGCAACGATGTTTTTGCGCTGCGGGTTTAAAAATGCGCCATATGAATTCATTGATAAGGAGCCTTTTGAAATAGAATATGGCGTCGCGAGCATGGTTAAGGAAAGGCAAAAAGAATACAGGAGCGCTTATGCCAGAAGCAATATCATTGCCACCGGTATTTGCATCCTCTCGCCTGTCCCTCTGCTTGTCGGTGCGTTTACAGAAAACGAATTTTTGGTCGTCATCATGCTGGCAATTACTTTGTTGTTTGCCGGAATTGGCGCGGGAATGTTTATTGCAGCCGGCGGCCGATGGGCAAGTATGCAGAAGCTGCTGAAAGAGGGCGAATATGCCCCTCAGGAAATCCGGAAAAGCCGAACCCAAGAAACAGTCGCAACGGCGTACTGGCTGTCGGCAACAGCAATATATCTTGCCTGGAGCTTTTTAACAGATGCCTGGGAGACGACTTGGATTGTGTGGCCGGTGGCTGGAGTTCTATTTGCAGGCGTTATGGCGATCTGCCGGTTGCTCATAGACAAGAAAAATGGCTCCGATCTCTAACCCCCCAGCAAGCAAAGCGGCATGGCGGAGGCCATGATTTTCTTTGTCCTTCGCGAAGGAGCATTCAATGGTTTTTTTGCTGCGTATAGGCGCTTTTGCCCTTGATCGTTTTTGCAAGGGCCGTTGCGCTGTCCAGTGCATTCTGCCACACGTGTCTTTGCCAAATGCTTGCGCCAAAGCATTCCATTTGCCTTGAGCAGAGTGCGGGCTTTGCTCTCGCAGTAGCATTGCCGATAGGCTTGGCCCTATGATTGTTTGTAGTCAAATTTGTACAATCATGCCCTCCTTGGTATTCTATTGCCATTGCGGCTGGCAGGTATTGCGCGTGGAAAGAACTTTTGCTATAATACTTTTGGCGCAAGGGGAGATTTTGCGCTGTCATGGCAGGGAAACGGAGGTATGCGCCGTGTGGGAAGTGGATGTAGATCGTTTCTGGAAAGAGGATGAAATTGCGCATCGCGACAATTGCTTTTTTCAGGGCCGGCAGGTGGCGCTGGGAATCCGCATGAGCGATGAATGTGTATTTGCCGAATTGGGAGAACCAGGCGCGCCGTGGGGCTATACGCTGCTGGCCAGGCGCGTAGAATTGAATAAGCGATACAACGATAAGGCGGAAAAAATCGTGGGGAAACGGCTTCTGCGCGAAGAGTTTTTGCCGGAAGACGCGGCGTTTCCGCCAGTAAAGCGCATCGGAGAAGTGTTTGGCAGCGAATATATCATGCACAACGACACCGAATGGCTTACCCAATCGATTGAAGACGCCGAGGCGCTGGAAGAACGGCTGGATCAAGTGGAAAAAATGGATTTGCGCGCGTTTATGCTGCCGCCCAACTGGGAAAGCGAAAAACGCCGCATTTATGAAACCTATGGCTTGCGGCCAGCCCCGATGCGGCATGTGCGCGGGCCAGTCACGTTGGCCTGTTCTCTGATGGGCACCACGGAGTTTCTGTATTTTTTGGTTGATGAGCCGGAGCTTGCCGCGCGTTTTTCCCGCGTGATTGGCGATGTGATCATTCGCATGGCGGAAATTATGGACGAAGAAGCAGGCACCCAGCAGCGGCGCGGTTTTTCCTTTGCCGATGACAATTGTTGCCTGCTTTCGCCGGAGATGTACGAAGCGTTTGGCTATCCGATTTTGAAACGCGTGTTCGAACGTTTTTCTCCAGATGTGACAGATTCGCGCTATCAGCATTCGGATAGCGCCATGGGGCATTTGTTGCCGATATTGGGCAGGCTGAATTTGAACGGCGTAAATTTTGGCCCCACGGTGCTGGTGCCTGAAATCCGTAAATATTTGCCGCAAGCACGCATTGACGGATGTATTTCGCCCATGGACTTTATGCGCAACGATGAAGCCGCCTTGCGCGCTCAAGTAAAACGGGATTTTTTGGATGACGTGAAATATGGCGGCGTCAATTTGTCCACCGCCGGTTCCATCAACAATGGAAGTTTGCTCACGAGCATGCGCCTGATTATGTCTGTCATTCAGGCCATGGGGGATGGGGCGCAATAAGAGGTTTGGAGGAATGGGTATGACGAATCGGGAACGAGTAAAAGCCATCTTGCACTATCAGCCGGTGGATCGCGTGCCGGTGGTGGCGTTTGGATATTGGAACGAAACGCTGGAAAAGTGGGCGCGGGAAGGGCATATTACGCAGGCGCAGTGCGATGGATATTACGACAATTCGCCTGCGGACAACGAAATCATGCAAAAATTGGGCTTTGATTTCAACTGGAATTCTTGCCTGGGCGGAAATGTAAACCTTCTTCCGGCGTTTGAAGAGCAGGAGATTTCTCGCGAAGCGGATGGAGCCATCATCAAGCGCGATGGAAACGGCCTGATTGTGCGGGTGAAGCCGGGCGTCGTCAGCATTCCTTCGGAAATCGGCACTACGCTCACGGATCGGCAGGCTTGGGAAGAACACTACGTCGCCCGCTTGCAATATTGCGAAGAGCGCATCCCGGTGAAAGCGCTGGAAGCGGCGCGTGCGGGAGATGCGTCGCGCGATATTCCGCTTGCGCTGCACTGCGGAAGCTTGTACGGATTTGTGCGCAATTTGATGGGCGTGGAAGAACTGAGTTATATGCAGGTGGATGACGAAGACTTATATGCGGAAATCATCAATACCTGCGCAGAGGTTTGCTATAAGGTTGTGGAAAAAATCCTTACCTTTGGCGTAGCGTTTGATTATGCGCATTTTTGGGAGGACATTTGTTTCAAAAATGGGCCGCTGGTTCATCCCAATGTGTTTGCGCGCTATGTGGGGCCGCATTATAAGCGCATTACGGATTTGCTCGCAAAGCACGGGATCGATATTGTATCACTGGATTGCGATGGAAAAATTGATAAGCTATTGCCCATTTGGCTGGAAAACGGCGTGAACACGATGTTCCCCATTGAGGTAGGCACCTGGAATGCCTCTATCGCGCCGTGGCGCGAGCAGTATGGCAAACAATTGCGCGGCGTGGGCGGCATGGATAAGCGCGTGTTCGCGCAAGACCGCGCGGCTGTGGATCGCGAAATTGAACGGTTGCGCCCGTTGGTGGAAATGGGCGGCTATATTCCCTGCCCAGATCACCGCATTGCGCCGGACGCGATTTATGGCAATGTGGCGTATTACTGCGAGCGGTTCCGGCATGTGTTTGGATAAGCAAAAATGGTTTCTTACAAGGGCTTTCGCCGCAAAAGTTTGAAGCGGCCTCTTTTGCGAGGCCGCTCCATTTTTTGCTAGCGGTTTGCTTACTGCTGGTTCTGCGCCATGGCGCGCTCCTGCGCCTCGATCATTTTCTTCACCATATAGCCGCCGATAGAACCCGCGTCTTTGGAAGTCAAGTTGCCGTTGTAGCCCTTGTTGAGGGTGATGCCCAGTTCGTTGGCAACTTCCTGCTTCATGTTTGTTTTTCCCTCCTTTGGGAATAGGATGCAAACAGTATAGCAGATTTATACCGGCCTGACCATATCTGGCTCAGCGCAGGCCTGCTAAAAGCTCCGGCCGTGGATACCTTGCCCTCTCCCGAAAGCTATCGAAAATCCATGCTGCCGCTATAGCCGTCAACCTATCGGCGGCAACCGAAAAGCCGTTCACTGCTGTCCATCGGCGGTGAATTATGCTGCTTAGAAATCTGCCGGTTTGGTCCATATGCCCACCCGTTGCAAGACAACATTTTGCATTCGCCTCCACAGCATTCATTCCTCTTGGCGGTATTTGCATTTTTGACATATTGACCGCCAACCAGGCTTACTCTTAAACTTGGTCGGGATGCTCTTTTCTACGATAAAGCCATCCACCACGTCTTGGTTTTCTATGCAGTCCACGTCGTCAATTTCAGCGTCAATCAATGGGCACATTACACGTTCGGGAAATTCATTTTGCATATCGCCTTAATGCCCCCATCCTTTTTCATACAGATCTCGCATTCCGGAGTACCGTATCAAGATGACAAGTCCGCTCTGTTATCGTCTATGATACACAGCACCAGCCGCCTTCCCCAGCAAATTTATCATTTATGCATCCTCCAACACATGTGACAAAATTGTGACATGCTGTTCAGGGGTTGCCGAACTCTGCTTCAAAGCAAAAAGAAAAAAGTCCGATTTATCGGACTTTTTTCTATGGCTCCCCAGGTAAGACTCGAACTTACAACCCTTCGGTTAACAGCCGAATGCTCTGCCATTGAGCTACTGAGGATCATTCGGGGTCTGTTCGCGGCTCGCTTGCCTGCCGACGGCTCGCTCTTTCGCTTGTGGCTCGCTTTTGCGCTCAGCCTTGGC
>ERZ857998.1227-NODE-1227-length-30578-cov-3.848868_pt1 | contig 30578 bp, 24 predicted proteins | sample MGYA00519954_ERZ857998 | MGnify/ENA primary metagenome ERZ857998 (study PRJEB31778, sample SAMEA3449424) | human gut metagenome | biome: human gut; feature: human-associated habitat; material: faeces | place: United Kingdom | collected 2010/2012 ...
TTGAAACCGCCTGCAAAAAGGCCTCCGTTCACGATTTTATTATGACCCTTCCCAAAGGCTACGACACGCCGGTGGGCGAACTCGGCGATACTCTTTCCGGCGGCGAACGGCAACGTCTGGGGCTCGCAAGAGCATTTTTACACGACGCACCCTTCCTGCTGTTGGATGAACCAACCAGCAATCTGGACAGCTTAAACGAAGCGGTGATCTTAAAATCCCTGCGGGAAGAGAGGGCGGGCAAAACCGTGGTGCTGGTCTCTCACCGGCAGTCCACCATGCGCATCGCCGATACCGTCTATTCGGTAGAACACGGGAGGATGAGCTGATGAAAAGCACAGCCGATAAACGCGAACGGGAAAAGCGGATGGTGTCGGAGATGATTGCCCTGTACTGCCGAAAAAAACATCATACTAAAACCGGCCTTTGCCCCGAATGCGCAGAGCTTGAAGCCTATGCCAGGATGAGGAGCGATAAGTGCCCGTTTATGGAGACCAAAACCTTTTGCTCCAACTGCAAGGTGCATTGCTACAAACCGGTTATGCGGGAGAAAATCCGGGAAGTCATGCGGTTTTCTGGACCGAGGATGTTGTTTTCCCATCCGGTGATGGCTATTTCCCATGTAATAGAATCGAAAAAAGAGAAAAAACGACTGGAGGAATCAAGGTGAAAATAAAGAAGATTTTATATGTAATTTTAGGCTGTATCGGTTTGGCTCTCGGAGCCGTGGGGGCTGTATTGCCGCTTCTTCCGGCGTTTCCGTTTTTGCTTTTGGCGGCGTTTTGCTTTGCCAAAAGCTCCGAAAAACTGCACCGTTGGTTTACGGGAACAAAGCTGTATAAAAACAATCTGGAAAGCTATGTAAAAGGACAGGGCATGACGTGGAAGACCAAAATCCGGATTATGATTACCGTGACGGTTCTAATGTCGATCGGCTTTATTATGATGCATGCTGTTCCGGTGGGAAGGATCGTTCTGGCTTGTGTTTGGGTATTCCATATCCTTTACTTTGTTTTCCGGGTAAAGACCATTAAACAAACCGATGGTAATCGCTAACATATGAAATGACTTATCCTGAAGGAGGTTAAGAAAGGAAAGCAAAATACAACTCCTCCAATTAGGGGAGTTGTACCGTGTTTCATTTAGAGATATCGGGTATATATAATTTATGTGCAGTAAGCGCTTTTGTCTACGGACAATTGCGCTTTTTTTATTTTCCATCGAGCAAGTTCTGGCTGATAACCCATAGCGGTCGGTCGCCGCCCCCGACAATCTGAATTTTCAATAAATTTCAGATTGATCGGAGGAAATAACTATGGCTTACAACAAAGCCAAAGCGGAAAAAGAATGGCTCCGCTGGAAAGAAGCAGAAGAAAAGAAACTAAGAGAACTCGGCGTGGATGAGGAAACCATCCAGCGCCTGCATACATACGATTGGGCTCAGTTTAATAAGGAACGCCAGTACCTGCAGCGACAGGTGGATTGGTCTCCCTATGTGGATTGGGTTTCAGCACAGGATCTGGAACTACCGGTTGAGGATACCGAATCCTTGCTGGATAGTATCGAGGACATGGAACTCTTTTCTTTGTTACGTACTGTGGACAAGCTCACCCTTGAAATTCTCTTTATGAAAATGGATGGATACAGCAGCAAAGAAATAGCGTCTGCTTTTGGAATGGATGAGTACGCTGTCAATATGCGAATTTACCGTCTACGAAAAAAATTAAGAAAATATTTATGACCTGCGTTATATTCCGTCTCTTTTCATGGGCTATAGGTCGAACGGGGAAAAAGAAACGTTCGCCTTGCAGCTTGAAAAGTGAATACCAGCCATGCGGGTACATTCCCGCCTGAGTGAGCGACTAAAAGTTCGTTATATACGAACTTCGGAAAAAGCGCCATGATGAGCCGCACACAAGCCGCCTCCCATTTATTCGTGGGACGGTGGCCCCAGTTGTTGGTTTTGAGCGATGCATTTTGACCGGAAAGAGGGTGTAGTTTCCCTTTTCGCCACGACCTTGGGCGGGGTATTATGATACGCATTATCGTTTGCCCACACGTCAGATGGGTTGGTCGACCTTGGGTTGTAATCAGCAAGACCCTTGGGGAGCCAGTGAACGGTTTGTAAACTGCAAGCCTGCCCGTATGGTTCCCAAGGTTGCCGGGGGGCGAGCAGCAAATACGGCACATCAAATCAAACCTTTTTATTTTTATTCAGATTGCCGTTGACGGCGAATCCGTGCGGCGCAGCTTTTAAACTGCGCCGCATTAGTTTGCCGCCAACACATACGAGCAAACTGCTCAAAGGAGAATGTGCCGAAATGAATAAGCCTACTTTGAAAGAGCAGGCCCACGGAGAGATTGAAAAGATTTTCAGAATTCTTTTGCCTCAAAATGGTTTGTCGGTTCGGGAAGAACAAATCACCCTCTGTCACGCCATGCTGGATACCCTGCTCAAAAACAATATCGCTCTGTGCGACGCAGGCGTTGGGATCGGCAAAACCTATGCTTACCTGACCGCCTGCATTTTACTGAAAAAGTTTGCCCCGCATGGACCTGCAGGTTCTCAGCCGGTGGTGATTTCTACCTCCAGCGTTGCCTTACAGGACTCTATCATCGAAGAATACATTCCGTTTTTATCCCGGATTTTTCTGGAGAACCGTGTTATCTCCAAACCCATCCGGGCAATCGTAAGAAAAGGAAAAGAGCGTTTTGTCTGTGACGCCCGGCTTTCTCAAAGATTGGAAGCGGTCAAAGATAAGAATAAGAATGCAAAACAGCTCAAAGCATTGCTTTCCCTTCGTACTTATTATGATTTGGACTCCGTAACCGGCCTTAGTGGATTTGACCGTCGGCAGGTGTGCGTCCCCAAAGTTTGCGAGAAAACTTGCCCTTTGCGAAGCGCCTGCCGGTATCATCAATACCTGAAGGAAGCCAGAAGCGCGGAGATTTTCGTCCAGATCTGTAATCACAATTACTTGTTGGCAGACGCCGCCCATCGTTTGCAGGAACTTCGTCCTCTTCTGAATGACTATCGGGCTTTGGTAATCGATGAAGCTCACAAACTGCCGGACGCAGCTCGGCAGATGTATGGGAAAAGCCTTTCAGCAGAAGATTTCAGCGAGCTCTGCACTCTGCTGGCAAAAGAAAAATATGCCCTCGCAGCCCAGCGGCTGAAAGAAAAGTTTACTGCTCTTATGGGAGCCATGTGCCGGGGCGAACTGCTAGAAGAAGCACAGCGTACTGCCTTTGTTTTAACGCCGGATCGGGAAGCTGCCCTTCGGGATTGTCTCTCCCTTCTTCGGCAGATCCAAAAACAGCTAGCACTTCACCTCCCACGGTGGATACTTTACCAGCTGGGAACAACAGAGCAAACTCTCAACCTGTTTTTTACCGGCGACCGTAAATACATTCTTTATATTCAGTATGACAGGGATGGAAGCCCCAGCCTGTGCGCCGCTTCCACCTCGCCCGTCACAAACGTCGGCTCGCTGAAATGCGGGTGCAGCGCCTGAACGCCAAGCTGTCTGGCGTAATCCCACGGCTGATAGAGCATCGCGTCGTAGAGCAATCCGCAGACCGCATTCGGGTCGAGCCTGTGCACTTTGAGCAGGCTGTAATGGTTGAAGGAGGAATAGATCGTTTTCTCCCTCATGCCTGCCTTTTCGACCGCCTCGAGCGTCTTTTCCTCAAGCGCCGGAAACGCCGCGCGGCTGTTTTTCAGCTCAATGTTGACGGACAGCCCGCGCTCGCGCAGCAGCGCCAGCACATCCTCGAGCAGCGGCGCCACGTCTCTCTCCGTCGCATCCACCGCGTGAATCACCGGCATCCGGCAAAGCTCGGCGTAGGTATAATCCGCCACCGAACCCGTAAAGCCCGTCAGGCGGCTCAATTCGTCGTCATGAAAGACGACCAGACGGCCGTCCTTTGAAATCTGCACGTCCAGCTCCACGCCGTCGGCGCCCATATCCGCCGCCAGCGCAAACGCGCGAAGCGTGTTTTCCGGCGCATAGCCGGACGCGCCCCGATGCGCATAAATCTTCTGCATATCGTTACCCCTTTCAGTCGCCCACAAATGCAGCCAGTTTTCCCGGCCGGTTAAAACAGAAGCCCTGCCACCCCACATACATCGCGCCCTCGATATTGGCGGGCGTGTCGTCGATAAACAGTGTGCGGCTCGGCTCAACACGATAGGTGTTCGTCAGAAATTCATAGATGTCCGCGTTCGGCTTGAGCAGCCCTTCGCGCGCAGAAACGACCTTTCCCTCGAACAGACCAAAGAAATCGAACCGGCTTTCAACCGTCGCAAAGGATTCCTTCTGATAGTTGGAGAGCACAAACACGCGCTTGCCATGCGCCAGACAGCTTTTGACCGCCTGAACGCCTTCTTCTATCGGGCGCGTAAAATCCAGCCAGTTTTCCATGAAGCGGCGAATCATCGGTTCGAGCGACCGATCGCGCCCGGTCATATGCCCAATCGCCTGCTGGACGGTGAGCGTCCCCCGATCCATCATGTTCCAATACGGCGTTTTGATGATCTTTTCCATCAGCTTTTCATGCAGCTCGGTCTCCCCCGGAAAAAAAGCCTCCAGCTCCTCCTCCGGCGAATAGGAGAGCAGCACGTTGCCCACGTCAAAAACCACCACGTCCAGCTCGTCCCACGGCATTGTTTCATATCGGTCGTCAAGCGTCCACATCGTCATCGCCTTTTCCCCCGTTCATCGGCTGGTCAGGATCGTCCGCGCCGCACCGCAATCCGTCTGCGCCGCGAATTCGTATGTCGTCAGGTTTGCGCGCAGGCTCGCGCGGCTCCCGTCCTTTTCCCAGATGATTTCCAGTTGGTCGTTCTGCGGCTGACGCACGGTCATGTCCGCGTCGAAATCGAACGCCGGGCAGGTGTTGCGCATCCGAAGCAGCGCAAGCTGATCGCGCACCACATCCTTTTTCAGCGCGTCCGCCACCGCGTCCCGCGTCAGGTTCGTGCGGTTGATCTCCTTATGCGCCGCTTCGCCGCCGCGGCGAACGGCTTCCAGATCGTTTTCGCCCGCAAACAAATCCAAATACCAGACCTGCGGCTTGCCCGGCATGAACAGCTGAATCGCGCGCGCGAGCAGCATTTTCCGCTCGTCCGCGCCCAGCGCGCTGAAATACGTGCAGTTGACCTGATAATAGACGTTCTTCGCACCGTGCAGATTTTTAATCATGCCGCCGCGGCTGACAATCAGCGCGATCAGCTTCTCAATCGCTTCGTCGCTGAGCAGCCCCTTCAAATCCAGCATCGGGATTCCGTCATGGCAGCCGAGCATGTTCACCGTGCGGATGTTTTTTTTCCTGAGTTCCTCCGCCCAGCGCATCAGCCGCGTGCCGTCATGGTTCTCAATCGCGTCAATCACCAGCCCCGGCAGGAAAAAGTCGTAGGTCATATAGCCCTTTCGAGCGACCTTTTCATAGGTTCCCGCCGCATAAGGGTCATGGATCTCCGGTAAAAGGGTCAAACCATGCGAATCGGCCATTTGGCGAATGCGTTCCAGCGTGTCCCACGTGTCCGGCTCGTTCATAAAATTGCGCAGCCCCGGCGTTTTGGGCGCATAGGCAAACGCATCCAGCCGCACAATCGCCGCGCCGTATTCGGCCAGCTTGCCCAGCACACTGTCATAATACGCCCAGACCCGCTCGCTTTTCAGGTTCAAATCCATCTGACCAAGATATTTCCGCCGCATTTCCAGCAATTGAACGCATGCCTCGCGGTAGCGCTCAAAGCCCGTGAAATCCAGCTCCTGCGGCTTCTGCCCGGCCTCCAGCCCCGCGTCAAGCCGCGCGGCCAAAACCGTCGCCTCGCCATACTGCATATCCGAAGCGCGCATCAAATCCTGCGCATCGACCGGGTCATATCGAACCTGCTGATAGAACGTGTTCCAATACGGCACATCGCGCCCATCCGGCAGGCGAACCATCAGAATCGGCAGCCCCGGCTTGCGGAAGAACATGCCGCGAATGTATTTTTCTTCCGGCTGGATGTATCCGGCGTCGGTCATTTCGCCGCATCCCGCCCAGAATTGATTCCAATCAATGAAAAAATCGCGATACGGCGATGCGTCGCCGTTTTTTAAAATATCCTGAAACTGCGGCGAAAGCACGGAAAGGTGGTTCAATATAAAATCCAGCTTGAGATCAATTCCGTTCTCTTTCAGCCGCTTCACGTCTTCCGGCGCGGCGAGCATGCGGTTCAGATCATAGCTGATGACCGAAAAACCGCGATCCAAATCCGTGTTGAACACGCTCGGCAAAATGTAAAACGACCGGAATGCATCCGCGAACGCTTCGCTTTCCAATAGCTGTGCAATATCGGATAACGTGCCGCCGAGGCTGTCCGGATATGCGTTGAGCATTGCTCCGCCATTCATGGCCTTTTCCCTCCGCTCATTCCGTCTCACGCCGATACGCCGAATAGGTGATTTTCTTTCCCTCGCGGGAGAGAATCACCTGCGCCTTCCACGCCTGGCTGTCCAGCTTACGCTGCTCGATGTTCAGCACCATCGTGGTAAAAGCACTGTCCGTCTGCGCGTCGCGGTTGCGCAGACGGCGATGCTCCAGCGTCTGCATCGGCGTGCTGTTCAGGTAAATCGGGATATCCACGCCCTTCAAAAAGTCGCTGTTCGCGTGCGTCCACTCGATCACCATCACGCGTGTCGTGGTGAAATCCACCGTTTCATACCAAATCGCGGTTTCCTCGCGTCCCATCCGCTTGAGCGGAATGTGTCTTTCGCCGCGCTTGAAGCGCGCGATGATGTCGTTGACCTCGTCAAAGTCAATTTCCTCCGGCGTGCCCAGATAGCCGCTCAGCGCCTGCGCGCCGGCCTGCTGATACGTTTGCATCCACGGCAGCTTCCGCGCCGTTTCCGGCTCCGCGTCCGCATCCGCCTGCCAGAGTTCGCGCAGAACGACGGCTTTTTCGTCGCTGTATTCGCCGCTGGCCAGCATCCCGCGCAGGCCGCCCATGCGGAACAAACGCAGCCGCTCCGCGTCGTTGGCCGCCGGAATTCGACGGGGATAGTTGTCGCCGCTCATGATGTATGCGCCGATCCCCGCCCGGTTGAGCGCGTAGCCCAGAACGGAGGCCATGACCGTCTTTCCCGATCCGCTGCCGCCGCATACGCCGATGACCACGCGGCCGCCCGCGCTCTCCTCCAGCCGCTGCTCCAGCGTCCCCTGAATGGCTGAAAGCACGGTCTTTGCCCGCTCGATATTATCCTGACCGATGGTGACGCCGTCCCCCGGCATATCGCCGTGCGGAATCTGCTCCGGCACATCGAGCGCATCGATGTCAAGCATCCTCAGCATCTGCATCGCAATTCCCCCTTATCGCACTCTTCTGTCGCTCTTTTCCGCTCATCTCGGCAGCGGTTCCCGGCTCGTCGGCGCATCGCCGAAGAAGAACATCGCATCCTGCAAGTCGGTTTCGAGCATCGTGCCCTTTTTGACATAGTCCATGGCGCGCGCCAGCATCGCGCTGCGGTCGTATTCCACCGCGCCGAATCGAATGTCGCCGTCTTCAATGAGCATATAGTGGGCGCGCTTATCCCGGTCGTCCGGCCTGCGATAGGACGCCGAACCGGGATTGAGCCACAGGCGGTCGTTATCCAGCCGATGCACGAGCCTGCGGTGCGTATGCCCGAAGATCATGCGCTGCTCCGGTCTGCTCTCGCCCGCATACCACACGCGCCAGAACGCGTCGAACGTCTGCACGCTCTCCGGCATGTCGTAGCTGTTATCCAGCATTTGATGCTGCATCAGGTAGGCGGCGCCGTCCGCCTCAAAGCTCATGTGCTGCGGCAGCGCGGCCAGAAACGCGATGTCTTCATCCGTCACCCGTTCGCAGTTGTCGTGCACCCATTTGTAGCGATTTGTCCCCCGGAACGCATCCACCTCGCCCGAAAACAGGATGTTGAGCAGATGTCTGTCGTGGTTGCCCATGACGCAGTGCGCGCCGTGTTCCCGAACCCAGCCGATCGCCTCGTGCGGATCCGTGCCGTAATCCACGTAGTCGCCCGCGCAATAGATGGCGTCCACCGCGCCCGCGTCCTTTTCAATCGCCCGGAGCGCCGCGATATTCGCATGAATATCGGAGAGAATCAATAAACGCATCGGCTTTTGTCGTCCTTTCTTATTCGTCCTTCGGCCCCGGATAGGCGCTGCCGCCCGCCGCGACATACCCGCCGGAATGTCCCTGCTCGTCCCCGGCAATCCAGAAAGCGAACAGATCCGCCGCGATCAGTTCAAACCGAATCCTGAAAACCCGTCCCCGAAGCGCGGAAAGGTCGCCGCCGCGGAAGACGAGCTGGCGCTTTGTGCTGTCGGCAATCATCGGCACGCAATCCGCAAAGGAATAGCCGGGAATCGGCCGCCCTTCCTCGTCTTCAATCTGCGCGCGGACAAAGCCCTCCGTCGCGTTCGCGTTGATGAACAGCAGCCGCCCTTCCTCAAAGCGCATCTTGCGGGTCAGCATGAACTGCCTCGTTCCGTTGGCATGGAGCGACGCGAAACCGTCCCGGCGAAGCCGCGCAAAGCCGGTCGCCGCGCCGCCGTACAGATTTCCGTTTTCCGCCGAAGACGCGCCGCTGAATCCCGCAATCGGGAAAGCCAGTTCCTCCGGCGAGACAAGGCACAGCCCGCCGCAGGCATGCAGGTAGCCGCGCGCCCACGAGCCCGGCCGATCCGTGCAGCGGATGAACGGGCTTCGGTTATCGCGGCTGAAATGGAAACCGTCGCGGCTGAAGCCCGCATGGAGATCAATGTGTTTGGGCACGCCACTGTTTTCGCAGACGGCGTTATGCGCCTGATCAAATCCCTTGATGATGGCAAACAGGCCGAGCATGACGCTCTCATAGCCTACGCAGTTCAGGTGATAGAGCTGCGGCGGCAGATTTTTGTTGTAAATCGTGCCCGGCTCGCTCTCGCGCAGGTCGCGCACGTCGCAGCGCTGCCAGAAGGCAATCTGGTCATTCGCCCACGACGCGCCCTCCATGAAGCGGTCGCACTCGTAGTAGCTGCGGCCGCGGCTGTACCATGGGGTCGAAGGCAGACCCGTGCGAATGGAAAATACCCATTTTTTTCGGAAGGGATTGTAGAAAAACGACGTATTGTCGCCGCAAAGCCCCGTCGTCACCGGATCGCCAAAGTGCATGCCGTCCGCGCTGACGGCCACCTGCGCCACGTCGCCATCCGGCGTTCTGAAATAGTGGAACATCTTATAGCGTTCCTCCGGATGCTCGGTCTCCTGATCGAGCCACACGCAGGAACCGTCCCGCTGCCAGCCGGGCTTGGGCACAAAAATGCGGTTGGTGCCCACCTGATTATCCAGCATCTTCCGCGTGAAATGCCGCCCGTCGGCGGAAACCGCCAGCGCCGTTCCGTCAAACCAGCCGGCGTGGTAATACAGCCGATACACGCCGTCCGCGGGATCATACCAGCAGCCGTCGGTAAACGGCGCGGCGACGGGTGCAACGCCCTTGTTCCACTCCATCGGCGTTTCGGGCGCAAGCACGGGCGTTTCATCCAGCACAGCCTGATGAAAGCGCTTTTCCAGCCAGTTTTCCTCGATCAGAAAGTCATCGACGAACAGCTGCCGCCCCACGTCGATCTGCGCCACATCCGGCCGGTTTTCCAGATACGGAACAGGCAGCTCGCTCAAAGACATGTCATCCATGTCCCTCGGCGGCCAGACGTCCGGCAGCCTGATCCCGTTGTACAGTTCTTCCATCGGCTCATTCCTTTCTCATGCGCGGCGATACACGCACTCGTCCTTTTCAAGTCCCTTGAACGTGCCGAAGGTGAACCATTTATCTACGCGCACCTCGTCGCCGTCAAACGTGAACATATAGCGGTTTTCCGCCTCGGATTCCACCCACAGGACGGACATTTGAAGCCGCCCCTGCTCGTCCCACCACGCGCTGCTGCTCGTCTTTGTGATGATTTCGCGATCATAGCGGTAGACCAGCTCGCCCGCCGTGCGCGCGCCCTGCAGATCCGCCGTCAGCGCGCGCTGCTCGCCATCCTCCGTCCATGTGATTTCGAGCTTGCCGTCGTGCGCGCGCAGGCGCATTTTGTCCGCGCCGGGATACGCGATGCGCTGCTTGCGTCTGGAATAGAGCACACCGAAGGACAGCTTTCCCTCCTTCGGGACAAGCGTTATATCCAAATCGTGCGCGGAGAAATCCGCGCCGTTCGGATACGGATGCGGCACGGCCAAACGGCTCAGGCGCTCTTTCAGCATGGAAGCCGCCTTGCCCGCGGGCAGCGTTTCCACATCGGCATGAATCTGCGGCACAAGGATGTCAAACAGCGCGTTGAGCGTCGCCTGCGGCCCGTGGATCGGGTGATTCTCCCCTTCTTTGAGCAGATGCAGATCCGCATGCCCCATCAGTTCGCCGAGGAAACCTGCCTCGTTGATGGAGACGATCAAATCCAGCGACGGCACGACGACGGAGAACTGGCCGAACGCGCCATCCGCGCGGTACGAGCCTTCCGGCCTGCACATCCAGATCTGGTAGCCGTAGCCCACGCAGTTATCGTAAATATACGGCGTGTGCGCGTGCGCAGGCCACGTGTCCATCCGCTCGGTGGTCGCGTCGTGCACAAAGGTTTCGCTCAGCAGACGCACACCGTTCCAGACGCCGCCGTTCAGATACAGCTTCATCAGGCGCAGGTTGTCTTCCGTCGTGGTGAACATGCCCATGCCGCCCAGACAAGTGCCGTCCGCGCCGCGGCGGCACATGACGTTTTGCGCATCAATGCCGATCAAATCGAACAGGTTCTTAGCCAGATAATCCAGCATGCTCCCGCCCGTCAGCCGCTCGATGATCGCGGACAGCACCGCCGTCGTGTGGGAATTATAGCGCCAGAACGTGCCGGGTTCGTGGGTAATCGGTCGGGCGAAATACCGCTCCAGCCAATCTGCCGGATAGGTCGTTTCCTCTTCCTCCGAGCCGTCGCCCATCACCAGCAAATCGCGGATGGTCAGCCTCGAAAGCCTGTCGCTCATCTGCGCGGGCATCTTATCCGGCAGGATATCGCATACCCTGTCGCTCAGCTTGAGCAGCCCCTGATACTCCGCCAGACCGATGGCCGTCGCGGTGTAGGTTTTGCTCAGGGAATGGTCGCAGTGGTGCAGGCCGGGCGCAAACGGCGCCCACCACCCCTCCGCGCAGACCTTGCCGTGACGCATAATCATCAGGCCGTGCATCTGGGTAAAGCCGCCGTTTTCCAGCTCATCCAGAAATGCGTCAATCGCTTCGCTGGGAATACCCACCTCTTCCGGCAGGCAGCGCTCAAATCGCTGAATCATGGTCTTTTTTCCTCCTCGCCCTTTGGGCCGCGCGTGCTTTCTCTCGCGCTCAACGTCACAGGAAACACCATATCAACCGGCACTTTTTCGCCGTGAATCTGTTTAATCAAACACTCTATCGCCATTTCGCACATCTCCGGAATCGGCTGGCGGATGCTGGTCAGCGGCGGGCACAGGCAGGCCGCCAGATAATTGTCGTTAAAGCCGATCACGCGGAGATCTTCCGGCACGCGCCGCCCGCTTGCCGCCGCACAGCGCACAACGGATGCCGCAATCTGGTCGCTGGTGCAGAACACGCCGTCCGCATCCGGGAACGTATCGAGCACCTGTCCGGCCAATTTGGAATAATCGCCGTGCAGGCTGTCGTTCTCCTTGGTTTCAAAAATGCGTTCTTCCAGCCCATGCTCACGCATGACGCTGCAAAAGCCCACGAATCGGTCATACGCCGGGAGCAGCTTGTCGTGCACGGCCGCGATCATCACCGGGCGCTTGCTTCCGCTGGCGAGCAGTTCCTCCGCCGCCATGCGGCCGCCCATGTGGTTGTCGCAAAGCACCGTCGGCAATCGGCCGACCTTGATGCGCTCGAAGGAAACGACCGGAAGGTTGTCGTCCAGCAGCGCGTCGAGCTCGCGGGAACGCAGACTGATGATGATGCCGTCCACCTGATTGGCCTTGAGCATCCCGACATACTCCAGCGCCCGATCGTTCTGGCCGTCGGACGCATAGATCATCACCTTGTATCCGTGCCGCATGGCGGCAAGAATCAGCTGGTTGACGACCTCGCCAAAGTACGGATCATCGACAGAAGGCACCAGCAGACCGATGATTTTCGTTCTGCGTCGGGTCAACGACCGCGCGACTTCGTTGGGCTGATAGTTCAGCTCCTCCATCGTCGCGTAGATTTTGTCGTGCATCTCCTGGCTGATGTAGCCGCGTTTGTTGAGCACGCGGGAAACCGTCGTCACCGAAACGGCGGCGCGCTGTGCCACTTCTTTGATGGTCGCCATGGGCTCGTTCTCCTTTGCTGGTCAGGGGCGGCAGACGACCTTCATGCCGTCGTAGGCCACCTCGATTCCATGGGGCGCGGCGAACCGCGCCCATTCCGAATGGGTCATGTCGTTCATGTGGGAAAGATGATTGAGGATATAGCGCGTATCCGCCTTCCCCAGCCCCGCCTTGTTCAGCCGCTCCCGCAGGCGCAGCACCTCGGCGAAGCCCATGTGCCCGTCGCCCTTGAGCGTTCCGCGCGCACAATCCATGCTGACCACGGAAAATGCCAGACCGGTGGTTTTCAGATATTCGTCGTTTTCCTCGCTCAATTCGCCGGTGTCGTTCGCATACAGCATCGCCGTTTCGCCATCCGAGATGGCGTAAATCAGGCAGTCCTCCACCTGAATCGGCCGATGGTTGGCGCGCAGCGGGTAGAAGGTATACCCGGCGGCCTTGAACGGCTCAAACGGCTTCACCTCGTGAAAACGGAAGCGCTCTTCCCTCGCCCGTTCCGCACCGGCGCAGGCCGAAAGGAAGCGCTTTTTCACCCACAGATTGCCGTATAGATCCAGCACGTTTTCTTCCTCCGGCACACCCGGGCGAAGCGCGCAGGACGGCGTGCCGCGGTTTTGAAGCGCGTATATATCCTGATGATCCGGATGCGAATGGGTGAAGACGATGCATTTGAGGCGATCCAGCCGCAGGCCGAATTTCAGCTTCTGCGCGTGGATATCCGGCGAGAGATCGATCAGCACATCGTCGCCCAGCAGCGTGCAGGCGCGCATGCGCAGGCTCTTTCCGCCCTCCCGCATCGAGCGCAGGCAGACGGGGCAGGCGCAAAACGTGGCGGGCATGCCCTCCGCCGCGCCGGTTCCCAGATATTGATACTCCACGGCCAATCGAATCTCCTTTCTTTTTTGCGTTATCCCTTGATGCCGGACATCGCAACGGACTGCACGAACTGCTTTTGGAACGCGAGGAAGATGATCAGAATCGGCAGGGTAATCATCGCGCTGAACGCGAAAATCTGTCCCCAGAAGGTATACACCGAGTCGTTCAGGCCGCGCAGCGCCTGCGGCAGCGTGCGCCACGTGTTATCACGGGTCACGAGCGTCGGCCAGAGCAGATCGCCCCACGCGCGGATGAAGGACATGATGGCGACCGTCGCGTAAATCGGTTTGGAGAGCGGGGTCATGATCTTGAAGAACACGCCGGTGTAGCTTTCTCCGTCGATGATGGCCGCCTCCAGCAGATCCTTCGGCATGCCGCGGAAATGCTGATAAAACAGGAAGACATACATCGGCGTCGCCAGATTCGGAATGGCCAGCGCCCAGATGGTGTTGATGATGCCCAGGTTAAAGGCCACCATGAAGCGGTTGATGATGACGGCCTCGGTCGGAATGATGGTCAGCGCGATCATCAGCGAAACGAGCAGCTTCTGCCCCCGAAATTCCAGCATACCCAGCGCATAGCCCATCATGCCGTTGATGAACATGCCGACGAACACCTGAATGATGGCATTGACGGCCGAGTTGCGGAAGTAATGCAGAAAGTCGAGCTTTTCAAACACGGCGACATAGTTTTCGAGCGTCAGGTTGCCATAGGGAATAAACGCCTTGAGCGTCGCCATATCCGAAACAAGCTGCGTCTCGCTCTTGACAGAGGAAACGAACAGGAACAGCAGCGGCGCCAGAAAAACGACCGCCAGCGCGACGTACAGCACGTAGAACAGGGCGGATGTGACCGTCTTTTTCGTCTTATTTTCCACTTTCATCCTCAGTCGCCCTCCGTAAGCTTATTCTGAATCAAAGAGATCGCCAGCACGATCAGGAAGAACACGACAGCCATCGCGGAGGTGTAGCCCACGCGGTTGTTGGTGAAGCCCTCCTGATACATCAGGTAGACCAGCGTTGTGGTCGAGCCCGCCGGGCCGCCCTGCGTGAGCATATACACCTGCGTGAACATCTTGAGCGAGTAAATCGTGTTGGAAATAAAGACGTACACCAGCGTATTCTTGAGCTGCGGAATGGTGATATAGATGAACTGCTGCCACGTGTTCGCGCCGTCGATCGTGCCCGCCTCATACAGCTCCTCCGGGATGAACTGGAGGCCGCCGAGCATGATAATCATCTGCATGCCGACGCACTGCCAGATGGACATGATCGCGATGGACGGCATCGCCAGCGTCGTATCCTGAAGCCACTTCTGCGCCGGAACGCCGAACACGCGCAGGATCGAGTTAAACAGGCCGTCCGCCGTGCTGGAGAAGAAGAAGCCCCAGATGACGGTCACAACCGTCATGGTTACGACCTGCGGCGAGAAATAGATCATGCGGAAGAAAGTCACGCCCTTCGCCTTGCGGTTGACCAGCAGCGCCAGCAGCGTCGCCAGAATCAGCACGACCGGCACGAGGATGATCGTGTATTCAAACGTATTCCAGAACGCCTGAAGCGCGGTCTTGTTGGTGAAGGTCTTGATATAATTCGCCCAACCGACAAACTTGGTCGGCTTGTTCGGGTTGAGCACCAGTCTGCGATCCGTAAAGGAATAGAAAACAGACATGAAAAACGGCAGGATCATGAACAAAAACATGATGATGATCGCCGGCGCGGACAACCCCCACGCCGCTTTCGCCTGCGCGCGGGACATCTGGCTTCTCCGCTTCGCCCCGCTTCTCTTGACAGTGATTTCACTCATACGCAATGCTCCGTTCTATCGCCATGCCGGTTGTCCGTCAGCATGACGGCTCTCCCTGTTTTTGCTTTTTGTTTTTCGGGTTCAAAGGGCAAAAGAAGCGCCCGGTCAGCGTTCGGCCGGCCGGGCGCGATGTGATTTTACTCGATGCTCCAGTCGTTCTCGACGATGATCTCATCGACGTACTCGGCCGCATCATGCAGCAGCTCAGCCGGATCGCCGCCAGCAAGAATGTTGGTCACGACGCTCGCCATCTGGGCTTGAAGCGTCGAATGTGCCGGGGTGATCGGACGCAGGTAGCTGATGCCCGCTTCAAGCTGCTCGCGGTACAGGTACAGGCGGCCGCCCTCCTGCCACTGCTCCATGCCGTCCATGACGCTCTTGCGCGCCGGAACGCCGCCGTTCACATTGCAAACCATCTGGATGTATTCCGGGCTCATCATCGCCTGAAGAACCGTCCACGCCTGATCCGCCACGCCGCGGTCGACCGCCGCGGTGGTCATCACGTCCACCGTAGAACCGGAGCAGGTGAACACGCCGTTGCCGAAATCCGGAAGCGGAACGATGATCGCGTCGTCGCCGAACGCCTCGACATGCTGGCTGTATTTCCAGTGGCCGAGCATGGAGAAGGCAGCCTCGTCGCGGCCATAGAACGCATCCTCGTAATCGCAGGCCGCGTTGATATAGCCCTCGTCGAGCATCTTCTTCATCCAGTCATACGCCGCAATGGTGTTTTCGCCATCCATCGTGCCGGTCGCAAGCATGGTATCGCGGTTCAGGTAATCGCCGCCGAAGGAAGCGATGACCGCCATCCAAGTGAAGTAGAGGGAGCTGGCCTTGTTCTGACGGATGTAGAGCGGATACTCGTAGCCGATTTCCTTGCACTTGGCGAGGATATCCTCAAACTCTTCGACCGTCCACGCATCCTTGTAAGAGGTCGGGATGCGCGCGCCGATCTTTTCGAGAATGCTCTTGCGCGTCCACATGGCCATTCCGGAGTCAAACTGCGCCACACCGTAGAGGCCGCCGTCGTAGGTCACCTCGGACCAGACGGACGGAAGAACGTCGTTCTTCATATCCTCGTCGATGTAGTTATCCAGGCAGGCGATCATGCCCAGATCCTGGAAATACGGGATCTGCAGGCCGTCGATCACGATGAGGTCGGGGGTATCGCCGACGATCGGAGCCGTCTGCAGCTTGTTGAGCAGCTCATCCTGCGCGAAGAACTGGTAATCCACCTGAACGTCGTCATGCTTCGAATTGAAATCATCGAACATGCTGGTGTAAATCACCGTCTCAGCGCCATCGCTGATCCACGCGGTCACGGTCGTAGCGTCCGCGCAGGCAATCGCCGCCAGCGCGAAGACCATGACGGCCGCCAGAAGCAGAGAAATGGACTTTTTCACTTGGGTTTCCTCCTTTAATGATCCTTGTGTATGGGGCTGAGCCTTCCCTTCCGGTTCTCCCCTGTTGCTGCGCTTAGTATATCAGCCTTTTAATTATATGTCAACCGGTTAGCATAAAAAAGTGACCATAATTTTTTTCTTATTTACAGCATATTTCCTTGTTTATGATAGAAATCGTTTTTGTTTTTCTCATTTTCAGCCAGCTTTTCCGCATCTTTTCGCGTCGAAACCGCGCCGGATATGCTATGCGGTTCACATTCAAGGCGCGTCGGGCAGAACAAAAAGAGCGCGCAAAAAAACTGCCCGATCAAAGCGTTCCTCGCGGACAGCATAAAAAAGCCCCATACGCCGCAGGATGGTCAAAGTATCCTGTGCGTATGAGGCTTTTGCTATGCTTCTTTTCTCGGTCGGGCGAGCCTTCCATCAGCCAATGGGCATCCGCCCCTCTTTTCATACTAATTCGCAGTTAAAATGCTTAACAGAGCGCATCAGATTTTTTGTTCTGACGAAGCCAAGTGAAGTGAGGCGTACTGGAGGTACGTTGAACGGAACGAGGCAAAGTCAGAGCGAAAAAGATGGTGCGCGGATTAAGCCATTTTAACAAGAATTAGTATCAGACGTAAAACAGCAGATCCGCGTAGGACGGCATCGGCCAGTATTCCTTGCCGACCCTGCCCTCCAGCTCGTCGGCAACCTGCCGGGCGGCTTCCATCGCAGGGATGACGGCCTCGTGCTCATACATCGCGCGCGCGTTGAGCGCCTCCGGCTCGTCGGCGACAACGGCCTTGAGCCGCTCCGTCCGCTCAATCAGCTCGGCCGTCTTCTCGGTCAGCAGCCTGACCTGCGCGGCCTCCGCGGGCGCGTCCACGCCGATGCCCGCCTTGGCGGCCACGCCCTCCGCCAGCTTTCCGGAATACGCCGTGCAGGCCGGAACGATCAGCTTGCCGAGCATGTCGATCAGGGTCAGCGCCTCGATGTGGATGATCTTGGCGTATTCCTCCATGTTGATATCCTGCCGGGACTGTATCTCCGTCCGCGTGTATACGCCGTGGCGGGCGAACAGCGCCACGTTCTTCTCATCCGTATAATGGATGAGCGCCTCCGGCGTGGAGCGCAGGTTGAGCAGCCCGCGGCGCTCGGCCTCGCGCGGCCATTCCTCGCTGTAGCCGTTGCCGTTGAAGAGGATGCGCCGATGCGCGGCCAGCTCGCGGCGGATGAGCGTGGAGAGCGCGGCCTCGAAATTGTCGGCCTTTTCCAGCTCGTCCGCGAACTGCATCAGCTCGTCCGCAACAGCGGTGTTGAGCATGACGTTCGTGCAGGCGATGTTGAAGGACGAGCCGGGCATGCGGAATTCAAACTTGTTGCCCGTGAACGCGAAGGGCGACGTGCGGTTGCGGTCGGAGTTATCCTGCGGGATATGCGGCAGGCTCGTCACGCCGATATCCATGCTCTTGTGCCCCGCCGCCTTGTAATCCGTGCCCTCCACCAGCGACTGGATGACGGCGGCCAGCTCGTCGCCGACATACATGGAGACGATGGCGGGCGGCGCTTCGTTCGCGCCCAGGCGGTGATCGTTGCCCGCGCTGGCGACGCTGATGCGCAGCAAATCCTGATACTCGTCCACGGCCTTGATGACCGCCGTCAGGAACAGCAGGAACTGCGCGTTCTCCATCGGCGTAGAGCCCGGATCGAGCAGATTTTCGCCCCTGTCGGTAGAAATCGACCAGTTGTTGTGCTTGCCCGATCCGTTCACGCCCTCGAACGGCTTTTCATGCAGCAGGCAGACCAGCCCGTGGCGGTCGGCGACCTTCTTCATCATCTCCATCGTGAGCTGGTTGTGGTCGGTGGCGATGTTCGCGGTCGCAAAGACCGGCGCCATCTCGTGCTGGCAGGGCGCGACCTCGTTGTGCTCCGTCTTGGCGTTTACGCCCAGCTTCCAGAGCTCCTCGTCCAAATCGGCCATGAACGCCTTGACGCGCGGGCGGATAGAGCCGAAGTAGTGATCCTCCAGCTCCTGCCCCTTTGGGCTCCGCGCGCCCAGAAGCGTGCGCCCGGTCAGAATCAGGTCGGGGCGCTTCTTATAATCCGCCTTGTCGATCAGGAAATACTCCTGCTCGGGGCCGACGGTCGTCGTCACGCGGCTGACCTTCTTGCCAAAGAGCGCCAGCACGCGGCAGGCCTCCTTGCTGATGGCCTCCATCGAGCGCAGCAGCGGCGTTTTCTTATCCAGAATCTCGCCCGTGTACGAGCAGAACGCCGTCGGGATGCAGAGCGTGTCATCCTTGATGAACGCATAGCTCGTCGGGTCCCAGGCGGTGTAGCCGCGCGCCTCAAACGTCGCGCGCAGCCCGCCGGAGGGGAAGGACGACGCATCCGGCTCGCCCTTCATCAGCTCCTTGCCGGAAAACTCCATGATGACCGTGCCATCCGCGCAGGGCGAAATGAAGGAATCATGCTTTTCGGCGGTGATGCCGGTCATCGGCTGGAACCAGTGGGTGAAGTGGGTCGCGCCCTTCTCGATGGCCCAGTCCTTCATGGCGTTGGCCACCACGCCCGCGACCTGCGGGTCCAGCGCCGTGCCCTGCCGCACGGTCTGCTTGAGCGATTTATACACGTCCTTGGGCAGTCGCTCCTTCATAACGGCCTCGTTAAAGACCATGCTTCCAAACAGCTCGGGCACTTTCTTCATTGTAATCTCTCCCATCTGCGCCGATGCGCGGCGTTGCTTTGGCGGACGGCCTTTTTGCCTGTCCGCGCCCTTGAACGTGCGTCAGTATAGCGCTTTTTTTCCCGTTCGTCAATCATTTTGACGTTTATTTTATCATTTCCTGCAATTCTTTTGAATCTGACGTTCATTTCTGACGATAATTAAATGAATTTGTTCTTGAACTTCATTTTTGGAATTTTCCTTGACAAGATACCCCCATGGGGTATATAATACTCCCGCAAGCGAGGTGAACACGCATGAGTGAAGAGACGACGCCCTGCTGCTGTCATTGCCGAACAAAGCATCGGGATGACAAAGAGGAGCGCGATCTGCTCAACCGGCTCAGCCGCATCGAGGGGCAGATTCGCGGGATTCGCGGCATGGTTGAAAAGGACGCTTATTGTCCCGATATTTTGACGCAGGTTGCGGCGGCGAGCGCGGCGCTGAACAGCTTTTCCAAGGTGCTGCTGGCCAGCCACATCAAAACCTGCGTCGCGCAGGATATCCGCGCCGGGAAGGACGAGACCATCGACGAGCTGCTGACGACGCTTCAAAAGCTGATGCGGTAGGTACGGGGGTATGTTGGGGCGTTGCCCCAAACCCCAGCAGGGAACTGAGTCCCCTGCACCTTCCACATGGCTTCGCGGCATGCCGCGAAGCGGAAGAGGGAAGTCCAGAAACCTCAGGTTTCTGGCGGGGTTTGGGGCAGCGCCCCAACGTTCCCTTACACGTTAAAAAGCAAATCCCCATAGGTCGGCATCGGCCAGAGCCTGCCGTCCACGATCATTTCCAGATGATCGACCGGGGCGCGGAGCACCTCCATCGCCGGGCAGATCACGTCATGCGCATAGCGCGCCTGCTCCGCTCCGGTGAGCGCGGCGGCCTTCTCCTGCTTGACGCGCAGATCGGCGAGCGCGTCGCCGGCCTGACGCAGAAGCACGTTGACGCGGGTGAGCAGCTCCTTCTGCACGGAGGCGTCCACGCCGAGCGATTCCACCTCGCGCGCGGCGCGCGCCAGCTCGCCGGTGTAGCGCACGACGGCGGGCACGATATCCTTCCCCGCCATGTCGATCATCGTCAGCGCCTCGATGTTGATCGTCTTGGCGTACAGCTCGTAGGATACGTCCGCGCGGGCACGCAGCTCCTTCTCGGTGAACACGCCCTGATGCGCGAACAGCGCGACGGAAGCGGGCTTCACCAGCTCCGGCACAGCGTCCACCATGCTCCGCAGGTTCGGCAGGCCGCGGCGCGTCGCCTCCGCCACCCATTCGTCGGTATATCCGTTGCCGTTGAAGATGATGCGCTGGTGCGCGGTCATTTCGCGGCGGATGAGCGCGTGCAGCGCGGCTTCAAAATCCTCCGCCTTTTCCAGCTCGTCGGCAAACGCGCCGAAGGCCTCGGCCGCGATGGTGTTGAGCACGGTGTTCGCATCGGCGATGCAGCCGGAGGACGGCACCATGCGGAATTCAAACTTGTTGCCCGTAAAGGCGAAGGGCGAGGTGCGGTTGCGGTCGGTCGCGTCGCGGCGGATGAACGGCAGGGTCGAAACGCCCACGCGCATGATGGATGCGGAAGGCACGGTTTCCTCGCTGCCGCGGATGATGTGATCCACCACGGCGGTGAGCTGGTCGCCCAGGAACATGGATATGATCGCAGGCGGCGCTTCGTTCGCGCCAAGGCGATGGTCGTTGCCGGGGTTGGCGGCGCTCATGCGCAGAAGACCGGCGTGCTCATCCACCGCCTTCATCATCGCGGCGAGCACGAGCAGGAACATCCAGTTTTTCTGCGGATCGCGCCCCGGTTCGAGCAGGTTGTGGCCGGGGTCCGTCGTCAGCGACCAGTTGTTGTGCTTGCCGCTTCCGTTGACCCCCGCGAAGGGTTTTTCATGCAGCAGGCATACCAGCCCGTGGCGCAGGGCAACCTTTTTCATGACGTTCATAACGAGCATGTTTTCATCCGTCGCCACGTTAGTGGTGTTGTAGATGGGCGCAAGCTCATGCTGCGCGGGCGCGGCCTCGTTGTGCTCCGTCTTGGCCGGGATGCCGAGCTTCCACAGCTCGATATCCAGATCCTTCATGTAGTTGCTCACACGTTCCTTGATCGCGCCGAAGTAGTGATCCTCCATCTCCTGCCCTTTGGGCGGCATCGCGCCGAAAAGCGTCCGCCCGGTGAAGATGAGATCCTTGCGCTTCAGATAGGTTTCGCGATCGACGATGAAATATTCCTGCTCCGGGCCGACGGATGTGGTCACGCGCTGGGTCAGGTTATCGCCGAAGAGGCGGCAGATGCGTACGGCCTGACGGCTGACGGCCTCCATCGAGCGCAGCAGCGGCGTTTTCTGGTCGAGCGCCTCGCCGTTGTAACCGCAGAACGCCGTGGGGATGCACAGCGTTTTGGTGTCGCCGTTGTCGTAGAGAAACGCGGGGCTGGTGATATCCCAGACGGTGTAGCCGCGCGCCTCGAACGTGGCGCGGATGCCGCCGGAGGGGAAGGAAGAAGCGTCCGGCTCGCCGCGAATCAATTCCTTGCCGCGCAGCTCCATGATGACGCTGCCGTCCTTCTGCGGGCTGATGAAGGAATCGTGCTTTTCAGCGGTGGTGCCGGTCAGCGGCTGGAACCAGTGGGTGTAATGCGTAGCGCCCTGCTCAATCGCCCACGCCTTCATGGCGCTGGCGGTCGCGTCCGCCACGGCGGGATCGAGCTCTTCGCCGGTCGCCATGCTGGCGGCAAGCCGTTTGTAAATCTCTCTGGGCAGGCGCGCGCGCATCTCCTTATCGGAAAAAACGCTGCTGCCGTAAAGCGACGGAATATCCAGATATTCGCTCATGCGTGCTCTCCTTGGGCCGTATTTCTCCCGCGCTCCCATCGGCGCCGGGAGGGATGCATACCATATTACAATACACCATTCGACCCGAAATTGCAATTAAGAAAAGCAATTCGGCCAAATCGTTTCGTTTTTTCGGTGTTTATGCCTTTTTTCTTTGGTTTTTGCGGCAGCTTTTGCCGCTGGTACTTTCTGTGCCGTCGTTTTTTATGCCGCAGGCCGTTTAGGCCGCCGCGTTTCCAGCATAAAATGAAAATGCCGCGCCCGTCTCGTTTTTTCAAAACGGATGACGCGCGCGGCGGCGGGCAAAATCATCTTGCGGCAGCGCGGACACATCGCCCCGCCCCGGCATAATCTGCCATCAGGCGGGTTCGCCGCCGCAAAGCCGAAAAAACGGAGGGATTCTCATGGCGCATTATGCGGTTCGCGAAAGCCCGCCGCTGCGGGGAGAAATATCCATCAGCACATCCAAAAACGCGGTGCTGCCCATCATGTGCGGCGCGTTGCTGACCGGCGAGGACGTGCGCATCGAGCGCGTGCCCGAGCTGACGGATGTGAAGACGCTCTGCGCGCTGCTCGCGTCCTGCGGATGCAGCGTGAAAAAAGAAGGCGACGCGCTGGTTCTAAACGCGGGCGCGCTGCAAAATCCGCAGGATGAGGAGGATGTACGCAAGATGCGCGCCTCGGTGCTGGTGCTCGGGCCGCTGCTTTCCCGCCTCGGGGAGGCGCGGATTCCCCTGCCCGGCGGATGTGCCATCGGCCAGCGGCCGATCGATCAGCACCTCAAGGGCATGAGCGCGCTCGGCGCGAAGGTCAAATTTGACCACGGCGGCGTGACGCTCTCCGGCCGCCTGCGCGGCGCGGTGATCTATCTGGATATGCCTTCCGTCGGCGCGACGGAAAACCTGCTGATGGCGGCGACGCTCGCCAGCGGCACGACGCGCATCGAAAACGCGGCCAAAGAGCCGGAGATTGTCGATCTGGCGGCGTTTCTGAACGCGATGGGCGCGCGAATCTGCGGCGCGGGCACATCCACCATCGTCATCGAGGGCGTTCGGGCGCTGCACGCCGTCAGTTGGCAGCCCATCAGCGACCGCATCGAGGCGGGCACGATGGCCTGCGCCTGCGCCATCACCGGGGGCGAACTGCTGCTTTCCGGCGCGCGGGCGGAGCACCTGCGCTCGCTGCTCTTCAAGCTCAGCGAAGCGGGCATACATATCAAGGATACGCCGGGCGGGCTGATGGTCTTCGGCCGCGCCAAGCAGCCCTTTGAAATCCGCACGATGGTCTACCCCGGCTTCCCGACCGATTTGCAGGCCCCGATGATGGCCGTCGCCTGCAAAACGCCCGGCACAAGCGTATTTCTCGAAACGATTTTCGAAAACCGCTTCATGCATGCCGCCGAGCTTTCGCGCCTCGGCGCACACATCCGGGTGGAAAACCGCGTCGCCGTCGTGGAGGGTACGCCGTATCTGACCGGCGCGCCGGTTCGCGCCACCGACCTGCGCGCGGGCGCGGCGCTGATTTTGGCCGGGCTCTGCGCCGAGGGCGAAACGCTGGTGGACGACTCCGGCGGGCACATCGAGCGCGGATATTGCGGCATTGAGGAAAAGCTGCGCGCTGTCGGCGGCCGCATCGAGCGCGTGGCTCTTTAGGGTCTTTTTCGCTGCCGCAGTCTGAAAAATCGCAAAGGTGCTTCTTCTCCCGAAGGGAGGAGAGGCACTTTTATCCTGTCGTTCTTCCCGCTCGCGGCAGCCTTGCAAAGCCATGGGGCTTGGTGTATAATTCTATATGGGATAAATTCGTTCTTCATTTATTTTTCTAAACAATCATTGAGTAAAAAGCAAATTCTGCGCAATGCGCGCCCCTACGGGTATGGCGCAACTTATTGCCCAGACGGAAAATAACCTGATCAAAGAGCTCCCTCTTCGAGGGCGTGGAGCTTGTCGCCCGCGGTGCGGGAGGCAGGCAAGCGGAACGCCGAAGGTCTGGCACGGCGCAGCCGTGACTGAAGGAGTCAATCGCGCATCGCGCGCCCGTTATCGGAATTTTTGCAAAATTTCGGATTTTCTCATTTACTTTAAGAAAGGAATCCGCCATGACACGAAAGCAATGGGCTGCTCTGACTTTATCGCTGCTTGCGCTGGGCATCGGCGGAACGATTGCCGCCGTCTCGATCATCGACCCCTTTGAAGTGTATCACAAAGCGACGGCGTTCATCCCCCCGATTACAAACGGCACGCAGCTCTATTCCAACGCGGGCATCGCCAAAAACTACGCATACGACAGCGTGGTGATCGGCTCCTCGATGACGGAAAACTTTCGTCCTTCCCAACTGAATCGCCTTTTCGGCGGGCAGTTCGTCAAGCTGTGCGTCAACGGCGGCTCCTCCTTCGATCACAAACAGATGATGGAGCTGGCCTTTTCCACGCACGACGTTCGCCGCGTGCTGTACGGCATTGATCTGGACGCGCTGACCTACTTCTATAAAACGCCCAACCACGAAACGCCGAATTACCTCTACGACGACGACCTGCTTAACGACGTCGCCTATTGGTTCAACGCCGGCGTGCTGGCCAAATACATCCCCCAATGCCTGATGACGCTCGGCCAAAGCGACCCGGATCAGATAGACACCATGTACAGGTGGAGCGACCTGTTCACATATGGCAAAGACGCCGTGCTTCCGGGGTTTACGTTCAGCACCCGCCGCGTCGAGCAGCGCGACGCCGGGGAAAAGCCGACGCTTTCCTATCAATTCCAGATGAACGTGCAGCACAACTTCCTGCCTTACATCGAGCAGCACCCCGATACGCAGTTCATGTTCTTTTTCCCGCCGTATTCGCTCCTCTCGTGGTATCAAACCTACGAAAACGGCACGCTGGAGCTCGATCTGCACCAGAAGCAGGCGCTGATCGAGGTGCTGCTCGCCTATGACAACGTGCAGGTTTACGATTTTCAGGCGCGGGCGGAGTGGATCTGCGATCTTGACAACTATATTGATACGCGGCATTACAGCGGCGCGATCAACGACGCGATGGCTGAGGCCATGGCCGCCGGAGAAAATCGCGTCACCGGCGCCGCCCAGATTGAGGCCGACAATGATGTGATCCGCAGCCTCGTCGATCAGATCGTCTCCGCCGGAGAATGGCCGTTTTGATTTTTGAAAAGGAGCACCGACCGCCATGCTGTTCAATTCCTACGTCTTCATGCTGGCCTTTCTGCCGCTGACGCTGCTTTGTTATTTCCTGCTGGGCAGACTGCCGGAAAAAATCCAGCTCAACAAGGTTTTCCTCGTGCTGGCCTCGTTTCTGTTTTACGGCTACAACAACCCGAGCTATGTGCCGATCATCGCGGGCAGCATCCTGATCAATTACGCGCTCAGCCAGTTGATGCTCACCCAGCGGAAAAAAGCCCTCCGTCTGCCGCTGATGCTGCTGGGGCTTTTCCTCAACCTCGGTGTGCTGTTTTACTTCAAATACCACGATTTCTTCTTTGAAAACCTGAACGGCGCGTTCGGCCTGCATCTGACGCTCAACCATCTGGCGCTGCCGCTGGGCATTTCGTTTTTCACCTTCCAGCAGCTTTCTTACGTCATCGACAGCTACAAGCGCACCGTGCCGCGCTACAACATTCTGGATTACTCGCTGTTCGTCACGTTCTTCCCCCAGCTCATCGCGGGGCCGATCGTGCTGCACAGCGAAATCGTGCCGCAGTTTGCGGATGTGAAAAACCGCCATTTCAACTTCGATCATTTCGCCCCCGGCCTGTATGCTTTCGCGCGCGGTCTGGTGAAAAAGGTGGTGATCGCCGATACGTTCGCCGTCGCGGTCGAGGCGGGCTTTGCCGACGCGCTGACGCTCAACACGGCGGAAGCGTGGTTCGTCGCCATCGGCTACACCCTCCAGCTCTATTTCGATTTTTCCGGCTACTGCGATATGGCGACCGGCGTGGGGCTGATGTTCAACATCGAGATTCCGATCAACTTCAATTCGCCGTACAAGAGCCTCAACATCCGCGAATTTTGGCAGCGGTGGCATGTCACGCTCTCCCGCTTCCTGACCACCTACGTCTATTTCCCGCTCGGCGGCAGCCGGAAGGGTCTGGCGCGTACCTGCGTCAACCTGATGATCGTCTTTCTGCTCAGCGGCCTTTGGCATGGCGCGGGCTGGCTCTTCCTGCTCTGGGGGCTGATGCACGGGGCGGCGAGCGTGCTCTACCGCATCTTCCGCAAGCCGTATGACAGCCTGCACCCGGCGCTGCAATGGATGATCAATTTCGGCTTCATCGTCGTGGCCTGGGTGTTCTTCCGCGCGACGAGCCTCGCCGACGCGCTGGCCATCGTCAAGGCCATGCTGACGATGAATTTCGGGCCGCTGCGCGATTCCATCACCTCCGCGTTCGCCCTGCCCGGCGGCTTCCATCCGGACGGCAACGCGGTGTATATGATGATCTGGTATGCCGCTTCGCTGTTCGCCTGCCTCGGCCTGCGCAACACCTACGAAAAGACGATGGATTTCCGCCCGACGGTCTGCAACGCGCTCTCCACCGTGCTGATGATTCTCTACTGCACCCTGTCGCTTTCCAGCGTGAGCGTGTTCCTGTACTTTAATTTCTAAACGCTTTCCCGGCGCGCGTTCCGCGCCCCTGCCGCCTTTTTCCCCCGTTTTCGGTAAAAGATTGATGAAACGAAAAACTTGGGCGCTTGCGAGCCTTGCGCTTCTGCTCGCCGCAATCGCCGCCATCTGCCTGACGGTGATCGTCATTGATCCGTTTCAGGTATATCGTCCGGCGACGCGCTATCTGCCGCCGATTGATAGAACCACGCAGGTCTACGCCAACGCGGGCGTTGCGCGCAGCTACGCATACGACAGCGCCGTTGTCGGCACATCCGTGACCGAGAATTTCCGGCCGTCGCAGATGGATTCGCTGCTCGGCGGCCGCTTTATCAAGCTGTGCACCTCCGCCGGAACGGCCTATAACCACGCGCTGCTGATGGATTTGGCCTTCCGCACGCACGACATGCGCCGCATCGTCTACGGGCTGGACGTCTATTCCTTCATCGCCCGGCTCGACCAGACCGGCAGCGACGTGCCGCTGTACCTCTATGACGACAGCCTCCTCAACGACGTATCCTATTGGCTCAACCGCAGCGTGCTGGCCACGTTCCTGCCGCGCTGCCTGAGCGCATGGGGGCAGAAGCAGGACGATTCCATCCGCGACAGCATGTATTGCTGGGCGGGGCAGGATGAATACGGCCCCGTCGCGCTGTATACCGCCCGCTTCACCGCGCCGGAAAATCCGCTGCCCGCGGACGCTTACATCCGGCAGGCGCAGGCCAATCTGGACGCGCATCTGCTTCCCTACGTCGCCGTGCACCCGGAAACGCAGTTCGATATCTTTTTCCCGCCGTATTCCGCCGCCGAGTGGGCGACGATGGAAAGCAAGGGCACGCTCGAGAGCATGCTCGCCCTGCGTTCGCTCTGTTACGACGCGCTGAGCGGCTTTGCGAACGTGACGATTTACGATTTCACCACGCGCGCGGATTGGGTGCTCGACCTGAACAACTACAAGGACGCGCTGCACTACGGCCAGTGGATCAACGACGCGATCACCGAATGTATCGCGCGCGGCGAAAACGTCGTTGCCGACCGCGAAACGCTGGACGCAGCGACGGCGCAGCTTCGCGCGTGGGCCAACGCGCAGATTGAGGCGGGCGGCTGGATATTCTGACCGCCGGAAAGGAGACTCACATGCGTCCATCCCCCTCCAAGCGGGCTGAGCCCGCCTTCACCTCCGCCGAAGCTTGCAAAACGTCAGGCTCTCGCTCACGCGGGCGATCCCGCGCAATTTCCAATGTACCAAACAAGCGGCAACCTTACGGCAGGCTGCTTGCGGCCAGCGGCATTTTGCTGGCCGTCGTGCTGGTCAGCGCCCTGATGACCACCTTTTTACAAGCGCCCAACCTCGACGCGCTGGCCGACGCCACCGCCGTGCCGAGCGTCGAGCCCACGCCCAGCCCCGAGCCGACCATCACGCCCACGCCGGCGGTTTACGCCCCGTTCGGCGCGCAATACGGCTACGGCGGCGCGAACCTGATTCCCGATACCCCGACCCCGAATCCGCTCACGCCCGTGCCGACCGCCGCGCCCACCGACACCCCCGCGCCGACCGCCGTTCCGACCCGGACGCTGAAAAAGAATTCCACCGGCGAGGACGTTAAAAAGCTCCAGCAAGCGCTGATTGATCTGGGCTATCTCGCCGACGCGGCCGACGGCACCTTCGGCGCAAACACGCAGGAGGCCGTCACCCGGTTTCAGGCCGTCAACGGTCTGAGCGCCGACGGGCTGGCGGGCGCAAAGACGCAGGAGCTGCTCTACAGCGGCAGCGCGCTTTCCGCCGATCAAGCGCCGAAGCCCGATTTCCTGATTCTGGTCAATCGTCAGCACAAGCTCGGCAAGAACGACGCGCCGACCGATCTGGTGACGATTGAAAACGTGCTCTCCGCCGACATCGTGAAGATCAAGTATTCCGGCACAAAGGCCGACCGAACCGCCACCGAAGCGCTGGGGCAGATGCTCTCCGCCGCCATCGCCGACGGCGTTTCCAATTTCCAGATTTCCTCTGCCTATCGCACGTACAGCGAACAGCAGAAGCTGGTGGACAACTCCGTCGCCAAATATCGAAAGAATAACCCGGATTGGTCGCGCGACCGCTGCCTGTCCGCCACCTATAACACCGTCGCCCCCGCCGGAACGAGCGAACATCAGACCGGCCTCGCCTTTGACATCACCGTGCCCGGCGTGAGCTTCACCGGCACGCAGCAGCAGAAGTGGCTCCACGCGCACTGCGCGGAATACGGCTTCATCGTCCGCTTCACCGCCGAAAAGCAGAAGCTGACGGGCTTTGTCGCCGAGAGCTGGCATTTCCGCTATGTCGGCCAAGAGGCCGCCGCCGTCATCACGCAAAACGGCTGGTGTTTGGAGGAATACGTCGAAAAGATGGGGTTGTAACCCGTTTTCTGCCGCAGATTTCCCCCGCCGCTCTGAATAGGGGAGGCGGGGGTTTTTATACGCCGACCCATCAAAAAACCCTCTTTCCGAAGCGGAAAGAGAGTTTTGCTGTTATCATTGAACGATTATCTTCCTCTGTGGCTTTTAGACCACTTCGTGAACTTTGCTCCGCAATTCTGGCATACATCATTACCAGCTTCTTGGATTTTTCCACAAACAGGGCAAACAATCGTATCTGGCAAGGATTCATCTCCGTCCATCTCATCTGCACAAATTAAAGGTTCAGTATATTCCTTTTTTTCCTCTTCAACCGGCAATGTATTTGGTTGCTTATAAACTTTTTCTTTACGTTGAAGATTGTTTTCGAAAGATTCCAGTCTTTTCTGCATCGCTTCATGGTTTTTCCGAATCTCTTCCACGCTATCAATCAGTTGACCAAAACCATACGTAAAAAATCCACCAAGCCACGATCCCAAAGACCCCAATCCAATTATAAGCACTCCTAAAAGTATCGTTGAATCTGTTCCGTAATAATCGCCTTGTCCCCATACAACAAATGCAGCTAGTACAGATGCTATAATTCCTAGTGCGCATACTACCTCTGCCAGCGTTTTAATTTTTCCACCGATGTTGTCAAACATATTTCTTTCCCCTTTCTTCCTTCTGTCAATATCATTTGACGTTGTTCGAATTATAACATAAATTAGGCGTCTATTCAACGAGAATAGACAAAAATTATTCGACCAATTCTTTTCGGAAGTCCGCTATCATTGAGTCAAGAGGTGATAGCGATGAATGAAGATTTTGTCCGCGAGCGAATAACCGCGCTTCGGCTGAAAAAGGGCGTTTCAGAATACCAGATGAGTTACGATTTGGGGCATAGTCGCGGCTATGTCTACAACATCTCGTCAGGCAAAGCGCTTCCGCCGCTCAAGGAGTTTTTCGCTATCTGTGATTATTTCAGCTTAACCCCCGCGCAGTTTTTCGATGAAGGAACGCAAAATCCTGAATTGATTCAAAAGGCGGTCAGCGGCATGAAACAGCTAAGTGAAGCCGATTTGCTGATGCTCTTAGGTCTAATCAACCGCCTGCTCGATACAAAAAACAAAAGCGAAGGAACGTGAAGGATTCTTTCGCTTTATTAATTTGAAACTCAGTCCATATGCTTTCGTTTATAAATTCTGCACCATCCTGTAGCCACGAAATATGTACCCCTTCTTCGATGTACCACTTTGGGCTGTTTTCACCCCTTTTTTCACGCAGTTTGAAACTCAGCGTACAACTTTTGTACCACTCTACGCGAAAAGAGGGCTGCACCTCTTTCAAGCTGCAACCCTCATTTTTCAAACAATATCTGAATTTCTTACTTGCCGAAATACCGCTTGAGCAGCCCTTCGAAGGCCTTGCCGTGACGGGCTTCGTCGCGCGCCATTTCGTGCACGGTGTCGTGGATCGCGTCGAGGTTATGCTGCTTGGCCAGCTTCGCCAGCTCAAACTTGCCCTCGGTCGCGCCGTTCTCGGCCTCAACGCGCATTTCAAGATTCTTCTTGGTGGAGTCGGTCACGACCTCGCCCAGCAGCTCGGCGAACTTCGCCGCATGCTC
>ERZ857998.1242-NODE-1242-length-30287-cov-12.043199_pt1 | contig 30287 bp, 24 predicted proteins | sample MGYA00519954_ERZ857998 | MGnify/ENA primary metagenome ERZ857998 (study PRJEB31778, sample SAMEA3449424) | human gut metagenome | biome: human gut; feature: human-associated habitat; material: faeces | place: United Kingdom | collected 2010/2012 ...
AAAAATACACGTTTGCAAAGCCGATTACAAAGGAAAGCCTTCTGTACCGCGATATTTTTGAGAAATACTATCCCGGTCAGGCGGACATGGTCAAGGACTTCTGGATGCCGAACAAAGCGTGGAAGGGCTGCGATGTAAAAGACCCCTCCGCCCGTGTCCTGTCCAACTACGGCGCAAGCGGCAAATAAGCGCATGCCTGCCGACAGCCCGAAAAAAACGCCCCCGCTTTTTTCAGCGGAGGCGTTTTTTACGATCGGGTCTGTAAGCCGGGTTCTGTAATCGACAGTCATCTATCTAGGCGCACCGTTGCCGGTGCGCTCCAGCCACCTTCTCGGAAGCAGCCGGGCAGGCCTTGCCTCCTCTGCGGTGTTGCTCCGGATAGAGTTTACAGCAATGGACGCTTTCACACGCCATTGGGTGCGCTCTTACCGCACCTTTCCACCCTTGCCGGAGGCGGCGCGAGCCGCCTCCGGCGGTTTATTTCTGTTGCACTTTTCCTCAGATCGCTCTGGGCGGGCGTTACCCGTTATCCTTGCCCTGCGGAGCCCGGACTTTCCTCATGCGCGGCCTTTCGGCGCTGCGCCCGCGACTGTCCGACCCGGTCGCGGAAGTATTGTACTTTATTTGCAGGAAAAAGTCAAATGGATTGCAATTTCTTTCCCGCGCGGATATAATACAGGCAGGAAATTTTAAAAGAGGCTTTTGGATATGAATCATCTTGTCGACCAGTATTTTGATTCCCTGATTGATAAAAAAATCGCCGTGCTCGGCATCGGCGTGAGCAACCGGCCGCTCATCCGGATGCTCCTTGCGCGCGGACTGCACGTGCTGGCCTGCGACAAAACGCCGCGGGAAAAGCTCGACGCGGAGGTTCTGGAGCTGGAGCGGGCGGGCACCGTGCTCCATGTCGGAGAGCATTATCTTGACGATGTGCAGGCTGATATTGTCTTCCGCACGCCCGGTATGCACCCGGATATCCCGGCGCTGCGCCGGCTGCGCGAAAAGGGCGCGGAGCTTACCAGTGAAATGGAAGCGTTCTTCGAGGTCTGCCCCTGCCGCATCATCGCCGTGACCGGCTCCGACGGCAAAACGACCACCACGACCCTGATCGCAAAAATTCTGGAGCACGCGGGCCACCGCGTCTGGGTCGGCGGCAACATCGGCGCGCCCCTTCTGCCGCAGGCGGCGGAGATGACGCCGGCGGACATTGCCGTGGTCGAGCTCAGCTCCTTCCAGCTCATGACGATGGAGCGCTCTGCCGACATTGCCGTCGTGACGAACGTGGCCCCGAACCATCTGGACGTGCACAAGGACATGGCCGAGTATGTGCAGGCCAAGAAAAACGTCTTCGAGTATCAGAACGAAACCGACAAGGTCGTCCTGAACTACGATAACGATATCACGCGCGGCTTCGCTGCCGACGCGAAGGGAACCGTGGAGTTCTTCTCCCGGCTGGCAAGGCCGGAAAACGGCGTGTATCTGGAAGACGGCGTGATCTACCGGAACGGAAAAAAGATCATGGCCGCCGCCGACATCCGCATCCCGGGCGTCCACAACATCGAAAATTATATGGCCGCCGCCTGTGCCGTCGAAGGACTTGCGGAGGACGAGGATATTGACGAGATCGCGCGCACATTCGCGGGTGTGGAGCACCGCATTGAGTTCGTTCGCGAGCTGGACGGCGTGAAATATTATAATGACTCCATCGCATCCAGCCCGTCGCGCACCATCGCGGGCCTGCATTCGTTCCATCAGAAGCTGGTTCTCATCGCGGGCGGCTATGATAAAAAGATCCCGTTCGACGCGCTGGGGCCGGAGATCTGCGCGCACGTGCGCCTGCTGATCCTCTGCGGCGCAACGGCGGAGAAGATCGAAGCGGCGGTCAAGTCTGCGCCGGACTATTTGAACGGCCAGCCCGAAATTCTGCACGCGCAGACGCTCGAAGAAGCGGTGCGGCTGGCAAAGCGGCACACTGTCCCCGGTGATATCGTGACGCTGTCCCCGGCCTGTGCCGCGTTCGACCAGTTCAAAAACTTTATGGTGCGCGGCGAGACCTATAAAACGCTCGTGCAGGAGCTGTAAACAGGAGAAACGGATATGAAGCTCAGTGAAGGGCTCCGGAAGGGGCTTGCGATCAAGGAAAAAATCGGGCGGCCCTACTGCGCCGCCGTGATCGTCGCCGCAGGCACATCCTCGCGCATGGGCGGCACGAATAAAATCCTGACGGTACTGGAAAACCTGCCGGTCATCTGCCGGACGGTCGACGTGTTTGACAAATGCGCCATGATCGACGAGATCATCGTCGTCACGCAGCAGGAGCTGCTGGAAAAGGTCAGCCGTTATCTTAAGGCGTATGACAAAATGCGCATGGTTGTCGCGGGCGGCGAAACGCGGACGGATTCCGTCATGGCGGGCCTTGCCGCCGTGTCCGACCGGGCGCAGCTCGTCGCCGTCCACGACGGCGCACGCCCGCTTGTGACCGACGCAGTCATCTGCCGCGCTGTTTCCAAGGCAAAGAAGTTCGCCGCCGCGGCGCCCGCCGTGCGCGTCAAGGACACCATCAAAGTCTCGACCGGCGGTGCGGTCGACGAAACGCCAGACCGCAGTACGCTCTACGCCGTCCAGACCCCGCAGGTCTTCGACCGCGATCTGCTTGCCGCAGCCCTGCAGAACGCGAAGGAGCAGGGGATCGCGCTCACGGACGACTGCAGCGCCGTTGAGGCGCTCGGTATGCCCGTGCAGCTGACCGACGGCGATGAAGAGAACCTGAAGATCACGACGCCGCTCGATCTGGAGCTGGCCGCGCTGATCCTGCGCCGGAGGGCAAACGCATGAGGATCGGCCACGGCTACGACGTTCACCGGCTGGTTTCCGGCCGGGCGCTGATTTTGGGCGGGGTGACGATCCCGTATGAAAAGGGGCTGGACGGCCATTCCGACGCGGATGTGCTCGTCCATGCCGTCATGGACGCGCTGCTCGGCGCGGCGGCCATGGGCGACATCGGCAAGCTCTTCCCGGACAACGACGACCGCTATCTCGGCGCGGACAGCATGGAGCTGCTGCGCGAGGTCAGCCGCAGGCTTGAAGGGGCCGGATACCGCCTCGGCAACCTCGATGCGACCATCATCGCCCAGCGGCCAAAGCTCGCGCCGCATATCGAGCAGATGCGCCGGAATATCGCGGGCGCACTGCATACCGGTCTTGGGAACATCAGCGTCAAGGCAACGACGGAGGAGCGCCTCGGCTTCACCGGCTCCGGCGAGGGGATCGCCGCCCACGCCGTCTGTCTGATCGAATAGTCAACGGGGCTGCAGCGTGTTTCATTTCGCTGCAGCCCCGTTTTTCTGGCCGTCAGAATGCTGACCGCAGCAGCCGGGTCGTGTGCTGCGCCTGCCGCCGGGCATTCTTACCGCATCACCCGTGACGGTAGATTTTCTTGTCCAGCGCGAAAATGCGGTTGGAGAAGCTTCCGACGGGCAGATCCTGCAGCGCCTCGGCGTAGATCTCCATGCGGCTGTCGATGAGGTCGATCTCGGAGAGCAGCTCTGCCTCGGCGCACATCGGGCGCACAGCCGCGCCGAACTCCGGTTCGCCATGGTGCGAGAGGATCATGTGCTGCAAAAGCAGGCTCTTTTCCTCGGAAATGCCAAGCTCCTGCGCGCACTGCTGCACCTCCTGCGCGCCCATCACCAGATGGCCGATCAGCTGGCCGGGCAGCGAGTAATCCGTGACCAGCCCAAGGCCGGAAAACGTAAATTCCTTTTCCTTTGCAAAATCATGCAGCAGCGTTCCCGTCAGCAGCAGGCTCCGGTCGATGATCTCCCCGTAAAGCCCGGCCAGAAAATCCGCCAGCCGCAGCATATTGGACGTGTGCATGAGAAGCCCGGACAGAAAGCTGTTCGGACGTTTCTCATATATTCCAAAGCTGCGGTAGAATTGTTCACAGGTTTTATGGTATAGTTTGAATACGAAATTGAGCAACAAATCGAAATTTGTGGAGGTGGAATATGAAGAAAATCAAAAATTTGCTCTTTTCTGAAAAAGGAATGAGAATGGTGAATGTGCTGTTTTTTCTCTCTGCATTTTTTTATAGAAGTGGTTTGTTGTTTATAGCATATGTTGTTTGGATTATCTATCTTCTATTTTGCGTGAAACAGACAGAATCAAAAGGGAGTAAGGTTGTTTATTCTGTATTTATTGGAATCGCAGTGATTATGATATGTGTGAATTTGTATTTTTTGATTCGGAGTTAAGCATCAAACAACTTCCAGTTTGTCGAACTGATAAAATCCCTTTAGGAACTAAAGGGCGCACTTCTATACTCTCCTAACGGGAGTATCGTGCGTCCTGCGGAGCTTCATTCTCCGTCAGCAGGAGGATACTGCATAACCGAGAATGTTGCGTCACTTCGTTCCGTCAAGGTGGCTATCCGTCTATGCCGGGGGTTAGTTTTTCGACAGACTTATGCTTAGCTTTGCCAGGCTTTTTCTACAGTTTCAAGGCCGCCCGACGGGCGGCCTGTTTCTCCTATAGCTGCATCATTTTGGCGTTGAGGCTGCCGCACTCGGCGGTCAGTATGGCGAAGGTGCGGGGCGCGCCGCCCCGGGGACAGGAGGGGCTGCCGGGGTTGATTATGTACAGCTTACCGTCATAGTCCAGCTTCGGGATATGTGTGTGGCCGTACAGCGCAACGTTGCAGCCAAGCTCCTCCGCACGGTAAGCGAGCCGGTCGGTACCTGCAGTAACGCCGTAATAGTGGCCATGAGCGGCGAATATCTCCGCACCGTCAAGGCTTATGCGAAGCTCTTTTTCACCGCCGAAATCGCAGTTGCCCGCCACGGAATAGACAGGCGTTCCGTCCTTTCCGAAAGCCTCCGCGTCGCGGGTATTGTCGCCCAGGTGTATCCATGCGTCCACCCTGCCCGCCTGCTCTATGACACGTCTTATGGCGTATGAATCGCCGTGGGTATCGCTTACTATGCCTATGCGCATCACTTTTCCGCTCTCAGCTTGTCGCATAGGGATTCGAGCGCGCGCCTTCTGTGGCTGACGGAGTTTTTCTCCTCAGGCGTTAGCTGTGCGAAGGATTTTTTCAGCGGCTCATAATAGAACAGAGGGTCGTAGCCGAAGCCGTTTTCGCCTTGTGGGGAGTGGAGTATGACCCCCTCCACGCTGCCATCGGCGGTGACGGCAGGCATTCCCCTGCGTATGAGCGCAACAGAGGTGCGGAACTGCGCGGTGCGTTTTTCGCCGGGTACGTCCTTGAGTGCGTCGAGGAGCTTCGCATTGTTGGCGGCATCATCGTGGCCCTCGCCTGCGTAGCGCGCGCTGTAAACGCCGGGAGCGCCGCCCAGGGCGTCAACCATCAGGCCGCTGTCGTCCGACAGTACCGCATCCGCATCGGCAACGGCAAACACCTCTCTGGCCTTCTTGAGAGCGTTGCCCTCGAAGGTGTTCGCGTCCTCAACCACGTCCATATCTATGCCCGCTTCCCTGAGGGAGAGTATCTCGTCATAAAAGCAGCCTAAAATGGCCTTTATTTCGGATACCTTATGGGCGTTGTTGGAGGCGATTATAAGCTTCATATATATTTCTCCTTTGTACGGCAAAATTCAATACGGCTATTTTACCACAGCGCCCGCGGCATTTCCATATTTATCGCCACTCGTTCACGTATACGGGTACAGACACGGCGGAGGTATGCATACTGTACTCCTTTCCTTCCACAGTTATGTCAACGCCATATACCTGATCGAACTGATTGGCACAGAGATACAGGCAGTCCCTTGCCGCATCCAGCATACCCTCGGTATCAGCGACTTTCTCGAAGTCCTTCGTCAGGTCAACGCAGGCTATTCCGTCCTTTATGTATGCGCTTATGAGCTCTGTTCCCGCCGGGAAGCAGTTTATAAGCCCCTCATCCTTAGGCCCGGCTATCTCCTCCTGCACAGCCCCGGAAAATGAAGGCGCAGTGTCCGTATACCGTGTCACGGGGATATTCAGGCTGGCAGCCGAATTAGGGAAGTACAGCGTAAAGGCGTGGGCTTCGCCCGAAACCGGCACCTCCCCGTCCTCAATATTCAACGCAAAGCTCTCCATGGGTTTGGATATGTCAGTGCCATTGGAGAGGGTCTTTTTCTCCTTGCCGTCGATGGTTATGCTGACGTTGTTTATGGAGGGGAACTCAGTCAGCGTGTTCACTATTGCAACCACCATGGCCTGCTCCTGCTCCTCAGTCTGTTGACCGATGTCAGCCAGGTCTACCCGGGCGCTGCCTCCCTCGCCTATGCGTAGAGTACATTCCGTTCCCTCGGGTATTACCGTCTTCAAGCCCATCATGGCGGCGCTTTTATCGTTGTCGATGCCAGATACGAGGTAGCTCAGCGCCGCCCTGCCTATTCCCTCCTCCCAGGGTATGCTCTTCATAACAGGCACTATGAATCCGTCCTCCGTGGCGTAGTACAGAGTGGTTCGCCGGTAGCCGCTGTCCGTATCGGCCTCGGGTTCGGCGGGTTCCTCCGCCTTTTTGCAGGACGCCATCATAAGCGCCGTAAGCAACGCCAGAATCAATATAAATAATCGCTTCATTCTCATGCCCTCCGGCTTATTAGTCATATATAAGCTATTCGCCTTCGGCGCATAAAATAACGAAAAAAGCGGCCCGTCTGCCGCTTTTTGCCGTTACTGCTTCTGTATTATAGCTTTGACCTCAATTGGGTCCGGGGTCACATAGGCCGTTTTGTTTGTGGTGTATATCACCATACCGGGCTTTGCGCCGGAGGGTTTCCTTACGAACCGCCGCTCGGTATAGTCTACAGGCACGTTTTCGCTGCCCCTGCCCCTGCTGTAGTAGGCCGCCAGCAGGGCTCCCTGATACAGCGTGCTCCTGGGCGGATTTTCTGCCCGTATTATCACATGTGAGCCGGGTATATCCTTTGTATGCAGCCATGTGTCCTTTGGCCCTGCAAACTTAAGTGTAAGTGCATCGTTCTGCCTGTTGTTCTTGCCAACGTATATCTCTATACCGTCCGACGATATAAAGCACATGGGCTTTGAAGGAGGCAGCTTCTGGCCCTTCCTGCCGTCCTTGGGTCTCTTTATATACCCCTCGTTCATCAGCTCGTCGGAAAGCTCCTTAAGTTCGCTGTCACCGGTACACTTGTCCAGATTGTAAAGCTGTCCCTCCAGATAGTTCAGCTCTTCCAACGCCCTTTCCCGCTGCTGCGCCGCCATATCCCGGGCTGCCTTGGCCTTCTGGTATTTTTTATAATACTTTTGCGCGTTGTCGTTTATGGAATACCTTGCGTCCAGAGGTATTCTTACGTTTTCCGGCGGGTCTGTGTAGTAGTTCTGCACTACGGCCTCCGAGGAGCCTGAGATTATCCTGTAGGCGTTCGCTATGAGCAGCTCACCGAACAATTTAAGCTTTTCAATATCGCCCTCTGAAGCTATGGCGTCGTCATACAAAGCGATCTTCTTGTTGCAGCGCTCTATATTGTTTTGCAGTATCTTCCTTATGCCGGCGCCGTGGCGGTGCATACGCTGGAGATTATCGGTTTCAGCATAAAAGCGGTCCAGCGCCTCGCTCATAGTCGGCGCCGGTCTGTATTCTCCCTCCTTTGGTACAAACGGCAGCACGCCCTCCGGTTCGCCAACGTCATTAAGCGTAACGCAGGGCGTGACATCGCCTTGCGAAAGGCGGCGGTAAAAGCTGTGCAGGTATTCCGCAAGCTCCCTGCGCTCCCCCGGGCTCAGCTCGCCGCAGCCGCACTTATCCGTGGCATTCTCGCAAAGCTTTGCCGCCATTTTGGGCGAAAGGCCGAAAAACGCGTTTGAAAGCGCTTTGTCTATCCTGATACCCTCTGCCTCTGCTATGACTGTCTCAAAGTCTTCGGCGGAGGCCTTCGTCGGGTCGGCCTTATCCTGTGCCGGCGGCATTTCGTACTTCTGCCCCGGCAAAACTGTACGCACATTTGACATTCCTATGCCGATACGCTTTATTGCATCAACGACTATGCCCTGCTCGTTTATGAGAATTATATTGGAGTATTTGCCCATTATCTCGGCACAGAGCACGAAGGTAACGGTATCTCCCAAGTCGTTCTGTGCCTCGATGCCTATGTTCACTATCCTGTCAAGGTTTGGCTGCTCTACATACACTATGCGCCCACCTGCGAGGCGCTTCCTCAGCAGCATACAAAAGGCCGGCGCGTCTATGGGGTTTTCCTTTTTGACATTCGTGAGCTGCATTCTGCAATGCTCCGGCGATGCGCTGATGAGCAGCCTGAGGTTTTCGCCGCCGCAGCGCAGGTTGACTGCAAGCTCGTCCTTTTCGGGCTGCTGTATCTTGTCTATCCTGCCGCCAACTATGCGCCTGCACTCTGCCACGGATGCGGCGAGATTAAGTCCGTCCATTGCCATAGTAAAATAAGTTATCTCCTGTAAATTTTAAACGGCTTAAAGCAGTTCAATGGATGAGCAGGATACCTCATGGGCCGTCCTGTCCTGTACTGTGCCGTCACTGAGCTGCTTCTGGTACCGCCTGCTCTGTATCCTGCCCTGAATGTACAGCCTGCTGCCCACCGGCAGCTCGCTCACGGTGCGGGCGTTCCTGCCCCATGCTATACAGGGCAGATAGTCAGATTTATTGAAGGAGCGGTTGCAGGCTATGAGCATGTCGCCTATCTCCCGCAGGAAGGGCGTAGTCCTGAACACCGCAGGCTTGCAAAGATATCCTGAAAGCGACACCTCGTTTTGAGGCATATCCTCCTCGCCCAGAGGTTCTATACCCTTGGCGAACACCGTAACGCAAAGATGGGTACCCTGCTCCGTATGCCTGTTATATGTCCTCAGCTGTCCCCATACAGAAAGCCTGTCGCCCTCGTTCGGCATGAAGGCAAGATTGCGCCCCGGTATCGTCAGCGGGACGTGATCCATAGTACCGCTGAGCCGCGGCACAAGCAGCTCCGCGCTGTAAAAATCCTCTCCGTAAAGGCTGTGGCTGAGCTCCGGCGCGCCGCCAAGCGTACCGCTTACAAATACCGCGTTTTCATCATTGGATACTCTCATACTTACTCCTGACACTTATTTGATGTGTGTTCGTATATAAGTATTCGGTATCCACCGGGTTTTATGATTTAATTTTCTTTGCGCCAATAACTATATCGTCCAGCAGCGCCATGACTGTAAGCATACCCTTGCCGGGCCGCTGCTCGATGAATACCGTCTCGGTGTTCACTACCGTCTCCTCGCCGTGGAACTGGCGTATGACTATATCATAGGGCTCCTTTACGTAAAGCGCCGCAGCGATGGCAGTGCCGTTTGAGCCGTTCTTCTTGAAGTCGAAGGTCTTCAGGCCCTTGCCGTTCCTGCCCTGTATCTCGTAATCGAAGACCAGGCTGCGCTTTGCGTAGCCCCTGTCGGATATGGTAAGTATCTCGCCCTCGTCAGCTATCTGCGCGGCGAATATAACCCTGTCCCCCTCGTCCAGCTTCATGCACTTCACTCCGCCCGCGCCCTTGCCCATTACGGGAACGGTATCTGTCGCGAAGCGTATGCTCATTCCGCCCTTGCTTACCATGATAACGGTGCCTGCGGTCTCGTCCTGTTTTTCTACGGCTATAACCCTGTCGTCGTCCTTAAGGGCTATGGCGGCCGTCTTCTTTGTGCGGAGGTCAAATTCCTTTCCCTCTGTACGTTTTGCGTTGCCGAGGGCTGTAAAGAACACAAGCGTGTCATCCTTTACCTCATCGAAGCATGCGACTATCTCCTCGCCCTTTTCGAGCTGTACCAGCGAATTGAGGTTTGTAGCCTTGGCAGTAAGCCTTGCTTCCGGCAGCTCGTCCACGCCGATTATCAGGCAGTTGCCGTGGCTGGTAAAGAACCTCAGCCGCCTGTCCGTCTGGGTCTCCATTATAAATACCGGCTTTTCGGAGGCGATGGACTCGGCTGTAAAATTGCGCTTGGGCAGGCGGCGTATCTTGCCGCCCTCAAGCAGCGCCACTATGGCGTCATCCACCACTATCATGTCCTCACGGGACACGACTATCTCCTCCTCGCCCTGTATCAGCCTTGTACGGCGTGGTACGGCATATTTTTCTTTTATGGCCAGCATCTCGCGGCGTATGACCGCCCTGAGCTTTTCCTCGGATGAAAGTATGCCCTTGTATTCCTTTATTAGCCTGCCTACCTCTTTGTATTCCTTTTCTATGGCCAGTCTTTCCAGATTGGTCAGCCTTTGGAGCCTGAGATCAAGTATGGCCTGAGCCTGTATATCGGTAAGCTCAAAGCGCTTCATAAGGCCTTCCTTGGCCTCCTTTGGCGACTTTGCGGCCCTTATGAGAGCTATCACCTCGTCTATATTGGCAATGGCCACCATAAGGCCTTCCAGTATGTGCTCCCGGCGCTCAGCTGCGTCAAGGTCAAATTTCGTGCGGCGGGTGACTACATTTTCCTGATGCCGTATGTAATGGCGCAGTATCTCCTTCAGGCCCAGCGTCTGGGGCTTGCCGTCTGCTATTGCTACCATGTTGACGCCGAAGGTGACCTGAAGGTCGGAATATTTATAGAGGTATTGCAGTATTTTTTCCGCGTCCGCGTCCTTCTTTACCTCTATCACCGCCCGCATTCCCATGCGGTCGGACTCGTCCCGTATCTCGCCTATGCCGGCAAACAGCGCCTTTTTTTCCTCGCTTATGTGCAATATATCCTCAAGCGCCTTTGCCTTGTTCACCTGATAGGGCATCTCGGTCACGACGATGAGCTTTTTGCCGTTCTTCTGCTCCTCTATTTCGGCCTTGGCGCGGACGGTTATCTTTCCCCTGCCCGTTTCGTAGGCGTTCCTTATCTCGTCGGATTCCAGTATATAACCCCCTGTCGGAAAATCCGGACAGGGCATTACCTTCATCAGCTCGTCCAGCGATACCTTCGGATCGTCCATATACATTATGGCCGCGTCTATGGCTTCGCCCATGTTGTGGGGCGGTATGTTGGTCGCCAGACCTACGGCTATGCCTGAGGAGCCGTTTACCAGCAGGTTCGGGAAGCGGCCGGGCAGCAGGTCAGGCTCCTTTAACGTATCATCAAAGTTCAGGCTGAACTTTACCGTATCCTTCTCCAGATCCCGCAGCATCTCCATGGCTACAGGGGTCATCCTGGCCTCGGTATATCGCATTGCCGCCGCAGAGTCGCCGTCTATGCTGCCGAAGTTGCCGTGGCCGTCCACCATGGGCATCTGCATATTGAATTCCTGAGCCATACGCACCATGGCATCGTATACCGATGTATCGCCATGGGGGTGATATTTGCCGAGGCAGTCGCCCACGATACGTGCGCTCTTGCGGTGTGGCTTGTCCGGAGTCAGCCCCAGCTCCAGCATGGTATAAAGTATGCGGCGCTGAACGGGCTTCAGGCCGTCCTCTATCCGCGGCAGCGCCCGCTCCATTATTACATATTCCGCATAGGGAATCATGGAGTCGTGCATAACCGCCTCCATGCCCTTCGTGATTATGGTCTGCCCCTCGAAGGATATCTGGTTATCATCTCTTTTTGCCATACGCTGTTACCTTTCGGCGGCAGGATGTGCCGTCATCTTTTCCTCAAAGGTATCCGTCTTGTTGAAGTTGGCGAACTCGCTGATGTACTCGCGTCTGGGGCCGACTTTATCCCCCATGAGCAGCGTCACTATATGGTCCACGTCCGCCGCGTCCTCAAGCTCTACCCGGACCAGCGAACGGTGCTCCGGATTCATGGTCGTCTCCCACAGCTGCTCCGGGTTCATCTCTCCAAGCCCCTTGTAGCGCTGGAGGGTGTAGCCCTTGCCGATGGCTCTCGTCATCTTTGCAAGCTCCCCGTCGGAATATGCGTACCTGATCTCCTTGCCCTTCTGTATTTTATAGAGAGGAGGAAGGCCTATATACACGTGACCGTCGGTTATAAGCTCCTTCATATAGCGGAAAAAGAATGTCAGCAGTATTGCCCTTATGTGGGCGCCGTCCTGGTCTGCATCGGAGAGTATTATTATCTTGTCGTACTTGAGGCCGCTTATATCGAAATCCTCGCCTATGCCCGTGCCGAGGGCGGTTATTATGGAGCGGAACTCCTCGTTTGCTATTACCTGATCCAGCCGCTTTTTCTCCACATTCAGCGGCTTGCCCCGAAGCGGCAGTATGCCCTGAAACCGCCTGTCCCGGCCCTGCTTGGCGCTGCCGCCTGCGGAGTCTCCCTCCACGATAAACAGCTCGTTAATCTTTGCGTTGCGGCCCGTACAGCTCGACAGCTTGCCCACCAGAGGCGCGTTTTCCAGCTTGCTTTTTTCCCGGGCCATAGTCTTGGCCTTGCGGGTAGCTTCACGAACCTTTGCGGCTTTTGCCGCCTTTTCGGCTATCTTATTAGCCGTATCGGCATTCTTAAGGTCATCGAGGTAAGGCGCAAGGTGCTCTGTCAGCACGTATTCTACGGCCGTCCTAGCTTCCGTATTTCCCAGCTTTGTCTTTGTCTGCCCCTCGAACTGCACGCTGTGCATCTTGAGGGATAACACCGCCGTCAGGCCCTCGCGGAAGTCCTCTCCGGAAAGCGACGGGTCCTTATCCTTGAGTATGCCGGCCTTACGGCAGTAGTCGTTCATGACTTTGGTTAAGGCCGCCTTGAAGCCCGTTTCATGTGTTCCGCCCTCAGTGGTTGGTATGTTATTCACATATGAAAACATGCTTTCGGTATAGCCGTCGTTATGCTGTATGGCTATCTCTACTGCTATGTCATCCCTCTTGCCGGCAATATATATAGGCTCATCGTAAAGGGGAGTCTTGTCCGCATTCATGTAACGCACGAAATCTATAATGCCGCCCTCATAGTGATATTCGGCCTCTTTTTTGTTGCCCCGTTCCCGCTCGTCTATAAGTATGAAGGTAACGCCCTTGTTAAGGTACGCAAGCTCACGTAAACGCTTTGATATTATGCCGAAGTTCATCTCCAGCGTTTCGAATACACGCTTATCCGGCAGGAAGGTTATTTTAGTGCCCTGACGGCGCACGCGGCCCACCTCTTCCAGGGGAGCCATTGGCTTTCCGGATACCATCTTGCCGTCCGGGCCCTCATAGCTCCTGAAGGTCTGGCGGTACATCTTGCCGCCAGTACATACCTCTACTTCTACGTATTCGCTCAGCGCATTCACAACGGAGGCGCCCACTCCATGAAGGCCCCCTGAAAAGCCGTAAGACTCGTTATCGAACTTACCGCCCGCATGCAGCTGGGTAAACACCACCTCAACGCCGGACACGCCCAGCTTTTCGTGAATGCCTACAGGAATACCTCTGCCGTTGTCCTCAACAGTAACGGAGTCGTCCTTATGCAGGGTCACGCGTACCGCGTCCGCATATCCGTTTGCCGCCTCGTCCACAGCGTTGTCCACTATCTCCCAAAGCATATGATGAAGGCCGCGTGAACCGGTGCTTCCTATGTACATTCCGGGGCGCATACGCACCGCCTCAAGACCCTCCATAACTTTTATATCGCTTACGTCGTACTGCTTGTTCATTTTTCCTCCGCTACAATATACGGTATATCCAAATATTACTAACCACATTATATTATAATACACTATTTTACTCTTGTACACTGTGGAATGACCGGCATATAAAAGGAGAGGCCCTTCGACCTCTCCCAGTTGTTCCTTACTCCTTTAGTCCATCTATCCTGGATATAAAGTACGCCGCAGCGCAGCCCGCCGTAGCCGCTACGATGCTCCAGATGAGTTCTGACGTACTCCTGAACGACACAGGTATTATGGGTATCGTAGAGGCAATAACAAAGCCTATTATGCAGTGATACGCAATGCCGTAGTATCTGTTGAATAAAGCGTTCACTGCCCTGGCAAGCGCAATGACGGTTATTGCTATGCCCAGCAAAAACGGTATAATTACCCCCATGTCCAGCGCAGCTATGCCTTCAGACATAGGATAATACAGCCCAAGCAGCATCAGCACCGACGACGATGTCATTCCCGGCGCCACCATGCTTATGCCCCACATAGTGCCGCAGAAGAAGAACCAGCCGGCGTTAGGGGTTATGTGCAGCTCCGTGCCGTACTTGAGCAGCATAAAGAAGCCCAGTAACAATGACGTGCTTGCGGCAAGGGCTATATAGCATGACTTATCTCTGCCCTGCTTTGCTCCGTCGCGAAAAAGCTGCGGTAATGTCCCGACGATAAGGCCTACAAAAAGGCTTGTGACTATTGCGGGCTCAGATGAGGCGAGCTTTGCTATCGCCCCGGCCAGCAGCACAAACCCACCGAGAAAACCCAGCACTACCGGCAGCACCATATGTCCGTACTTCTTTATCCCTTTCTTAGGGTGGGCCAGGGTTTCCATCATTGGCTGGTATATTCCGAATATGACGCACAGCACTCCGCCGCTTATGCCGGGCAGCACGGCGCCTATGCCCATTATCACTCCCTGGGACAGCAGCAATAAAAACCTTCCGCAGCTTATCCTTGTCCGTTCGCCGTCTTCCATACGTTTCCCCCGCAAAAAGCTTTTTGTAAATCAAAGCCCCCAAACCGTCCGGTTTGAGGGCTTTCCTTGGCTGCGGAACTAGGATTCGAACCTAGACAATACGAGTCAGAGTCGTAGGTGCTACCATTACACAATTCCGCAATACATTTGCACATAAAGAATCCCGAATTGCCGTCCGTCCTTGTTATAATACCCGCCTCTCGGCAGGTGGGTGCATGGTGGGTGCTTCGATCTTCCCACCCGTAGCGGGCCTGATCTCATCTTTCCAACGAATGCTCCCGTCGTTCATCTGTGGGTTTATAACCGAAGACGTAACGAACAACGCAGGATATTATGTTCTGGTGGGATTAATTGGGATCGAACCAATGACCTCTACGATGTCAACGTAGCGCTCTAACCAGCTGAGCTATAACCCCTCACTCGCAAAAACTATTATACACGAGTACGGAAAAAATGCAAGCCCAAATTTTTGAAAATTTGAGATTGGACGATCCGTGCCGCATACGCGTCAGCCGGCCGGATGCGGAATGCGCCGGGCGCCGCGTCTGCGCCCGAGCGGCAGATACCAGAGCAGGGCGAGCAAAAACAAAGCCGCAATCTCAGCGTCAAGCTGGATGCCGCCGCCGAATTCGAGCACGCGCCAGTCGAACAGATACCAATCCTCGAGCATGCGGAAAAGACCATAGAACAGCGGCGCACAAGCGGCTGCGAGCAGCGCCGTTCGCTTCCTGCTTTGGAGCAGCGCGGGCAGAATCGCCGCCGGCAGTGCGAGCAGTACGCCCATTTCGTAAAAATGGATCAAGCTGCACAGACACCAGCCGATCAGGCCGGCGAGCAGGCCGGTGAGCAGCGCTTCCAGAATATCCGGCACGCCGCGACAGAGGCAGAGCGCATAGAGCAGCAGCGCGGCCGAAGCGGGATTGACCGTCACCGATTCCGAAAGGGAGAGGGGAAAGGCGCCGAGCGCTAAAAGCGCGAGCGAAAGCGCAGCGATATGGCCATCCTGTATGCGCAGCCGCCATGCCGTCTTTGCGGTCAGCCGCGTGCAGGCGAACAGGAACAGGCAGATCAGTAAGAGCGTGGAAAGCCGCATATCAAAACACATCCTAACGCGGGTTAGGATGTGCCGGCATGTCCAAATCGATGCATGGAAAGCGTTCCGTCGGTTCGCACATGCAAAGCTGCGGGAGCTGCCGCGGCTTGCGCGGCCAGCGATGGTAACGGCAGAGCGCAATCGCTACTTTGAGCAGCAGGAGCTGCCGCGGCTTGCGCGACCAGCGATGGCCGCGGCCCCTTGGACACCCTGCTTAGCCGGATGCCGCCGCAAACCGGTATCCGGCTAAGCAGCGCCGCTTCATGATTTCACGCGCCGTCCCTCGCTGTAGCAGGCCACGATGTTTTCCGGCTGCATGAGGTACATCGCACGCTCAAACCGCTCTCTGAGGGAAAGCGGACGAACCGGTTCCGGAAAGCGGTTCTCATCGACCACGATCGCGTGCAGCGGGTCGCCCACGCGGAAACCGGCGCCCGCGCCGAAAAACCGCGCGCCCGCCGTGGTGCCCAGATAGTATCCCTCCGCGACGGTAAGGAAGGATTCCTTCGCACCGGAGAGGATGCTGCGCGCCTTGGAAGCGCGGATGGCCGCAGTGACGACCCGGTTCATGGGCAGCAGCGCACCGCCCGCGATGTCGCTGCCGAGCGCAACCTGTACGCCCTCCTGCAGCATCTGCCGCACCGGCGCAAAGCCGCTGCAGATGTTGATATTGGAATCGGGGCAATGCACCGCCAGCACGCCGTGACGCCGCAGCGCGGCGCGCTCGTTCGCATCGCTGTGCACGCAGTGCGCCATGACCGTCCGCTCATGAAACAAGCCGTACTTTGCATAGGTTTCCCAGTACTGGCCGCAATCTGGGTGGAGCGTGCCGACGAGCGCCATTTCTGCATCGTTTTCGGACAGATGGGATTGCACGGGCAGATCGCGCGCATTGGACAGCGCGCCGAGCCATGCCATCAGCTCGTCGGTGCAGGAGGGCGTAAAGCGCGGCGTCAAAATCGGGCGGACATGCCGGAAACCGCGGCAGCCGTCCAGAAAGCGCAGCGTTTCGCGCTTGGATTCCTCCGTCGTTTCCTGCAGCGCGGCGCCACCGTTTCGGTCCATATTGACCTTGCCCACATAGCCGGTCACGCCGGCCTGCTCGAGTTCCTCCATGAGAATCAGCGCGGTGTCCGTATGCAGCGAGGCGAACATGCAAACGCGCGTGGTGCCGTTCTCTATCAGCGCATTTGCGAGCCGCCGGTAGACGCGCCGCGCAAACGAGGCGTCGGAAAAGCGCGCCTCGACCGGGAAGGCATAGCTGTCGAGCCAGTCGAGCAGCGGCAGATCCATGCCGAGCCCCAACATCGGGTACTGCGCGCCATGCAGATGCATATCGGAGAACGATTGCAGGATGAGCCGGTCGCCAAAGTCGGTGACAGCCGCCTTCCGGAGCGATTCCGGCAATTGCTGAAAGACCCCCTGCAGTACGCCGTCCTCCAACACGAGATAGCCGTTCTCCGTGATGGAGAGCTCGCCGAGCGACGGCGCGCCGATGATATGACCCTTGAGAATGGTTTGCATTGCAAATCTCCTTTCCGAAAAGAAAAAGCGCTCAAACGCGGGACGGCCGGTCATGCCGTACAACGCTTGAACACCCATAGCAGAGCCGAAGGCGACCCCGTAGAAACGCCCGCTCCATACCGCAGGCTTATATGCGTGTCTGTACAATTACCATATCACATTCGGACGTTTGGGGCAAGCGCAGAATTATGGCGATTGCGGTGGGACGTCCACATCGGTAAGTTCCGCTGCGTCGCACGGCACGCAGAACAGCGCCTCCGGATGGGTGCGAATGACCCTGGAACCGCCGGTATCGCCAGTGAGCGCGGCCAACTCGGCAGCAAACCGCGCGGGGAAGATAACGGGATTGCCGCGCCGCCCATTTGCCATGGGGGCGACAATGCGCGCCGGCTCCGCACAAAAACGGGCGATGAGCCGCAGCACCGTTTCCGCTCGCAGATACGGCTGATCGCACACGCCGAAGAGCATGCCGTCCGGCGGACAGGGCTGCAAGGCAAGCAGCTCCATCGCAATCCGGATGCTCGAGGCAATGCCGCGCTCAGGCGCCTCGTTGTAGCCGATGAGAAACCCATTCGATTCCGCGAGCGACGCGATGGCGGTATGGCGCCGCTGTGTGACGAGGATGCGGCAGGCGTAGGGCAGCGAGGCGTGCAGCTCGATGGCGTGCGCCGCCATCGGCTTGCCGTTCAGGGGATAGAGCAGCTTGTCGCCGCCAAAGCGCGAGCCGGTGCCCGCCGCCAGCAGAATACAGGCGATGTCGGTCATATTGGATGGAGTCCGTGTAACGAACGCTCCTCTCTTCAAAATAGCGTCAGGCGATGGGCGTAAAGCAGGGCCGTCGAAAAACGAAGCGTCCGCGCCCGCGCCGGACCAGACGGCCATCCTCGACGACGGGCTCGCCGCCAAGCACAACGTCGCGCACGGAGCCGGCCACATGCATGCCCTCATAGGGCGAGTTGTCGCAGCGGTGCGCATTCGTGCGCCAGGAGATCGTCCGCGCGCGCGATGGGTCAAAGACGGCAATATCGGCGTCGCTTCCAACGCGCAGCGCACCCTTCTTCGGGTACATTCCGAAGGCCTTCGCCGCATTGGAGGACAGCAGATCCGCCATTTGGCAGACGGTAACGCGCCCCGGCAGCACCGCGCAGGTGTAGAGCAGCTCGGCGCGGTTTTGAATGCCTGCGCCGCCGTTCGGCACCTTTGTAAAATCGTCCGCGCCGGCCGCCTTTTGCGCCATGGTGAACGAGCAGTGGTCTGTTCCGATCATATCGATCTCCCCGGCGCCCATGGCCGACAGGAGCGCTTCCTGATCCGCATGCTTTCGCAGCGGCGGGGACAGGATGTATTTCGCCGCGTCGGGCGCGGCATAGCAGCTTTCGTCCAGAACAAGATACTGCGGACAGGTTTCCACGAGCACGCGCTGACCCCGTTCGCGCGCGCGGCGCACCTCGTCGAGCCCCTCGGCCGTGGACAGGTGCACCACCCACACGGGCGATTGTGCGAGCTGCGCGATGCGCATGAGGCGCGCAACCGCCTCCGCCTCGATTGCGTTGGGACGCGAAAGCGGATGGGCTGCGGCGTCCAGCCGGCCGGCGGCGCGAAGCTTGCGAATCCGCTCCCGGATGAGGAATGCGTTCTCGCAGTGAACGCCGGCAAGGCAGCCGCGCGCGGCCATGCGCGTGAGCGCATCGCAGATCGCGCCGTCATCGAGCATCATAGCGTCGTAAACCATATACATCTTAAACGAGGTGACGCCCTGCCGCACCATGCTGTCAACCTCTGCGGCGCGCGCCTCGTCCCACTCGGAGACGGCCATGTGAAACCCGTAGTTGCAGTGGCTGCCCACCGCCTTGCGGTGCCAGAGGTCGAGCGCCTGCTGCATGGTCATACCGCGATCCTGCGTGGCAAAGTCGAGCACCGTCGTCGTGCCGCCGAGTATGGCGGCGTGCGTGCCGGAATCGAAGTCGTCCGCAGTGGTGATGGAACCGAGCGGCAGATCGAGGTGCGTGTGCGTATCGATAAACCCCGGCAGCAGCAGGCAGCCGGACGCGTCGATCCGACGCTCCGCACGGGCCTCGATATGCGGGGCAACCGCGCGGATCAATCCGTTTTCCGCAAGCAGATCGGCACGGCAGGAGACGCCATCCGAGACAATCGTTCCATTTTGGATCAACAGCCGCATAGAATTCCTCCAGACAGGTTGCTTTTCACAGGGTGCATATCAATAGATTTTTATGTAATCAGCATAGCACACATTCCGAACCGGCGCAAGGCACAGGAAAATCTTCGTTATGGAATCCCGCGGAATAAAAAACGGTTTTCATACCGTCAACGTTATGCTATAATATGAAAAAGGTGGGTGATTGTATTTTGGAAAAATCCAGACTGCGCTCGTCGATCCGCAATGCTGCAAGTCGCAATGCTGCTTTTGTGATCAAAAATGCAAACATCGTCAATGTGTTTACCGAAGAGATCATGCACGGCGACGTCGCCGTGCGCGACGGCATTATCCTCGGCATCGGCTCCTATTCCGGCCGCGAGGAGTATGATGCAAAGGGGGCGTTTCTCTGCCCCGGACTGATCGACAGCCATGTGCACATCGAGTCGTCCATGGCGCATCCCTCCCGATTTGCCAACCTGATTCTGCAACAGGGAACCACCACGATCATTGCCGATCCGCATGAGATTGCCAATGTCTGCGGAACCGACGGCATCCAGTACATGCTCGAACAGACCGAATGGCTCCCGCTCTCCGTTTTCATGATGCTCCCGTCCTGCGTGCCCTGCACCGCGTTTGAAACCAGCGGCGCAAAGATCACGGCCAAGGATATGGAGCAGTTTTTGAATCATCCGCGCGTATTGGGCCTCGGCGAGGTCATGGATTATGCGGCGACCGTGGCGGGCGAGGGCGAGATGCTCGACAAGCTTCAACTGTTTCAAAAACGGCCGATCGACGGGCACGCGCCGATGCTTTCCGGCGATGCGCTCAACGCCTACTGCGTGGCCGGCCCGCGCACGGATCACGAGTGCTCCGGGTTTGAAGAGGTGCTGGAGAAGTACCGCAGCGGCATACGCATCCATCTGCGCCTTGGCTCGGCCTGCCGCGGGATCGAGACCATCTTCCGCCGGATTGCCGACACCGGCCTGCCGCTCAGGCATATGCAGTTTTGCACGGACGACAAGCATCTGGAGAACATTCGCGACGAGGGTCATATCAACTATATCCTGCGCCGCGCCGTGGCAAACGGCATCGATCCGGTGCAGGCCGTGCAGATGGCGACGATCAATGCCGCCGAGACCTATGGGCTTTACGGCTATGGCGCGATTGCGCCGGGCTACCGGGCGGATATGGTGCTGTTCGACAATCTGACCGATTTTCATCCGCTTCTCGTGGTCACGGACGGACAGATCTTCCATCCCGAGGCAGATCTGCCGATCAAGCCCGATCCGAAGATCTATAACAGCGTCCATCTCGCGCCGCGCAAGGCCAACGTGCTCAGCCTGCCGGTGGAGGGGCCGATGCCGGTCATCCATCCGGTGGATGGAGAGCTGTTGACCCGGCTGACCATGGAGGAGGTGCCCGTGCGCCATGGCCGGTTCGTAGCCGGCAACGGCCTTGTCAAGCTGGCCGTGCTCGAACGGCACCATGCCAGCGGCCGCGTCGGCCTCGGCATTCTCAGCGGACTGCCGATCCAGTCGGGCGCCATGGCCACCACCGTCGGCCACGATTCGCACAACCTGATCGTTGCGGGCGATAACGACGCCGATATGCTCATCGCCATCGATACGCTGGAGGAATGCGGCGGCGGGTATGTGGTCGTCAGCAACGGCGCTGTACTCGCCAAGCTCGCGCTTCCCGTGGCGGGGCTGATGTCGGACGCGCCGCTCGAGGAGATTCTCAAGCGGCAGCAGGAACTGCTGCAGGCGGCGGCGCTGCTGGGCGTCAACAACACCTCGGACCCGTTCATCACACTGTCGTTTCTTGCGCTGCCGGTCATTCCGGATGTGCGCCTGACGGATATGGGCGTGTTCGACGTGACAAATATGCGATTCCTTCAAAAACCGGAAGACTGATACAGACAGGAGGCAACCCATGAGCGTTGGAAAAAGCGTCATCCGCGTCGATGCGTTCGACAAGGTAACGGGGCGCGCCAAGTATACGGACGATCTTTGCGGTAAAAACGCGCTGGTCGCCAAGATCCTGCATGCCACAATCGCCAACGGCGTTGTGCGCAGCATCGATACAGCCGAGGCCGAAGCGATCGAGGGCGTGGTGAAGATCGTCACCTGCTTTGACGTGCCGGACATTCGGTTCCCGACCGCCGGACACCCGTGGTCCACCGACCCGCACCATCAGGATGTTGCGGACCGCAAACTCCTGACCGAGCGCGTGCGCTTTTATGGGGACGATGTGGCCGCCGTGATCGCGGAGAACGAGATTGCCGCAGCGCAGGCGGTTCGCGCGATCAAGGTGGAGTATGAAGCGTATCCGTTCGTACTCGATCAGGTTGAGGCCATGCAGGACGGCGCGCCGCAGCTGCACGAGGCCTATCCGAACAATATACTTGCCCATACCGGCTATGAGAACGGCAACTATGAAGAGGCCATCCGCGAGGACGGGCTGATCAAGGTGGAGGGATGGTACGATACGCCGACCGTCCAGCACTGCCACATTGAAAACCACATCTGTTTTGCCGAGATGGAGGGCGGCCGCATCACGGTTACCTCATCCACACAGATCCCGCATATCGTCCGCCGCGTCGTCGGGCAGGCGCTGGGAATCCCGTGGGGCAGGGTGCGCATTGTAAAGCCGTATATTGGCGGCGGCTTCGGCAACAAGCAGGACGCGCTGTATGAGCCGCTGTGCGCGTTCCTCTGCACACAGGTTGGCGGCAGACTCGTCAAGCTCGATGTGTCGCGCGAGGAAACATTCGTCTCCAACCGCGTGCGCCATGCGATTCGCTCCCATATCACGACCTATGTCCGTCCGGACGGTACGTTCGTGGCGCGCAGGCTCGAGGCGTTCTCCAAGCAGGGCGCCTACGCTTCCCACGGGCACGGTATCGTGGCCAAGGGCGCGACCGCGTTCGGCCAGTTGTACCAGAGCGCGGCGTGCAAGGCGGACGCCTATACGATCTTTACCAACACGCCGGCAGCCGGCGCCATGCGCGGCTACGGCATTCCCCAGGCAATGTTTGCGCTTGAGTCGCATGTGGAGGATATCGCACGGCGGCTGGGCATGGATTCGCTCGAATTGCGCAAAAAGAATATGATGCCGGTCGGTTATACCGACGGTTTCAGCAAAAACGAGAACTACTTCGACAGCCTGAACCAGTGCATTGAGAAGGGCAGGGCCTATATCGACTACGACCGGAAGCTGCGGGCGTATCAGAATCAGACCGGCCCGGTGCGCCGCGGCGTGGGCATGGCGATCTTCTGGTACAATACGGCGGTCTGGCCCATCAGCCTCGAGACGGCCGCGTGCCGCATCGTGCTGAATCAGGACGGCTCGGTGCAGCTCCAGATGGGTGATACGGAGATCGGGCAGGGCGCGGATACGGCGTTTGCGCAGATGGCGGCGGAAACGATCGGCATACCGTTTGAAAACGTTCACGTCATTTCGACGCAGGATACCGATATCACGCCGTTCGGCACGGGCGCGTATGCGTCCCGCCAGACGTATGTGGGCGGCTTTGCCATCCGACAGACCGCATTGCTGCTGCGGGAGCGCATTCTCAAGCACGCGCATGAGCTCACGCGTATGCCGGCGTTCGATCTCGACGTGATCGACGGAAAGATTGTCCGCACGACCGACGGCCGGGAACTGATGACGCTCGGAGAGTTGGCCACCGAGGTGCTCTACAGCCTGACGAACAGCGAGCACATCACGGCGGAGAGCACCTATCAGGTCAAGTCCAACGCCTATTCGTTCGGCTGCTCGTTTGCCGAGGTGGAGGTGGATATCCCGCTTTGCAGGGTGAAGCTGCTGAACATCATCAATGTGCATGATTGCGGCCGGCTCATCAATCCGGCGCTGGCCGAGGCGCAGGTGCACGGCGGCATGAGCATGGCCATCGGATATGGCCTGTCCGAACAGCTCTTGTTCGACCAGAAAACCGGCCGGCCGCTCAACAACAACCTGCTCGACTACAAGCTGTCCACGACGATGGATCATCCGCATATCGAGGCGCAGTTCGTGGAGAACGCAGAGCCGACCAGCGCGTACGGCACCAAGGCGCTCGGCGAGCCGCCCGCCTGCCCCGGCGCGCCGGCAATCCGGAACGCGGTGCTGCAGGCGACGGGCGTTGCGGTCAACACCGCGCCGCTGACGCCCCATGTTCTGTTCAGCCGGTTCCGCGAAGAAGGACTTCTCTGAGGAGGGCAAAGAATTATGTACGATATCAAGGCGTTGTATGAAGCGAAGTCCGTACCGGATGCGATCGGGCTGCTGCTGGCGCACCCGCAGGCGAAAATCATCGCCGGCGGCAGCGATGTGCTCGTGCAGATGCGGGAGGGCAAACTCGCCGGCAGCGAGCTGGTGAGCATTTACGGACTTGACGAGCTGCGCGGCGTGCAGCTCGATACGGATGGCACCATCCGCATCGGCTCGCTTACGAGCTTTTCCCACATTACGAAGGACCCGATCATCCAGCGGCATATCCGTGTTTTGGGTGAAGCGGTCGATATGGTCGGCGGCCCGCAGATCCGCAACATCGGCACCATCGGCGGCAACACCTGCAACGGCGTGACCAGCGCGGACTCCGCCTCTACGCTGTTTGCATGGGACGCTCAGATCGAGATCACCGGACCGGACGGCGTGCGCATCGTGCCCATACGGGAGTTCTACATCAAGGCGGGCGTGGTCGATCTGAAGCCCGGCGAGCTGCAAACGGCCATTCTGATCCGCCGCGACAGCTATACCGGCTATCAGGGGCATTACATCAAATATGCCATGCGCAATGCGATGGATATTGCGACCACCGGCTGTTCGGTCAACGCGAAGTTGTCTCCGGACGGGAAAACCATTCTGGACGCCCGCATCGCCTATGGCGTGGCTGGGCCGGTACCCATGCGCGCGCCCTCGGCGGAGGCGGCGGTTCGGGGCCGGGCTGTCTGTGCGGAAACCATCGCCGCGTTTGGCAAAGCCGCGCTCGACGATGTCAATCCGCGCACGAGCTGGCGCGCCAGCCGCGAGTTCCGCCTGCAACTGGCGGAGGAGCTCGCAAAGCGCGCACTGACGGAATCCATTCGGCTTTCGGGAGGGACGATCTGATGCACGAAACACAATATAAGCTGGTGCGATGCACCATCAACGGAAAGAAAACCGAAACGATGGTCGATGTGCGCGCGTCGCTCACCGATATGCTCCGCAACGACTATCGCCTCACCTCTGTGAAGAAGGGCTGCGAGGTGGGGGAGTGCGGCGCCTGCAATGTGCTCATCGACGGCGAGTGCTTCAACTCCTGCATCTATCTGGCTATTTGGGCCGACGGAAAGGAAATCCGCACGCTGGAGAGTCTGCTTGGCCCGAACGGCGAACTGTCCGACATCCAACAGGCGTTTATCGACGAAACGGCGATCCAGTGCGGCTTCTGCACGCCGGGATTCATCATGACCGCAGTCGAGATTCTGGAGAGCGGCAAGCTGTACACGCGAGAGGAGCTTCGCAAGCTCCTGTCCGGCCATCTGTGCCGCTGCACCGGCTATGAGAACATACTCAACGCCGTGGAAAAGACGATGAAGCGGCGGCTGGGCTTGGACGTCGCGGAGTAAGGCGCAATTGGCTTTGCAAAGGGCATGCCGTTCAGAGAAGTCCGGCGGCATGCCCGCCAAACCCGTCGGCCTAGCGGATGGCAGGGAGCGGCGGCCGGCATAAGAAAACCATGTCCGTCCGCACCGTAACGGCCGTTCGTGATGGCCATGCCGCTGTGCTTTTCATCGTATCGACAGCAAGGCCGCACTGGTATCGCTTTTGCATTCCAACGGGAGCGGCGTAAATCTATTGACAGCGTTAGTAGTTTTTGCTATACTGCAAAAGGTGCATTCAAGGAGAGATGTCCGAGCGGTTTAAGGAGCTGGTCTTGAAAACCAGTGATGCTGAGAAGCACCGTGGGTTCGAATCCCACTCTCTCCGCCAGCATCAAAATCCAAATTGCATATGCGGAGAAGTACCCAAGTGGCTGTAAGGGGCTCCCCTGCTAAGGGAGTAGGCTGGGGTGACTGGCGCGAGGGTTCGAATCCCTCCTTCTCCGCCATCGCATAAAAATCCGAAGGACAATAGTCTTTCGGATTTTTATTATGTGACAGAGAGTTTGCCACTCATAAAGAATCCGAAAATACGCGTTATGCGCTTAAATTCCCAACAAATTTATAGTTTACAGTAATGTGCTGTTTGATGACGCCGTTCTCCTTTGTGGATTCGTGTACTTCTACGGTGTCGATCAGTTTTGTCACAATGCTGCGATCCAGTTTGTCAATGTTCGTGTACTGCTTAAATTCTTCCGCCCATGCGGAAACATCGATCGTTGCGTTTTCCATTTCCATGAGCATATTGCGCTTCTCTGCAATAATCTGAGAGAGGTTTGCCTGTTCCACATCATAGTTCTGCATGAGCTTCTTAAAAACGCTGTCCGGCACATTCCCTGTGCATCGTTCTTCAAAGAGTTTTTGCGCCATACCTTCCACAAGTTCAAGACGCTTTATCGCTTCATCCAGTTTAGTCTTTGCGTACTTTATTTCCTGCTGCTGACCACGGTTTCCTATCGCAATTATCTTGCTCAGCAAGTGACATGTGGACACATTTTGGACACAGCTCAAATAAAACATAATGAATTGCTTGACATTGTATCATCAAAAAGCCCCAATTTGGGCGCCTTCTTGAAATTTAAGTGTATGCATTGGCATGTAAAAAACACGCTGATTGCGGTTCGAATCCTAGTTCCGCAGCCAAAACGGAGCAAAGTGAACTTTGCTCCGTTTTTCATACGCAAAGCAGCCGCCAGCTTCCTTGCTGTTCCTAAGGCTCATTTGCTGCTGTTCCATTGATTTCCTTCAATCAAAATGATATAATGATTATTATCAGATACATAGTCAGTAAATACAAAACTGAGGGGGCATTTCTATGGCAGCACAGTATGAAGCTTTGTTTACGCCGTTCAAAATCGGCAATTGCGAGATCCGTAATCGCATCATCATCCCCGCAATGGAGGGCACCAACATTGTCGACAACATGATGGGCCCCAAGTACAACGGCAAAGCATACGACTATTACATCGAAAGAGCCAAGAACAATGTAGGGCTGTTCATCCCGGGCATGATTCCGGTTTATTCCATGATGATGGGCAAGTGGCTGCACAAGAGCCCCAAGGTATTCCAACAGGCAAAGCCCCTGATCGATGATATCCATGCCAACGGTGCAAAAATTTTCTTCCAGCTGGGCGCCGGCTTTGCAGGCAGAAACTATACCCTGCCTGCCCAGATGCTGAATGTGGCGTCAAAGCCTTGGCTGAAGAAGCTGACCAATCCCATGCTGCACCTCAACGAGATGATGGTGGCTCCGGATGACGGTCTGCCTATGGTATGGGCGCCCCAGTTCTCCACCCGCGCTCTGACCAGAGAAGAGATCCATGCCTATGTGGAAGGCTATGCCAGGTCCGCAAAGCTCTGCAAAGACATCGGCGTAGACGGTGTGGAAGTCCATGCAGTCCATGAAGGCTACCTAATGGATCAGTTTACCACCGAATATACCAACCACCGTACCGACGAATATGGCGGCAGCTTTGAAAACCGCTACCGCTTCGCCGTGGAAGTGGTCAAGGCCATCAAGCGGGAGTGCGGCGAGGATTATCCCGTTATGCTCCGTTACTCCGTAACCTCCAAGGTCATCGACCTCAAGGTTGGCGCCGTCCCCGGCGAGGAATTTGCCGAGCTGGGTCGTGATATGCCCGAAAGTGAGATTGCGGCTAAGTACCTGCAGGATGCAGGTTACGATGCTCTGAACTGCGACAACGGTACCTATGACTCTTGGTACTGGGCGCATCCTCCTGTGTATATGCCCCTGAACTGCAATCTGGCAGAGGCAGAGCACATCTCGCAGTTTGTGGATATTCCCATCATTGCGGCAGGCCGTATGCAGCCGGAAGCTGCAGAGGAATCCATCAAAGCAGGCAAGATCGATGCAGTTGGCATTGCACGGCAGCTTCTGTGCGACGGCGAATATGTGACCAAGCTGAAGGAAGGCCGGGAAGCGGATGTGCGTCCCTGCATTTCCTGTCATAATGCTTGCCTGCCCGTTGCTTACTATAAGAACTCCGGCGCGGTTATGGATATGAAGGATGCGGCGACGCAGGGGCATTGTGCTTTGAACCCCGTAACTTTTGAGGAAAAGAAGTACGCACTGAAAAAGGCAGAATCGCCCAAGAAAATCGCAGTCATTGGCGGCGGTATTGCCGGCATGCAGGCGGCGCTGCTTCTGTCCCAGAGAGGGCATAAGGTGGATCTGTACGAAAAGACCGGTGTGCTGGGCGGTGTATTTATTGCTGCGGCAGCCCCTTCCTTCAAGGAAAAGGATAAAGCACTGCTTGCATGGTACCGCCGCCAGATCGAACAGTCCGATGTGACGGTTCACTTAAATACCATCGTTGCCAGTCTGGAGGATCTGAAGGCTGACGAATATGTCGTCGCCACCGGCGCCACCGCCCGGAAGCTGCCCATTGCTGGCTTTGAAAAAGGCATTGAGGCTGTGGAATACCTGAACGGTATCAAGGAACCCGGCCAGAAGGTCGCTGTCATTGGCGGCGGCCTGACCGGCTGCGAAATTGCCTACGATCTGGCTCTGAAGGGAAAGGAGCCTTTCGTGGTGGAGATGACCGACGATCTGGTAAAGGCCGTGGGTATCTGTGCTGCCAATTCCGCCTGCCTGCGGGATCTGCTGCGTTATCACAAGGTTCCCGTTCATTTAGAAAGCAACCTGAAGGAGATCAAGGATGGCAGCGTAGTCATCGCTGCCAAGACCGGCGATGTTCAGATTCCCTGTGACAGCGTGATCCTGTCTGTTGGTTATGAGTCGGATCAGTCCCTGATGAAGAAGGATGACCATGTGCATATTCTGGGCGATGCTGCTCAGGTTGGCAACCTGAAGAAAGCCATCTGGAGTGCATACGATCTGGGTATCAAATTGTAAAAATACCCGGTGTTTACAAAACTGATCATGTGAAGCCCAATCTCCGCATTGTAAATTCTGACAAGTGCGAAGACACCGTTGTTGCGGATGTGCTGCCGCTCAATTTTGAATATGGCACGCTGTAATGGTTTTGCCCCCAACTGCCGGTTGGGGGCAATGTATTCAGAGAAAAGGCAGCATTCTCAGCGCCGCAGACGGAGGGCTCTGAGAATTTTTTTGCTTGCAGATCAGGGGAAGCCAAAACGATTATATGCTGGGCTTCTGCAGGAGCGCCTTTCGATTTTGCGATTATTTGCGGGCAATCTGGAGTTCTATACCTCCAAGGACGTCCTGCGGAAACAGGACCGCAATGCGCCAAAATGCTGTCATGCTGCAGATCTTCTGCTGCGCCGCAAAGCTCCGCATCCACCGTTGGAAATTGCGAAAGCTCTGTGGCCGGATGAGGATTTCACATCAGAAGCGGTCAGCAGCGGTCTTGAACTAAGGAACCGTATAAGCGTTGCTGCCGTCCGCTTGGTTTGGCAGGTCAACGGCCGCCATAAGGCGCCGGCGCGCGTGCCGAAAACCCGGCATGCGCGCCTATCTGACCCTTTAGCACTCGAATCCGTGATCGATATAGTGTGCGATGAATCTGGCCCGGCAGGTGCGCCGGTTGCAGATTGAAGTGGGCGAACCGGAAACGTCCAAATCCTCCGGAAGGACGAACTTGATGGCGCGCACCGTGACATCCTGACAGGTTTCCCTTGTATGCGCCGGTATGGTCATGGCTTTCAAGCCGCGCCGATGCTCCATGCCCGCCGGATCGACTTCGGAGAGAATCACGGCAAGGGCGACCCGCTTACGGGGACAAACGTCCCGCAGCGTGACATCCAGCAGCACGATCCGTCCGAGTGACTCCATGCCAATTTCGCCGGCATCGAATTCCACCGTGTCCTCACAGCCGTCGATCGTCACCTCCACCGGTTCCGGACATTGCTCCGGATACACGGCCACGCCGCATTCCACCTCGATCTTCGGAGATGGAAATGCCACGGCATTGCCCTCCCTGTCGCTGTATGTGATGGCGTCGTTGACCTCGATCGTTCCGGCGCATGGGCCGATGTGCTGCACGGTCAATTCAAGCGTTGCCGCCTCGCTCTTGTGGACGCCCAACTCGGGGATTTTCCACTGCGCTGCGGTTGCGTCGAGCTGGCTCGCAGTGCCCTTCGTTGGATTGCCCACGGAGATGATCTTGAAACAGGGGGCCACCCTGTCGTGGATCACGATCTGTGTCGCGCCCGGTTTTGTGATATTTGCCGCAAGGTCTGAGAAGAGGTGTTCCAGTTCCTCATCGTCCGGCGTGATGGCCACATAGGCGGAATCGGGGTCGGACGCCCAATCATTGAGGGCCGGTTCGTCAATGCCGCCGTTTCCGGACAGCCCGATACAATAGATCACGATGCCCTGCGCTTTGGCGGCTGCGGCGATGGGGCCCGCATTGCCACCAGCAGTTGTTTTGCCATCCGTGAACATGACCATGACTCTGGCGTTGGCAGAGGCCGGATCAAACAACTGCACTGCCTTTGTAAAGGCGTCCGCGTGGTTGGTAAATCCTCCTGCATCAAGCCCGTTTACAGCAGCCTTCAGCTCTGAAACGGAGGAAATAAGCTGGGTGTCCTGAGTGGCCACGGTGGAAAAGCTGACAATCCCGATTCGGCTTCCGTTGCCGATTTGACCGTCCTGGGTTCCATCGGTGGCCTGGTCAATGATATCGATAAAGGTTTTCGCCCCGCTTTTCAGGTTGGCCAAAGGGCTTCCGGCCATGCTGCCGGACCGGTCGAGAATCAACACAATGTCGGTGGGGGAAGAGCTGATATCCGGCCTGGGTGGAGTGGAAGTGGTCTGGATATATAAGGACGGACGGATAGAATACACCGAGGGTGTAAGAGATTTGATAGTGGAAAAAAGTTGAGAAGAGGAGGTAGATGTGCAATGAGCT
>ERZ857998.1243-NODE-1243-length-30262-cov-25.938193_pt1 | contig 30262 bp, 20 predicted proteins | sample MGYA00519954_ERZ857998 | MGnify/ENA primary metagenome ERZ857998 (study PRJEB31778, sample SAMEA3449424) | human gut metagenome | biome: human gut; feature: human-associated habitat; material: faeces | place: United Kingdom | collected 2010/2012 ...
AATCGTTATTGTAACCTGTGCAGTTCTTGTTACATTTTTCCGTACAAGAAATGGTATGGCGATTATTGCAACTGGTGATAATGAGGAAATGGTTCGTTCATCTTCGATTAATGCAGATGTATCCAGAATCGGTGGGGTTATGATTTCTAACGCACTCGTTGCATTTTCCGGCGCGCTTCTTTGCCAGTATCAGAAATACGCAGATTTGAACTGTGGAATTGTTATGGGACTCGCCTCGGTAATCATCGGTCTTACTTTCTTTAGTAATCATTCCGTTACAATACAGGCAGTTGGTGTTGTTCTCGGTTCCTTATTATACCGAATCATCATTCAGATTGCATACAAGATTGATATGCCAAGCTATGCAGTTAAATTATTGTCTGCAGTTATCGTTGTAATCGCATTAGTTATTCCGTGGTTACAAAAAACATATAAAAAGAAAGGGGGCAGACGTTAATGAGCAGTCAGTTAAAACTTACAGATATCACAAAAAAGTTTGAGGCAAACACTGTCAATGAAAAAGTTGCCCTCGACCATTTAAATCTCACCGTAGAACCCGGTCAGTTTGTTACTGTACTCGGTTCAAACGGTTCCGGTAAATCTACCATGTTTAACGTCATCCTCGGAAGCCTTTTTCCAGATGAAGGAAAAGTGTACTTAGGAGACAAAGACATTACGAAATTAAAAGACTACAAACGAGCCTTAAACATCGGATGCCTTTACCAGAATCCACTTCGTGGAACCGCTCCGAACCTCACCATTGAGGAAAACCTTGCCCTTGCTTACACAAGAAAGGCTTCCCCGTCTTTCTTTGCCTTAAATAAAAAGGACAGTGCCTACTTTAGAGAAGTCCTTTCCACACTTGGAATGGGACTCGAAGACAGAATGAAAACAAAAATCGGTCTTCTTTCCGGCGGACAGCGACAGCGTGTGGCCATAGGGCGCGCAATAGTGCGCAACCCTGCCGTATTCCTGATGGATGAGCCTCTTTCCAATCTGGATGCAAAGCTGCGCAATCAGATGCGTGCGGAGATAATAAAGCTGCGCCAGAGGATAGATACTACCTTCGTCTACGTTACTCACGATCAGACCGAGGCTATGACCCTGGGCGACCGCATAGTCATAATGCGGGACGGATTCATTCAGCAGATAGGCACCCCTCAGGAGGTGTTCAACCACCCTGCAAACCTCTTCGTGGCGGGCTTCATAGGAACTCCGCAGATGAACTTCTTTGATGCAAAACTGGATAAGGACGCTGACGGATATTATGTAGAGCTGGACGGTGCAAGGGTTCACCTGCCCGAAGAAAAGCAGCAGGCGCTTAGGGCCAATAATGTTGAACCACAGGATATAACCCTCGGCATAAGGCCGGAGCACATAATGCTCTGCTCTGACGACGCGGCGGCGCACATCAGTGCAACCGTGGACGTATCCGAGATGATGGGCAGCTCCGTGCATCTCCATGTAAACGCCAATGGCAAAGATGTTGTGGTGATAATCCCCACAATAGACCTGGACGGCAGCGCACAGCAGATGTTCGGCTACGGAAGCAAGGTAAACTTTACATTCGGCGGCAACGTGCTGCATATGTTCAGCAAGGAAAACGAGAAGAATCTCATCTGAACCGTATAACGCTAAATTGCTTACTCCCCCCGGATAACCGGGGGGATTTTTTAACAGCCGGTTTTTTGTCCCAAATTTGTAAATAAATTGTGCAAAAGTACACAATTAACCCGATATATGGTATATTTCTATATAATTCGATACGATTCGATCAATTTATATTTTATATAGGGGTAATGCATGATGAAAAGGTTGATGGCGATGCTAATGGCGGCGGTGCTGCTGCTTTGCGCTGTGCCGCAGCAGGCCCACGCGGCGGCAGACTATAGCTGGATAAAGGTAAAGCTTTCCACCAACAATGCTACCGTGCTTACCATGTATGCTTCCGGTAAGTATTTTATCAAGGAAAACGGTGCGGAGTTTACCGGAGGCACAGTAACGGTGCGCAGCAACGGCGACGGTACCATGACGCTTTACCATTCCGGCTCCCAGGGGGAGATATATACCGGCCAGTCGCTTTCAATAATGCGCGAGAGGGTATCTCGTGAGGCGGGTTATATTAAGCTCAACGGCAGATGCTACCTGGGCCATTTTAACTTAAAGGTGATGTCCTCCGGATATATACGCGTGGTAAACGAGGTGCCGCTGGCTCACTACCTTTACGGTGTGGTAGGGTATGAAATGAGCAATACATTCCCTATAGAGGCCCTGAAGGCACAGGCGGTGGCAGCAAAGTGCTACGTGCTTTCCAACATGACCACATCGGGAGATTACTATATAGGCGACACCTCGGCGGAGCAGGTATACAAGGGATATAACGCCTCTTATACCAATGTGATAGAGGCGGTGGACAGTACGCTTGACGAAATACTTGCCGTAAACGGCAGAATGCTGTGTACCTACTACGCTGCCAGCAACGGAGGCGAGACTCTGCTGCCCAGCCAGGCGTGGCCCTCAAAGCGGCTGAGCGACGGCGGCTACGATATACGTCTCGATCCATACGATCTCGGCAACGCATACAGCAAGATGGAAACCATAAAGCTCCCGGTGAACATGGGCGGCGAGATAAGCCCGGCACTGATGAATATGCTGCTGGACAAGGCTTCGAGGGCGCTGGGCTACCAGGTTAACCAGATAGACGGCATATATTCCGTATCCGTACATTCACCCAAGTACTCAGGCACCAGCCGCTGTATGTCAAAGTGCAGCATAGAGCTTGCGGCCAGCCAGAACGGAATGGGATCCGAAAGAGTGACTCTGGAGTTCTATACCAGCGAGTTCGAAAGCTATGGCGTGGTGTACGACAAGACACTGCGCGCATACTGGGGCGAAATGGACTCATCGGGGTATTATAAGATATACCACGTGCGCTTTGGCCACGGCGTAGGAATGAGCCAGCGGGGCGCGCAGGCAATGGGAAGCGCGGGCATGAGCTATAGGGAAATACTGAAATTCTATTATCCTGGCGCTTCCTTTGCGAGCATCGATGTATCTGCGCCGCAGGATCCTATCAATAAAAACAGCGGCGTGGAGTTTACCCCCTCCGGCAGCTGCGTCGAAGCGGTCACTACTGGCGGCGTGAAACTGCGTTCCGGAGCAGGCACAAAGTACAGCAGCATATGCACCGTTCCCGCGGGCAGCACCGTATACGTATACGGCAGCAACGATGGATGGGCTCAGGCAGTGTATGATGGCAAGAGCGGCTATATATCCGAAAAGTATCTGGAGTATAAGGGCGAAAGGCCGCAGGCTGAGGCAACCCCGGCGCCGTCCGGCAGTCCTGCTGCAGATGCTCCGGAGGGCGTACAGGCATACGGTACTGTGAACGGCTCCGGCGTAAATATGAGGACAGGCCCCGGCACCTCATATGAGAGCATCGATAAGCTGGAAAGAGATACGCAGCTGTACATATACGATTCCGCGGGGGGCTGGTATCTGGTATCCACGCCAAGCGGCAAGAAGGGGTACGTCATATCCACATATGTGAGCATAACGGGCTACCCAGCGCAGAAGTCAGACGCCGATGAAGAGCAGGAGGTACCGAAGGCCGATGGCGCAAACGGCGGCGATAATGACAGTGAAGCGGCGGATATAATACTGGTTCCGGAATCTGTGGCCTCAGGCATAGTGACGGGGCAGGGGGTAAACTTCCGCAATGGCCCCGCGGTGTCCTATGCCAGCATAGACAAGCTGGATAAAAACACCAGCATAAGCATATACGGCAAGACCGGAGGCTGGTATTATGGCGAGGCAGGCGGCAAGCTTGGATATATCAGCGAAAGCTACGTAAAGGTCACGGGCGGGGAGAAGCAGGAGAATATCAAATCTCAGGACGATGCCGCGACTGTTCCGAAGCAGGACGATGGCGGAGATACAGTAAAGGTAGGCCGGGTGACTTCCTCCAGAGTGAATATGCGCATAGGCCCCGGCACGTCGTATAATTCCTTAAAGAAGCTTGAAAAGAACACCGGAGTATACATACTCGGACAGTCCGGAAACTGGTACAGCGTCCAGACAGGGCAGCTGAAGGGATACGTACACAAGGACTACATACAGCAGACGGGCACACAGAAGGTAAACGGCGGCTCGGATGCTGCCGGCAGGGGCGTTACCACTGGCAGCGTCAGGCTGCGCAAGGGCAGCAATACCGATTCAGCGATAATAGCTACTCTGAAAAAGGATACAGAGCTTATACTTTATGGCAAAAAGGATGGCTGGTACTCCGTAAAGACCTCTGACGGAACGGAGGGCTTTGTAAGCTCAAAGTATGTAAAGGTGACGGAAGCATATGCGGGGGGCGAGCAGCAGAATGCAGGCAGGGCGGAAAGCGACGACGCCATAGGCACTGGAAAAACCAATACCAAGGTGAATATGAGGCAGGGTCCTTCCTCCAGTACAAAGAAACTCGCGCGCCTGCCCAAGGGCACCGAGGTTACCATATACGCTAATGAAAATGGCTGGTGCCTTGTGGAATACAAGGGTACAAGGGGCTACATATACGCGAAGTACGTCACGGGCACTGTACACGATAAAGGCACGGCCGTAGGCACCGGGGAGAATGATAAGGATACGGCAGCGAATGTGGACAGCGGCTCCGGCGTGGTGCTGCCCAGAGGCGAGACCAATTCCAAAGTGAACTTCCGGAGCGGCCCCAATACGAAGAATACCAAGGTTTACGAAACCCTTAAAAAGGGCGCCGAGGTGGAGATAATAGGCCAGACGGGAAGCTGGTATTACGTCGTATACGGCGGGCAGGCGGGCTTTATCAGTTCCGATTATCTCAAGCCCACAAAGGCGGGTACTGTGGACATACAAAAGGTCAGCTCAGGAATAACTCCGCAGAAATGCGTAACGAATTCCGAGGTGAACATCAGGAGCGGCCCTTCCACCGGCAGCAAGAAGCTGGGCAAGCTGGATAAGGGAGAGAATGTGACGGTATACTATGTATCCGACGGATGGTGCTTTGCAAAGTGCGGAAAGCAGTACGGCTTTCTGTACGACAAGTACGTGAGCCTGGCAAATCAATAAGATAAAACAAAGAGAAAAAGGGCTTACTGCCGCGAGAAAAGCGTCAGAAAGCCCTTTTTTCATCAAAAAAAGCGGGGAGAAGCCGTCAGAATCTGTGACTGCATATATCGAGAAGGTATTTGCGGAACATAACTATCTCGGGGGAGCTGGAGCGGTCGGCGGGGCAGATAAAGCTGAGATAAACCAGCCCGGGAGGGTTGAGAGGCACTGCCGCTACGCCATAATATGAAGCGAAGGAACGGGGCCCTATGGCTACCCCCTTGCCGCTGCGGATAAGGTTTATGACCGTATGTATACCGTCGGAACGGTATACGCGCCCGGGGGATATGCCGTGATTTTTGAAGGTTTCCTTCAGCGTTCTGTCCTCGATGGAGCCTTCCAGGCCGGTTATCATGGCGCTGCCCTGCAATTCCCGGGGGGAAATATACTCCATTGTGCTTCTTGGATCCATAGGAGACATGAGGACGCACTGGCTTTCGCCTATAAGATTACAGCAATCCAGAGGGGGGCAATCGTTCATAAGGCTGTGGGGCGGAAGCCTGTCCAGCGCAAGATCTATGGAGCCGTCCTTAAGTCCTGCAAGGTAGTCAAAGCCCGCCTCGGTTATGAAGGTTACCTCTAAATCCGGAAGATTATCAAAAAAAGACGCTATATCCTGAAAAAGACCGTTTGAATACACACGCGATCCCATGGCGATGCGAAGATTCTTTTTACACCTGCTGTTCTCAAAGCCTATGCTGCGCTGAAACTGCTGCCAGCTGTCTACTGCGGGCTGCGCCGCATCGCAGAACTGTCTGCCCCTTTCCGTAAGGTAAAACCCATGGGATGCCCGGGAGAACAGCTCGTAACCCAGCTCCTTTTCAAGCCGGGATATCTGCTGGGAAAGGGCGGATTGGGAGAGGTAGAGCCTGCTTGCCGCCTTGGATACGTTGTGATATTTCGCAACCTCCAAGACATATATTAACTGAAGTATGTTCATTGAATACTGTCCCTCTTTATAATAAGGTTTGCTAATATCACTATTATAAGGTCGCGCTTTACACAGCGCAATAAGCTGCAATAAAATATAAGCAGGAAAATAGAAAAAAGTCAGTCAATTCAGCTATGGAACAACTCTTTTAGTATGATGGGAGGCAGATAAATTTGGAAAAGCATCTACTTTACGGAAATGAGGCAATAGCAAGAGGCGCGTATGAAGCCGGGGTGAGGGTATGCTCCGCATATCCGGGAACGCCCAGCACCGAGGTGTTTGAAAACCTGACCAAATATGGAGATGACCTGTATTGCGAATGGGCGCCAAACGAAAAGGTGGCGGTGGAGGTGGCATACGGCGCCAGCATCGCCGGAGTGCGTAGCCTCGCGGCCATGAAGCACGTCGGCGTAAATGTGGCGGCAGACCCCATCTTTACCGCGGCTTATAACGGAGTCAACGGAGGATTTGTAATAATATCCGCAGACGACCCGAGCATGCATTCATCGCAGAACGAGCAGGACAACAGGAACTACGCAAGGGCCGCCAAGATAGCTATGGTGGAGCCGTCGGATTCTCAGGAGTGCCTCGATTTCATGCATACTGCATACGAGATATCAGAGCGCTTCGATATGCCGGTGCTGTTCAGGACGACCACAAGGATAGCCCATTCAAAGAGCATCGTGACCTTCGGCGAAAGGGAGGAGCACAAGGCAAAGGAATATACGCGCAACGTGCGCAAGTTCGTATCCACCCCCGCCAACGCATACGCAAACAGGGCGAAGCTGGAAGAAAACATGAAGAAGCTTGAGGAGTACGCATGTGATTGCCCGCTTAATGTAGCAGAAATGAAGGGCGGCAAAATAGGCGTTGTGACCGCCTCCATAGCGTATCAGTACGCAAAGGACGCTTTCCCGGAGGATACGTCTTTTCTTAAGCTGGGGCTTACCAATCCCCTTCCCATCGAGCTGATACGAGGCTTTGCAAAGAAGGTCGATAAGCTCTACGTCATAGAGGAGCTCGACGGCTTTATGGAGGAGCAGATGAAGGCCGCCGGCATAGAGTGCGTGGGCAAGGAGCTCATAGGCGATATGTACGAGCTCAACCCGCAGATACTTAAAGAAAGGCTCTTCGGCGAGAAGGCCGCAAGCGTGGAGCTTGACGTGAAGCCTGTTCCGCGTCCGCCGGTGCTTTGCCCGGGATGCCCCCACCGCGGCTTCTTCTATACCATATCCCGCCACAAGAACGCGGTAGTGGCAGGGGATATAGGCTGTTATACGCTCGGAGCGGCCGCGCCCCTTTCCGCCTTAGACAGCTGCGTGTGCATGGGCGGAGGCTTTACGGTTGCCATGGGCATGGCGAAGGCCTTTGAGCGCAGCGGCGTAAAGGATAAAAAGGTATTCGGCATAATGGGGGATTCTACCTTCTTCCACAGCGGGATGACCGGCGCGGCGGAGATAATCTATAACAAGGGCGAGGTTATTCCCGTGGTTTTGGATAACTCCATAACAGGCATGACGGGGCATCAGGATAACCCGGGCAGCGGCTATACGCTGCAGGGGGATGTGGCGGAAAAGATAAGGATAGAGGACGTACTTGCTTCCATTGGCTATGAAAAGGTTATTATAGTGGATCCGCAGGATCTTAAGGCCATGGAAAAAGCGGTAGAGGAAGCCATGGCTTCCGAGGTGCCGGCGGCTATCATAACCCGCCGTCCCTGCGTGCTGATAAAGAGGATAAAGCACGATATAGGGTTATGCGAGGTGGATGCGCAAAAGTGCATAGGCTGCAAAATGTGCCTAAAGGTCGGCTGCCCTGCCGTCATGGTAAATGAGGGCAAGGCGCACATAGACGCCGCACAGTGCATAGGCTGCACCGTCTGCGCTCAGGTATGCCCCAAGGGCGCTATTTCAAGAAGGGAGAAGTAATTTCCATGGAACAGAATAAAAGCGCGATACTTGTAGGCGTAGGCGGCCAGGGAACGATACTGACGGCGAAGGTTCTGGTAAATGGACTTATGCGCGCCGGATATGACGTAAAGATGTCTGAGGTCCACGGCATGAGCCAGCGCGGTGGAAGCGTATCCACGCAGGTGCATTGGGGCAAAAAGGTATATTCCCCGGTGATAGGCAAGGGCGCGGCGGATATAGTCGTGGCCTTTGAAAAGATGGAGGCGGTACGCTATGCCGACTATCTCAAGCCGGACGGGATAGCCGTCATAAACGATTTTGAGATAGAATCCTCCACCACGGCGGCGGGTATGTGCGAATATCCCAAGGGCTGCATAGAAGCCATGAAGAGCAGATTTAACTGTTATACGCTGAATGCGGCAAGGATAGCGGAGGATATCGGCAATCCCAAGTGCATGAATATAGTGCTCTTCGGCAGCATGGTAAAGGTGCTGGGCATGGACGGCATAGACTGGGAAGCGGTCATAGCGGATACCGTGCCGGAAAAATTCAGGGATATGAACATCAGGGCCTACCGCGCCGGATACGGCGCCGTATAGCCTGATCGGAAGGGATGCTTATGAAGGTTCTGGTGATAAATCCGGGGGCAACGTCAACAAAAATATCCGCGTTTGACGAAGAAAAGGAAGTTATGCGCGTGAGTATAAGCCACAGCGCGCAGGAGCTTTCAAAATTCGCCCATATAGCTGAGCAGATGCCGTACCGCAAAAAACTGATACTGGATGCGTTGAGGGAAAACGGCATGAAGGTATCCGACTTTGACGCCATATGCGGAAGGGGCGGCCTGCTGCGCCATATCCCCTCCGGCACATACGCCGTAAACGACAACGTGATACACGACATACTCAATCCAAGCTATGGCGAGCACGCGGCAAACCTGGGAGCGTATATCGCCATGGAGCTTGCAAAGCCCGCAGGAATACCGGCATATTTTGTGGATCCGGTCTGCGTGGACGAGATGCAGGATGTTGCGCGTATATCCGGAATGAAGGGCATGGAGCGGCAGAGCTTTTTCCATGCACTCAATCACAAATCGGTGGCGCGCAGGGCGGCGCAGCAAATGGGGAGGTCATATGAGGAACTGAACCTCATCGTTGCTCATCTGGGCGGCGGGGTATCGGTGGCAGCCCACGAAAGAGGAAGGGTAGTTGACGTATATAACGTCAAGGACGACGGCAGTATGGGGCTGGACAGGGGCGGCGCGCTGCCGGTGAACGCCGTAGTGGAGCTGTGCTATTCCGGCCGGGAAAAGGCGGAAGTGAAGCGCATGCTTGGCTCGGAGGCGGGGGTGTATTCCTACCTCGGAACAAAGGATTTCCGCGAAGTGGAAAAAAAGATGAATGACGGTGACAAGGAAGCAACGCTGATATTCCGTGCCCTTGCCTATCAGCTTGCCAAAGATATAGGTTCCATGGCAGCTGTACTGCGCTTCAGGGTGGACGCCATAGTATATACGGGAGGTATGGCATACAGCGAGAGCCTGTGCAGAGAGATAACCTCATATGTTTCCAAAGTGGCGCCGGTTATCTGCCTGCCGGGTGAGGAGGAAATGAGAAGCCTGGCCGAGGGGGCGCTGAGGGTGCTCCACGGCGGGAAATGCTCTGAATACTGATAGGAGATGTTAAGATGATCACCATAGAAAGCCTGATAAGGACGGCGTCAGGCATGGCTTCCGGAGTAATAGCGGTAGCCGCGGCGCACGATGAGGAGGTACTGAAGGCGGTTTGCGAGGCAAAACGAAAGAATATCGCAAATGCCATACTGGTGGGAAATGTAATACGGATAAAGAGCATACTCAGTGAACTGGGCGAGGAGGACAGCGGCTTTGAGCTTATTCCGGCTGACAGCGATGCGGATTGTGCCGCAAAGGCCGTCAGCGCAGTGCGCAGCGGAAGGGCAAACCTTCTCATGAAGGGGATACTGAATACCGCTGACCTTATGCGTGCTGTATTGGATAAGGAAAACGGCATACGCACCGAAAGGCTGATAAGCCATGTGATGCTTTATCAGCCTGCGGGATACAGGCTCATGGCAGTTACGGACGGGGGCATGAACCCCTTCCCCGACCTCGCGAAGAAAGCTGATATACTGGAAAACGCCGCCATAACAATGAAGAGTATAGGTTTTGGAAAATTGTACGCGGCCTGCATATGCGGCGCCGAGACGGTAAACCCAAAGATACAGTCTATGGTGGACGCGCAGGAGCTTGCGGGAATGTCGGAGCGCTGGAGCAAGTATGATATGCAGGTTTACGGCCCGGTAGGGCTGGATCTTGCAGTGAGCCGGGAGGCCTGCGCGCATAAAAAATACAACGCCCCCGGAGCCGGTATGGCTGATATACTTCTGGTCCCCAATTATGAGGTGGGCAATGCAATGGGAAAGGCCATGTCGCTGTTTGGCGGCGCAAAGAGCGCGGGAATAATCGTTGGGGCAAAGGTACCCATAGTACTGGTATCCAGATCAGACAATGCGGAGACAAAGCTGGCGTCGATCGCCTTTGGCGCGGTTGCGGCGCGGGGTTAACAAAAAAGACGAGGTGGGGATAATATGATATCGGAAAAAATGTACGTCCTGGGATCAAAACAGTCCTGCATACGTGAAATATTTGAGTTCGGACTAAAACGCAAACAGCAGGTCGGCGAAGAAAACGTATTTGATTATTCGCTTGGGAATCCTTCTATACCCACACACAAGCAGGTGGATAATACCATAACCGGCCTTATACAGGAGGGGAACAGCCTTATGCTTCACGGCTATACGCCAGCCGGCGGAGATAAGCGGGCCAGAGAGGCCATAGCGGAGGATCTGAATGAGCGGTACGACATGAATATAAGCTCAAATAACCTGCTGCTGACCTGCGGCGCGGCAGCGGCCGTTATAGCGTCCCTGAAGGCTATCGCCGTAAAGGACAGCGAGGTAATAGTGATTGCACCATACTTTCCTGAATACCCGATGTATGCAGAAAGCAGCGGAATGAAGCTCGTGACGGTGCCGGCGGATACCGAGGCGTTCCAGATACGGTTCGACGAGCTGGAAAAGCGCATAACCCCCCATACTCAGGCTGTGATAGTGAATTCCCCCAATAACCCCTCCGGCGCGGTATACGGCAGGGAGACGCTGTGCCGGCTGGGCAGGCTGCTTGAGCAGAAAAGCGCGGAGTACGGGCATCCGATATATATAATAGCGGATGAGCCCTACCGCGAGCTGGTATACGACGGCGCCGAGGTCGCGTTCATACCCAAGCTGTATGCAAATACCATAGTGTGCTATTCATATTCCAAGTCGATGTCTCTCCCGGGCGAGCGCATAGGGTATGCCTGCGTGACGGACGAGGCGGAGGACAGCCATGAGCTCCTGCTTGCCATATCCGGCGCGTCAAGGAGCATGGGCCATGTATGCGCCCCCTCCACCATGCAGCAGATGCTGGCGCACTGCGTAAAGCTACGCCCCGACGTAGAGGCGTATGACAGGAACAGGCGTACCCTTTACGACGCGTTGGCGGAATACGGCTACAAATGCGTTAAGCCCAAGGGCGCGTTTTATCTTTTTGTTGAAGCGCCCGGCGGGGACGCAAAAGAATTTGCTGCTCGGGCTATGAGGAAGGATCTTCTTGTGGTGCCGGGAAATGAATTCGGCTGCCCCGGCCATTTCCGCCTCAGCACCTGCGTTTCACATGATATGATAAAGCGCAGCCTGCCTATTTTCCGCGAGCTTGCCGAGGAAACGCAGGCATAGCGCAAAGAATCACCCCTTAGGAAGCATGATTGCGCCGCACATCCGCAAGGATCGCTGCGGCGCTTTTTTATTATCCTTGCCCATTGACGCCGCAGGGCTGCCGCACGCCGACTGTGTGAAAAATATGACTCATAAAAATAGGTTTTTATGCATTGACAAAAAATTTAACCGCGATTATCATATAAAGCGGCAATTTGATTGATGAGAATTATTAATGCTAACGATTAGTAATCGTACTGGAAAGAAGGCACGCGAAATGAACGAGACAAAAAAGGTATCTGCCGTTGACTTTTTCTGCATAGGCTTTGGCGCCATAGTCGGCGTGGGCTGGGCTGTATCCATAAACAGCTGGATGGCAGGAAGCGGCGGCCCCCTGCCCGCGGCGCTGGGCTACATACTTGCCCTGGTTATGATGATACCGGTAGCGCTTTGCTATTGCGAGCTTTGTGCAATGCTGCCCGTAACAGGCGGCGGAATGGCATATGCCTTCCGCGCCTTTGGCGATAATACCGCCTTCATATCCGGCTGGACGGCTTTCGGTGCATTCATAACCATAATACCCTGGGAAGCCATATATGTAGTTGATATTCTCAGCATATTGTTCCCGGTGCTCAAGCATGGCGAGCCTTTATATACGCTTGCCGGGGCGGATATATACATAGGTCATATAATCGTTGGCACGGTGATTTCCGTAATACTGTACTGCATAAACCGCAAGGGCGTTTCCGCTTCCGCCATGCTCCAGAGGGTGCTGTGCTTTGTTCTTGTGGGAAGCGGCGTATTGGCTATGATATTTGCCATGGGCAAGTTCAGCTTTGCCAACTTAAGCCCGGTTTACGAAAACGTTGGCAAGGGATCACACAGCAGCTTTTTAGGCGGTATGCTGTCAATACTTGCCTCGGTACCATTCTTTATAGCGGGGTTTGAGACCATACCGCAGGGAATCGAAAGCGCCGGCGGCAACATAAAGTCAGTCGGCAAAACAGTTGTGCTGACAGTTGTAAGCTCCTGTCTGTTTTACGCGCTGCTGCTCTTTACCCTGGGAGGGGCGATGCCCTGGGAGAAGTTCATCGGGTTTGACAGTCCGGCGGCGGCATTGCTATTCCGTGATATTTATCCCGGTCCTCTGGGCCAATCCTTATATCTGCTGATACTTATAGGCTCCATATGCGGCCTGCTAACCACATGGAACGGCTTCATGATGGCCTCCTCGCAGATACTCATGGCGATGGCTCGTGTCAGCATCGTACCTGATGTACTTGCAAAGCAGCATCCGGTCTATAAGACTCCGGTAAACGCGTTAAAGGTTACGCTTATAGCCTCTCTTATGGGCCCCTTCCTCGGCAGTGGGCTTATAGGCGATCTTACCACCTTCTCGGCGGCGGGATACGTTGTCAGCTGGATGCTCACAGCTTTCTGTCTCATAAAGCTTCGCCGCAGCGAGCCCGGCCTTAAGCGCCCTTATACGATACCCGGAGGGGCAAAGACAGCCTGGTTTGCGGGACTCTGTATGGCTGTGCTTCTGGTTCTGCTGCTGATGCCCGGGCAGCCTGTATGGATAGGCAAGCTGGCAACGGTGTTGTTCCTCTGCTGGATGGCCATAGGCGGAGTGCTGTATGTGCTTGACAGCCGCCAGCGCGCACGTTATTCAAAGCTCAAAAGGGCATCGATACTGTTTGCCGGCATGGCTGTAGCTGACGGTATGCCAATGCCTGAAACTATGGAAATATACGACGAGAGCTATAAAATACTCTCCTTTATAGTCCCGGATGAATTCGTGGGCCAATCGCTTATGGATATTGGATGGGGTAAGAACAATGGCCTGTTTGTGCTCAAGATAGAGCGGGATACGGAGATAATGATGCTGCCCGCAGGCCGCACGGTGCTGCAGGCCGGAGACCACATATTTGCCATGGGAGCAGAGCGCCATATAAAGAAATACTGCGCTAACCATGACATAGGAAAGCATACTGTAACTCCCTTGAAGGAGTTTATGGGTATGGGCAGGGGAGAGCGGCAGGTGCCGCTCCGCTGCGCCGAGATAAAGCTTAATGGTAGTGAACCCTATTGCAACGTATCCGTAAAGCATTCCGGCATACAGGATCAATACTCCTGCGTGCTCATAGGCCTGAGCCATGGCGGTGTGCAGCCCATAGTGCCTGACGGCGACAATGTCATGGAGACCGGCGACACCATATGGGTGCTGGGAACGGACAAGAATGTTGAGAAGCTGCTTGCGTCATAAAGCTCAGGCCCCATAGATGGCCTCGCAGCATATATTGAGAAAGCCCCCGGATTTCCGGGGGCTTTGAGGTTTTGGCAAGTATAAGGCGCAAGCGCCTTGCCCGCGCAGACCGCAGACGCTGCTGCTTCGCTTTTTACAGCTCCAGCTTATAATCCCCCGGCTTGATCAGGCCACGTCTGCGCATAAGCTCGGATACGGCCCAGGATACAAGCGCAGGAACCACTATGGCCACCAAAATGAGGCCAACAATATCCCAAGCGGTGGCGCCGTCACCGTTGACCCAGCCCACGATGACGCCAATGGGACCCACAAGGCCGCAGGTCCCCATGCCGGAGGCGATTGCAAAGCCGTTCTGCTCCAGGTGGAACACGCAGGTCGCAAGAGGTCCTCCCACCAGAGAGGCGGCGACCGCCGGAAGCCAGAGCACGGGCTTGCGCATAAGGTTCGGAACCTGGAGCATGGAGGTACCGAGACCCTGCGCCGCAAGGCCCTGGAAGCGGTTCTCACGCCAGGAGGCTACGGCAAAGCCCACCATGTGGGCGCAGCAGCCTGCGACGCAGGCGCCGCCCGCAAGGCCGGTCAGCCCGAATGCAGCGCATATTGCCGCGGAGCTGATGGGAAGGGTAAGCACCGCGCCCATGACGGCGGAGACGAGAAGACCCATGACAAAGGGGCGCATCTCAGTCGCCCACATGATAAAGTTGCCTATAACCGTGCCAATCTTTCCGATTGGCGGGGCGATGAGCATGGCGGCAAGCACGCCAGTCAGGATGGTCACGGCGGGGGTAACGATCAAGTCCACCGGCGTGCGTTTGGAAACCAGCTTGCCAAAGAAGATGGATACAATGCTCACAAAGAAAACGGACAGGGGACCGCCGCTGCCGCCCAGCGCGTTTGCCGCATAGCCGACGGTCAGCAGCGAGTACAGCACAAATGCAGGCGCCTTCATGGCATAGCCGATGGCCGCAGCCATGGCCGCGCCCTGCACCGCCTTGGCAAAGCCGTTTGCATCCGCAAAAAGGCTGTACTCATTGCCCCACAGCGTAAAGCGAAGGTCAAAGAGATAGGTGCCGACGGTACTGATAATGGTGCCGATCAAAAGCGAAGCGAACAGGCCATACGCCATGCCGCCCAGCCCGTCTATAAAGATGCGCTTTGCGGAAAACTCGATGTTCTGCGCCTTGAAATAGGCTTTTATTTTGCTTACCTCACTATGCTTTTTCTTTACGAACACCGAGATTAGCATCGCTGCGGCCCCTAAAAATAAATAGACCGACGCATAGAGCACAAAAGCCTTTTCACCCATATCAAAAAACAACCATGAGCCGGCTAAAAAGAACAATGCTGTGATAGTTGGCAGCGCCCATAACCTCTTTATATCCCTGCCCGCATATATTCCGGTAAAAACCGCGTAAATCGGATTCAACGCAAAAAACAGGACAAGGCAGGCCGCCATTCCGCCATCGCCTTTTATGAATGTGACCGCAAGCCATGGCAGTGCGAGCATTATTGCCGCCGATGCAATCAACCAAAGTGTGATTTTTCTCATATATTCCTCCAAATGCCTTTACTCTGTTTGAAAAATCAGAGAGGGGCGTTTACAGACGGTCACGCATCCCTTATTTGTCCGCTAACTGATATTATAGACGATATCCACAGAAAACTGAACAACGATTTTCCTTTGGACCGCAGCTGCCCTTTATTATTGTTGGAAATCAAAAAGACACCTATTGGGTGTCCTTTTGCATTGGCGGAGTATCCCCATCAAAATCCGAACTCAGTGCCGACGCGATCTCGTCAAGTGAGATTGTCTGCGTCCCATGTTGATAGTTGTAGGTCAAGACCAGTTTATCATCGAACACATACACGGCGTTTACAAATGTATCAATCAGGCGTTTCTGAAAATCACGGTTTGCTGGATCGCCATGACGGAACTGCTCAAACCATGCCGTCATCTGTTCGCGGGTCAGCTTTGGCTTTTGCAGTTCAGCAGTCTGGATATTCACAAGGATTTCTTCTTTTCGTGCTTCCAGCTCATCAAGCCGCTGTTTGGTGGACGGCGTGAAAATGCCCTGCTCGATTGCTTTCAGAATGTTTCCAATGGAGGACTCGGTTTCCGCAAGCTGTGAGCGAAGCGCAGGGGTTGTTATGTCTTCCTGCTCCTGCATAACAAGAATTGCATCGATGAGCCTGTTAATCTTCTCTTCATCCATGACGCGCTGCATGGTCAGGCGGACAACAACACGTTCAATCCAGTCTTTGCGAACAGCCTTCTTGTCGCAATCCTTCAGGCGCTTCGCACCGCTGCATTTGTAATAATAGTGCATAGCGCCGGTATGGCTCTTGCCGCTTTCACCAACCATCATGCGCTCACATTTGCCGCAGAACAGCTTTGTTGTCAGCAGATAGTCCTCTCTTGCTTTTGCCATTGTGGGAGCATGGCGGTTCTTCTCCATGCGTTCCTGCACACGGTTGAACAGGTCTTCCGGAACGATAGCAGGAACGCCGCCCTCAATTACAACATCCTGATAGCGATACTCGCCAATGTATTTGCGGTTTTTCAGCAGAGAGCTGAAACTATTGATATTGAACGGCTGTCCCTTTTTCGTTTTAAGTCCGCAGGTATTGAAATCCTCAACAATGGAACGAACCGATTTGCCATCAGCATACTTTTCAAATATCTCAACCACTAATGGTGCAGTCACGGGATCGATCACAAGCTTCTGTGCTTTCTTGTCCAACAGATAGCCGAGCGGAACGCCACCGCCGTTGTTTTTTCCTTTCAATGCATTCTCTTTCTGCCCACGATGGATCTTCTCTGATAACTCAGCAGAATAGAACTCAGCATAGCCCTCCAGCATTGCTTCCAGAATAATACCCTCCGGGCCTTCGGAGATATGCTCTTTCGCAGAAATAACCTTTACGCCGTTCTTTTTCAGAATGTGCTTGTAGTGAGCACTGTCGTAACGGTCACGGGAAAAGCGATCGAGCTTCCATACGAGTACGATCTCAAACAGCTCTTTCGCGCTGTCCTTGATCATGCGCTGGAACTCCGGTCGATCTGCCGTTTTTGCAGATAATGCCCGGTCGATATACGTTCCAACGACGGTCATATCATTGCGCTCGGCATATTCCCGGCACTCGCGGAGCTGACCTTCAATGGATTCCTCACGCTGGCTGTCGGAGGAATAGCGGGCATAGATGACAGCGTTCATTCTTCATCACCCTCGTTGCCTTCGCCACTTTCCAGTGCGAGCTCTGTCAATTCACGCAGCTTGTTTTGCAGAATGGTTTTATCAGGCAAGTGCAGCGTGTAATCTGCTACCATGGTCGGAGACATGGACCGGCTAAGTGCATATTCAACCACGGTATCGTCTTTGCCGGTGCAGAGAACCAAACCGACGCTGGGATTTTCGTTTGGCTTCTTCACATCGCGGTCAAGTACTTCCAAATAAAAATTGAGCTGTCCCAGATGTTCAGGTCGGAAGGTATCGATCTTTGATTCAATCGCCACAAGGCAGGACAATGCACGGTTATAGAACAGCAAATCAATGAAGAAATCCGTGTTGCCAACTTGAACGCGGTATTCTTCGCCAACAAAAGTGAAATCATGTCCAAACTCTAAAATGAAATCTTTCAGATGCGAGACAATCTGATGCCGCAAATCCTTTTCCTTGTACGGTTTTTCAAGGTCGAGAAATTCAAACACATAGGAATCGCGCAAAGCCGCAAGTCCGCCATTCCCAGCAAGCAGGTTCTTATGCTTTTCGTGAGAGATCATCGTCCGCTCATACAGCATACTGCCGATCTGACGATCCAATTCGCGTTTCGTGTAACGATTTGCAATGCACAGGCGAAGGTAAAACTCACGTGCTTCATCGGTCTTGCAGCCAGTCATAATCAGCAGATTGCTTGTCCAAGGAATTTCTCTCACCAGTGGTGAGAGTTTTTCGTTGTCACAATAAGTCTCATAAAACTGCTTCATACGCCAGATGTTCTGTGCAGAAAATCCCTTTGTTCCCGGATAATGCGCTTGCAGAAATTCGGAAAAATCTGCAACCACACTTTTTCCCCAACCACCATCTTTCACTCTACCGCTGACATAAGAGCCGATTTCCCAGTACATCTGAATAAGCTCTGCATTGACTGCTTTCATGGCGCGGCTGCGGGCATTGTCGATGATATGGATAACCTCGTCAAACTGTCCCGGATTATGGGTTAATTCATTGCTCATTTCTTCGCCTCCCCAAGCATTTTCAGCATTGCTTCTTTCAGCTTTTCATTCATCGGTGATTCCGGATCGAAACACATCTCAACAAACTTCCTCAGTTCAGGATTGTTCGCGTCAACCGGAGGTTTTGCCTCATACAACTTGCCATGCGGATCATCACAGCGGGCAAAGATATAGTCCATTGAAACGTCAAAATAATCCGCATATTTGCGCAAAAGCTCAACGGTCGGCGTTGCCTGACCATTTTCATAGCGGTTGATGCTGGACTGCGTAGAGCCGATCACATCGGCGAATTTTGATTGGGATAAGCCAATGCCTTCCCGCAATGCGCGAAGGCGCATACCCAGTTGTTTCATGCCATTCAACCTCCAATTCGGGTTAATTGTAGTATAATCAAAATCCGAGCAGATGTCAACCCGGATTTTGAAACTTTTGCGTGAACAGTAGGGACTCGCAACAATCTCAAATTTATTTTTCGGTTTTAAGCTTAGAAATTATAAACAACAAGTACTTTATACACCACGCAAAGAATACAACACCAATTATTAGTGCCGCAATTTCGATCTCAACAAAGATGTCTTCCGCTTTTGAGGGAATGTCTAAAAAGACTAATGAAAACGCAACAATAATCGTGATGATATTTGCAATCATTCCCACGAAGGCTGACCGATAGAGATTGTCTAAATAGCTGTTATTCCATAATCGTTCAATGCGCTCTTTGTCAATCACAGAAATCAGAATGCTAATCCCTGTAAATAAAAAGCCTCCAATTATCGCGGACATAGATATTGCATTATAATGAAAATCCGGAGCCAATTCTTCAAACTTGCTTATATCGAAGAAAGGGCTTTTAAATAATATAATAGATACTCCAATTGACAATACTAATACTAAACCTATCCATATCCAGTTTTTTAGCTTTGTCATTTATTCCACCACCAATTCAGGTTAACTTCGACAATATCTCAAAAGCTCTGTCCTATATAAATCGTATGTATTTACGAGTGCATCTTTGAAATCATCAAGTGTCAACAAACCTTCGTCCTCTCTACCAAGGACGACTGTTTTTGTAAAGTTATATTGCAGCAAATCATATGTCTGTGATTTTTCGTTATAATCCTTTGCGTTTGCAGTCAGCCCTTGCAGGTTATCACCAAATTTAATTTTTATTGCGGCGATCATTTCGGCGAGTTTTGAACTAGAAGTAAATATGTTCTTATTGCGGCGACCTACCAATTTGTATGTCGCAGTTTTTGTACGTACATTTCGAATCGCATCAAAATTTTCAATATCCAGCCCGATGTCGCTTAGAATTTGATCTTCAGGTACAGCTACCGTAACAGATACCTTGCTGATAATATGCTTCCGAACTAATACTTGTAGAATATCATCAGTCATGATTGCTGCAAGGTGGGCAGAAGTATTTTCTCCCGGTTCAAGCGTTTGATCAAACAAATTGCGGACAGCTGAAATTTTGGGAGCCCCGTTAATTCCAATGTAGCTCACAATTCCGCTCTCAAAATCAATAAGGCAGAAAGTATAAAGCTCCAGCAGCTGACTTTCACGCATTGGTACATTTTCTGTTTCCAATGTTGTTCGATCTCGCAGAGCAACAGTGTTAGAAGGATTTTGCTGACCGATCTTTAAGAAAGCTCTATGCTCTTCAAAGGATATTGCTTCAATGACATAGTGTCCATTTGAAGCCGTGATATTAATTGCTTTATGATTATCGGAAAGTACCTGCATTTTTTCGTTATATATTCCCCTAAAGCAGTCTTCGATTTCGCTGTTGTTTAATTGTGTTACCCGGACAGTGCGCGTTCCCGGAAGCAGTGTTTGTTTTTCCAGTGATAGACGATAAAACGATACTTTTCTTGTTTTGCTCACCATAGTGTTTTCGCATCCTTTTCTCTATTATGTAATATCAAATCCGCCTTCAAGAATAAACCTTCTCAGCATTTGGTCAATCTTCATGTTGATCTGGAATTTCTTGATAGGCTTACCCTCTATCATTTCAAGGAAGGTTTTCGCCTTTTCCGTATCCACGGTTGCCTTCAATGTGTCAAATTTACCAAACTCATTGATATTGGCTTCCGTGATTTTCGACTGCATAAAGCTACGCAGTATCGTTTCATCAACTCCGATGGCGGTGGCAAAACGGTGGATCTGGTCATTTTTGGCGCTGGTCATATACTCTGTAATATAATTCCGGAGCGTTTTTCCTTCGTCAACTATCACATCACCGTTCTGGACATCGTGGAGGAAGATGTTTGCGTATTTTTGTTCCTCTTGTGTGAGCGTTGCAAACGACTTGTGAAGTTCATCCAGCACAGCGGCAGTTTCTGTGCCATCCTGCAACGCCTTAATGTACTTTTTGAACCGGGAGTTCATATAGTTCGCATCAATTACACCAGTATTGATTTCCGTCAGGTAAGAGTCAATTTCATACGGCACATCCTCAACACCGGCTTCTCCACTACCGCTAGCGAACAGTTCCTTATAGCGTAAAGCAAGAATCAAGTAGGTGGTTTCATCGAGGTGCAGATTTATGATCACTTTTCTGCCAACGTTCTTAAATTCATAGGACAACTTATTCCAAGTGAAGCCCTGTATCTTAGCAGCCTCGAGATAGCTGTTAAGCTGCTTGAATAATTTAGCAAATTGTCCGCGCTCCGTATGATCAACCGGAAGTTTTTCGAAGTTCTCAATTCCAGCAGAACGGAAGATGCTCCCAATATCATCGTACAACGCATTCATTTTTTCGAGGTTGTGTTCCAGCTTGTCGGCAAATAAGCCAAGCGGTCTATCACCGGAATACAGCTTGAACGCTTCTTCAATGTTTTTCTGCATTGTATACGGTTTACGATAATAACGAATCGTGCCAAAGGGCTTCTCCGGACCATAGAGACGATTGGTACGTGAGAATGCCTGAATCAACTTTTCGTAAACCAAAATCTTATCCAAATATAGCGTGTTGATCCATTTGGAGTCAAACCCAGTCAGCATCTGATCGACAACGATCAGTAGATCAATTTGCTGGTCGGAAGTATGTTCAATTCCTTTGTACTGTTCTTTGTGCGCCAGACGATAGGAAATGTCCTTTTTGAAGGTTGCATAAGTTGCCATTTGGAACTCCATACTGTATCTGGTATTGTAATCTTTGATGATTTCAACAATGCCCTCTTCTTTAAAAAGCCCATTACCATTGTTATCAATACTGGGGTCAAACAAAGCGGTAATCTTCAGATTGCCCTTTGCTTTAAACAGTTTATAATACTGGATTGCCTCTGGAATGCTACTGGTAGCAAAAATCGCATGAAACTTGCTGTCGTGGCTTAGGGTTGTCCAGTTTTCCAAAATATCATCAACTACGGCACACTGATGCTCTTCGCGTTCGTACTGAGAAACAGGCAGATAATCTTCAATGCCTTTCAAATAGCTACCATCTGCCTGAACATATCCAGCCATCGGCACTTTTGTGTGATCCATATAATGCAGATAGATTTTTTTCTTTTTAGGGTCTGCCAACGCTTCTGCCTCAGTAGTTGCCTTAGCTCTTTCAAGTGCAACCGCTTTCCGAAGATCACGATCTTTGTATGTTGGCAGCATGTATGGATCAAAGCCCAGAACATTCTTATCACGGATGCCGTCCGCAATGCTGTACCTGTGCAGCTCATTGCCGAACACATCCGAAGTAGTGCTCATTTTCTTCTGATTTTCATCGTGGATCGGCGTGCCGGTAAAGCCAAAAAACATGGCGTTCGGGAAAGTCTCTTTAATAGTCCGTAGCATTTCGCCAAACACATCACGATGAGCTTCATCAATGATAAATACAACCCGTTTATTTTGAATCAGTTCGATGTCGTGCGCATTGAAGCCATTTTCTTCTTCCACACGGCTCATTTTCTGAATAGATGTGACAATCAACGTGTTTGCGGGATCATCGCTCCGCAGTTTTGCTACGAGAATATCCGTGTTTTCTGTGGCTTGCACAGAGTCTGTATCGTCGGCAAACCCGCGATAGTCCAACAGGGACTGCGTGCCAAGTTCAACTCTGTCCATCAGGAATACAACCTTGTCGGCATCCTTGGAAGCTGCAATCAACTGAGCCGATTTGAAGCTGGTCAGTGTTTTTCCGGAACCGGTGGTGTGCCAGATGTAGCCGCCCATCTGATCCCTATCAGCCCATCGGCGCATAGCAACGCGGCTGGTAATACGAGAAGTCGCATAATACTGATAGCTGCGCATAACCTTCAAAATACCGTCGGTATCGTCGGCAACGGTATAGAAGCCGATCAACTGGTGTGCCATAGGGATGGAAAGCAGATACTGTGCAATGTCCTTCCAATTGTTCAACGGCTCATTGTTGGCGTCAGCCCAGTGAAAGTAAAAGTCTTTGTTGAACTTTCCGTCCGGGCCGGGGTTGGCAAAATAGACCGTTTCATCCGGCTGCATGGCAATAAAAATCTGCACAAGGGCAAACAGTCCTGTAAATACGCCCTCGTGTGCATATTTCTCAATCTGATTGGTAGCCTGGCTGACATCGACACCGCTGCGTTTCAGTTCACAGTGAATCAGCGGCATACCGTTGATCAACAGCATAAAGTCACCCCGGCGGTTGGGCAGAACAGAGTTCCTTGCCTTGAATACCGGCTGTTCGGCAATCTGATAGCGGCTCTGACCGGCGGCAATTTCCTGACGGTCATAGATTTTCAGACTGACTTCTTTCCCGAAGTGCAGTTCATCTGCGGGATTGTCGCGTTTGACAGCAACGGTTTTACCATTGATAAAACCGTTGAGTTTCAGCGGCGTGCGCAGACGGGTAATCTGGCCAAGAATCTGCTGCATTTCGCCGTCGGTCAGCGGAACATCATTCAGCCTGTCCACATCGCGGTTGTTTTCAAAGAGGATCTGTTTCCAGTTTTGGATCAGGTCTTCTTCTGTTTTATAGCGCAGAATTTCCGGCTCCCATCCGTATTTTTCTGTCAGCAAATTAATGAGCGCCGCTTCAAAAGCAGCTTCCTGTTCAAATGCCATAGCTTGCCTCCTGTATCAGACAAACATTTTTTCAAGCAGTGCTTTTTTGATGCTTTGGAGCTTTTCCAACTCACGCCGTTGGAGGGAAATAAGAGTATTTATGGAGTCAATCGCATCTCCAATGAGCTTTTGCTCTGGATATGAGGTGAACGGAATTTCTATTGTTTTCATACCTTCAATGTCAATACTCCGTCCATCTCTGATACCGTAAACGTGCGGCTTTAAGTCTGTGTCAATAGAATTTTTTGATCTGAAATATGTGTAGTAAAATCTCGAATCAACGCCTTCCCCGTGAAAAGTATGATATGCAGGACTAATAATTCCTTGCGAGTTTGCCTTTTCCAAACCGCCTTCAAAAGATCTTAAATGTACGATAAGGTCACCTTCATTAACCACCTTATAGTTTGACAGACTTGCTTTATCGTATTGGAGTGCACGTTCTGACTCGTCGCGTCTGATTGTGCCGCTGCCTTGAATTATTGTAAGTGGAGGCAGATCCGCCCGATTCTTTTCCGAGTATTCTTCAAACACATCTCCGAACTTACGCCGCTCCCAAGGGCCAGTAAATCCCTTGAAGCGAACTGCGGGATAGCAGCTTCCATTTTGCGGGAACATCTTTTCGAGCATCGACTTTTTCACATTCGTCAACTTTTCAAACTTACGCTGATGAAGGGTGATAAAGTTGTCTAATTTCATAAAATATGCTGAAATCTTTTTTTGCTCTTCCACAAAATTTGGTATAGTAAGACGTAATTCTTTTAACTTATTCAAATACATATAAGTACGAGAGCCACCTTGTTTTTGAAGAACAGCATATTTTGCAAATTCTTTTCCATAATTCAGCTGATATTGCAAATATCTTGAATCCAGGTTTTCATCAGTAGTAAATACAGGATAAAGTGTACTAACTATGCCGTTTTCTGTAATATCATTGATATTAAAATGGAAAATTTCATCATCCGACATATGCCTATATGTAAAATATCCATACGGTACAATGTTATATCCAGTATTATCAGCGGAAGCTATTTGATTTCCATCATAATAGTCAGTTTGAAAAAATATTCCTCTTCTTGAAGAAGTTAAAACAGGATATTGATTGTTAATTGTTGTTTTTTCTGTATATTCAGCAATATTATCCCCTAACTTACGCTGTTCCCAAGTGTCGTCAAACCCGTGAAAACGAATGGAGGGTTTTTCAGTTTTACTCATTTGCATCCCCCCGCAACAGCGCTTTGAGCTCTGCCAATCCCTTCATGTCGTACTCACTGCCGGTCAAATCATCCATCATGGAAGAAAGCACTTGCTCGGATTTTTGAATCTGCTCATCCAATTCCAAGTAAGTCACAGCATACTTATCCGCCAACGTCTGTACCGATTTTTCCAGTGTGTCGATGATCACATCCGGCATTGCACGGAGAGATGCGCACAGCGGAACAATCCATTTCAGGCGCAGCAACTCAAGGGCTTGTTCATCGGACAGCCCTTCGATGGTTTCTTTGGTTTTCATGTGGAGCGCATAGGTTTTTTCTTTGACATCCTTTTTGACGGCTTTTTCTTCCGTCATCAGCTTATCAGCACATACCATCTTCGCCTCAAAGGAATCTTCCGGGAAGGAATATGCCTCGCGCAGCGTTTTCATATAAGCCGCGACTTTGCCCTTGGTATACGGGGCATTTCCGTCTACAGATGCCCAGTTTACTTCCTTGTGCTCAAAAATATATTTCAGTTTTGCTGCCTTTCCGGCTTTGGCATCTATCAATGCAGCATATCCCTGCAAGCCAAGCAATTCCGGGGAAGAGATATCTGCATAGATTTCCGCAAGTTTTGCTGCAAATGCTTTGGGGACAAATGCAGTATTGTCATCATTCAGAAACTCTCCGCGATCACCCTCATCAATGGAATCTATGATCTCCGTCAGTTCAGCGGCAATTTCATCCAATCTGGCTTCTTTTGCCTTGAGCGCATCATAATCTTCCCGAAGAAGTTTAGTCTGCACCAAATCAAAGGGAATGACATGGCCTACCCAGCCGTTCTGTACTTCTTCTTCCTTATCGTCTTTCTTTTTGATGACCATATTCGGGTCGACCTGCTTTGTGGCCGCAAAACCCTCCGTCTGGATAATTTCAAGATCGGTGGAGATTATATTCCACTTGTCATTCAACAGTTGATACGCCTGATACTTGTCGATCAGGGGAAGCGGTGCAACACGGCCAAAGATATTCTGCGTAATAGTATCCTCAGCCTTGGAAACATTCAGATCCATCATTTTTCCGATCAGTTCGCCGTCCAGATATGTATCAAAATCTGCGAACGCTGACTGATGTGCTGCAACGAACGCTTGTACATCGGCACTGCCTTCGATAGCTTCTTTGATGTTTTCAACCGCCAATTTTGAATACGGGGTTTCATCGGCGGCAAACAGAACACTTCTCAACTGAGGGAACGCAGTCCAATACTGTTCCAGAAAATCAATTTCATGGTTGGGAATGCCGCCAAACATGGTGGCGTAAATATCCCAAGTTTCCGCCGCTTCAGAAGAATCGATATAACGGGGAATGTTCAGGTTATATCCATTGTGGCGAATCTCTTCCTTGGAAACCAGTCTGGCAAATTTTTCAATACTTTCAGGACGGGCAGCAATCGCATCGACAATCTTTTTGATATCCGATGCCATCAGTTTGTTGGTCTTACCAACTTTGGTGAATCCCTTGGAAGCGTCGATAAAAAGCACATCGGAAGCTTCACGTTTTTGCCGTAAAACCATAATGATGGTGGGAATACCCGTGCCATAGAAAATATTTGCGGGCAGTCCGATAATTGCTTCGATGTTGTTATTTTCGATCAGATTTCGGCGAATACGTCCCTCGCCTTCACCCAGTCCATCAGCGCCTCCAACAGCATCACCACGGAACAGAACACCATGAGGGAGGACGATGGTCATAATACCGTCTGGTTTTACATGGTACAGGTCATGAAGCAGGAATGCATAGTCAGCTTTTCCTTTTGGTGCCATGCCATAGCGATAGCGGGGATCGGTTTCCTTGTGAGAAGGATCCCAGTGCTGTGAATACGGTGGGTTGGAAACCACAGCATCCAGATACAACGGGTTATACGTCTGAGTGACATCATCGTACATAGGCCAGTCCTGCTCCAATGTATCGCCACAGCGAGTGAAGATATTGGCTGGATTGATGCCGCGCATAACAAGATTCATACGGGTCAGATTGTATGTGTTTTCCTTCAGCTCCTGCGCATAGTACATGATGCCGTCTTTGTTCTTCAGGTACTTGGCAGCACTCTTGCCGATGGTGATCAAAAGAGAGCCGGAACCGCTCGTAGGATCATATATTTCGATTTTCTCGCGATCCTTCAAGTGGTTTGCGACAATCTCAGACATAAGCTGAGATACTTCATGAGGTGTATAGAACTCACCGGCCTTCTTTCCGGCATTTGCAGCAAAGTTGCTGATTAGATATTCGTAGATGAAGCCCAAAACGTCATAGTCCTGCCTGCCATCGGTAGGAATATCCTTGATCAGCTGAATCAAGTCGCGGATAGCTTTGGTTTGATTGCTGGTGCTGTCACCAAGTTTGCTCAGACCAGTTTCCAGTGTATTAAAAATTTTGCTGAACACCTTTTTCTGCGTATCACTGATCAAGCGATTGAATGCAGAAAGAGCAGTTCTCACATTGTCAACAGTAAAGCTATTTCCCTTATCCAGCCATGTCGAGAAAAGATTATCATAGGCGATGAAATAGCCCAGTTGCTGCTGACAATAATCAACAAGTTCCTCGTTGTTTTCATGTACATGTTCCTGGAGGTCAGTTTCTTCATATCCGTCCTTTTTTAGAAAATCTACTTCTTTGTCAGAGAGAAACTTATAGAAGATAAAACCGAGAATGTAGTCCTTATATTCGTTAGCCTCAATCTTGGATCGCATTTTATTTGCGGATTCCCAGATTTTATTGGCAAGCTGTTGTTTGTTCATAATTGCTGCTCCTTTGTAGAACTCTGCTATAATCTGTCGAATCGACGATTAGGTTATAATAGGAACAAGGTCAGAAAGCCTTGAAAACACTGGTGTTTCGCTGATTTTGTCCAACTTTCACGAGCAAAAAGTGAGCAAAGCTCTTTGACTGCGGTAAGCTGCAACCGCAACCGTGAAAGGAGGCAGCAGCATAAACTGAATATCATCGGGAAGCCCCGGTATTGCACTGCGCATAGCAGAACAATACCGGGGTTTTTCTTTTCTCAATCTGAAAATGGAGGTCGTACAAAATGAATGCACCTGATAAAGCCGTGGCGTTTGAAGCTCTGATGAAAGACACTCCCGGCTTTGATCACTATGACAGCGGCTACGATGGAATCCTTCCTGAATGCCGGACTTGCCGTTTCCATCGTCCCCTATGGAAATATCAGTCCTGCGTATTCGAGGAATGCCCATATTGCATTACCAAACAGTCCACAAAGAAGGTGATGTCCAATGAGAGGTAAAACTGGCGCAGGTCGTGAGATCAGCGTCAACACCTATACCGGTGGCTTCACCACCATGCTCAACCATCACCTGAGAAACAGGAATCTGTCTCTCAAGGCGGTAGGTCTTCTCTCAAAGATGCTCAGTCTTCCTCCCGATTGGGACTATTCCATCCGTGGACTTGCAACGCTGAATACAGACGGCATTGACGGTATCAGAACGGCTATGAAAGAGCTGGAAGACGAAGGATATGTTGTTCGTGTTCAATCCAGAGACGAGCGCGGGAGAATGTCCCGCAACAAATACACGGTTTACGCACTGCCGCAGAAGGAAAAGCCGTCACCGGATTTACCGTCATCGGAAAACCCGACAACGGTTAAGCCGCCACCGGATGAACCGATGACGGAAAAACCCACGCAAATAAATACTAATCAAGTAATTCCTAAAAAAAGAAATGACTCACTTAGTAAATATCAATCTATCAATCCTGATGGGATGGATGCGATGGATGAAAGAGAGCGTTATGAAGAGATTATTCGAGAGAACTTGGAGGTAGATATTTTATCTCAGGACAGCCGGTATGACATTGACCGTGTGAATGAAATTATCGAAGTCATGCTGGATGCCATCTGCTCTACAAGTCCAACGCTCCGTGTCAACAATACAGATATGCCGAAGGAGGTTGTCAAATCCCGTCTCTTGAAACTGAACAGCAGCCATATTGATTATGTCTTCGACGCAATGCGGAAAAGTCCATCGGATATTCGGAACATCAGAGCCTATATGCTGACGGCACTCTATAACGCACCGGCTACGATAGACAATTACTATTCCGCGTTGGTTAATCATGATCTCTACGGCGATCAAGGAACAAAAGGCTGGTAAGCCTAAATCAGCAGGAGGTGAAAGAGTGTACTTCAAAATCCATCATGTAGGTGTGCCGCCTTAGTATGGCAGCACTCCCCCGTAATTCTCTCAGGAAGGAGGTTTTAATCCGCAATGCAGGACGAAGTAAATACCAAAGTAATTGCCATCGCCATCAAGGGCGGCAAGATCACTGCCGAGGTGCTGGAAAAGGCACTCAAGAAGTTCGTCGAGGAAATTGAAAAGGCTCAGAAGCAAGCCCGTCAGCCAAAGACCTACCGAGGTAAGCAGTCCATCAAGCACCTTGTTCAGCAGAATGCCGCCATCAACAACATCGAAGTGACGGACGGAAACATTAAGTCCTTTCAGCGTACAGCCAACAAATACGGGATTGACTATGCGCTCAAGAAGGACACCTCAGAGCAGCCTCCCCGATACCTTGTTTTCTTCAAAGGTCGGGATGTGGATGTTATGACTCAGGCGTTCAAGGAGTTTTCCGCAAAAACCGTCAAGCAGAGCGAAAGACCTTCGCTCAGACAGAAACTTTCTCGCAGCCGTGAACAGGCACAGGCGCAGCACAAAGAGAAAGTCAAGATCAAAACGAAGGATCGGGGCGTGGAGCTGTGAACAAGAAACTCGACGCAAAACGCCTTGTCCTTCTAAACCTCCCGTATGTATTCGCGTTCTACTTCGTAGATAAGATCGCCTCCGTCTTTCGACTGGCACCCGGAACGGAGATGATCGAGAAGCTCACGGCTGGCTTTGCCAATTTCGGTAGTGCGTTTGCTAATCCCTTGCCCAGCTTTCATCCGGTGGATCTTCTCATCGGTGTTGCGGCAGGAGCTTTACTCAAACTTGCGGTCTATGTGAAAGGAAAGAACCGTAAAAAGTTCCGGCAAGGCGTTGAATACGGCTCTGCCCGTTGGGGCAAGCCGGAAGACATAAAGCCCTATATGGATGAGGACTTTGACAACAATGTCATTCTCACTCAGACAGAGGCTTTGACCATGAACAGCAGACCGAAGCAAGCGAAGTACGCCCGGAATAAAAACATCATGGTCATCGGCGGTTCCGGCTCAGGTAAGACGCGCTTTTTTGTCAAACCAAACCTGATGCAGTGTACCTCCAAGCTCTATCCGGTCAGCTTCATTGTCACCGATCCGAAAGGAACTCTTTTGGTCGAAACCGGAAAAATGCTGGAACGCAACGGCTATATCATCAAGTCGCTGAACACCATCAACTTCCGAAAATCCATGCACTACAACCCGTTCAGTTATATCCGCTCAGAGAAGGACATCCTCAAACTGGTCAATACGATCATCGTCAATACGAAGGGAGATGGCGATAAGTCCGGCGAGGATTTCTGGGTGAAGGCAGAAAAGCTGTACTACACAGCCCTCATCGGCTACATCTGGTACGAAGCACCAGATCACGAGAAAAACTTTACTACCTTGCTCGAAATGATCAACGCCTCCGAAGCCAGAGAAGACGATGAGTCCTTCAAAAATCCCGTAGACATCATGTTCGATGAGCTGGAAGCCCGTGACCCGGATCACTTTGCTGTGAAGCAATACCGCAAATACAAGCTGGCGGCTGGTGTTGTATGCTCTAAAAGACTTCTTAATCAAGCGGTTGGGAAGTC
>ERZ857998.1247-NODE-1247-length-30128-cov-6.254215_pt1 | contig 30128 bp, 19 predicted proteins | sample MGYA00519954_ERZ857998 | MGnify/ENA primary metagenome ERZ857998 (study PRJEB31778, sample SAMEA3449424) | human gut metagenome | biome: human gut; feature: human-associated habitat; material: faeces | place: United Kingdom | collected 2010/2012 ...
ATGCCTGCTACAGTTTTCTTTATAAGGAAGGTACTTGGATGCGTTGGCTCTCTTTTCGCTACGATTTGACCTCGGACGAGGGATGGAGTTCTTCTCCTTGGATTGAATTGGGTGACTGGACACGTTTTCTTTACAACAATTATAATTTTTACGAAGGCAACAATATACATTGGGAACATTTCTACGTAGGTATTTTCCGTTGCAACCAAGTGTTGAGTCATGTGCCTAATATTGAAATGGACGAGACTACAAAGAACCAGGTATTGGCACAAGCTTCTTTCTTACGTGCAATGTGGTATTTTCAGGTAAATCTGTTGTGGGACAAAGGAACGATGCCTTTGGAACCTAAAGATGCCAATTATATTCCGGAAGACGCTTCCGAGCAGGAAATATGGGATCAAGTGGAGAAAGACTTGCTGTTTGCTATGGATTATCTTCCTGAATCTTGGGATGCTGCCAATTTGGGACGTGCCACCAAAGGCGCTGCCAAAGCATTGTTGGGCAAGGCCTATATGCAACAACATAAGTATGACAAGGCGAAGGAACAATTGCAATGGCTGATTGATAAAGAGGGCTCTTTGTACGATCTTATCGCCAATCGTGAAGATAATTTCACTGACTTGGATGAGAACAACAAGGAAGGTATCTTTGAAATTCAGTTCGATGACCAAAACAAGGGTGGTACGGGTAATGATGCCAGTATGGCATTCGGTTTCCAGCGTACTCAGTTCTATGCTCCGAGTGGTATAGGTTGGGGAGACGGTAAGGCACGCCGCTGGCTGGTAGACGAGTTCTTGAAAGAGAAGCGTGTGGACGGAAAGAACGACTTGCGTTTGTACGGTAGCATTTTGTACCGTGGATTCTCACAAGACTTCCCCGATCAACCGAAGAAATATTATGGATTTGAAAATGCCGATTGGAATGACGGTTGGGGAACTGACCCGGAAGACTGCTATATCCGTAAATACAATACTTCGTACTATCGTAGTGCAGAAGATTATTTTGCCCGTAACAACTATCGTATCATGCGTTACGCAGATATACTGATGAACTATGCAGAGTGTCTTGTTGAAACGGGAACCAATCCTGCCGATGCTGCTGTTTATGTGGACAAGGTAAGAGAACGTGCCGGTCTAGCCAAGTTGGAAGACAGTCAGTGGAAAGACTGCTTGAGCTCTAAAGATGCCTTTATCAAGCGTCTGCAGATGGAACGTACATTGGAACTCTGTTTCGAAGGTTGGCGTTGGGCTGACTTGAAGCGTTGGGGATTACTTGATTCCCAGGCTGGAATTGATGAACTGAAAGCTCGTGACAAAGACTTTGACAACTTTATTGTTGGCAAGCACAGACGTCTGCCTATTCCAAGAGATGAGGTGGAAAACAGCACAGTAGGTGGTGTTGCACATCTTACTCAGAATCCTAACTATTAATAACTAAAGAAGGCTATGCCTGGAAGCCTGTTCTCATTTAGGATGCTTCCGGCATAGCCTTTTCTTTCTTAAATCTTATACCATATGCTTGTCTGTAAAAAACTACTATTACCATTCGCTTTTGCTTGCTGCGGCAGCTTGTTTGCGCAGAACATCCTGAATCCGGTACTTCCGGGAGTGGCGGATGCCGGCGTAATGAAATATAATGGCAAATATTATATTGGAGGGGTCCGTACAAACGGGGATTTCTATGTATCCGATGACCTGGTTCATTGGGGGAAACCTATCCATGTCGTATCCATGGACAATGACTGGACCAGAGGCAGCGGAGCCGGAGATGACCAGATTCATGCCAATGACATGTTCTATCTGAATGGAGATTTTCATTTGTACTGGTCAGTCAATTATTGGGGAAAGGACAAGCATGCCGTTCACATTGTACATGCGCAGAGCAAAGATGTCTTGGGCGCTTATACAGAACCGGACAAGAAGACATGGATGGATAACCGTATCGACCCCAAAATATTCAGAGATGATGATGGACAACTATACATGTATATGGTACGTTTTACTGATGGAAATACCATATGGGGACGTAAAATGAAGAACCCGGCAGAATTTGCCGGCGAACCGGTGTGCCAGTTCGCCTCATTGCCGGACACATGGGAAACGATGGATAACAGAGTGGCGGAGGGACCGTGGGTCATGAAGTATAGAGACCGCTACTATATGATGTACAATGCCAACCACACCTCTACAGAGTGGGGCAATTATCAGTTGGGAGTTGCTGAGGCAGACTCTCCTTTAGGTTTTCAAAATGGTAATAAATATAGCTATCCGGTTGTAGGCTGCAATCAGACACAACTGGAGGAGAAGCAAGTGGATTTATTGCGGTATGGCCGCACATATGAGCCGTTGTTTGCTTATACGGAGGACAAGCCGGAGGGCGACTGGACAAAGGCGACCTACGATGACTCCGGCTGGGCGAGGGGGGAGACCGGCTTTTCGTCCCGTGAAGTGAAAGGTTCCACCACCCGGCATCTGGGTACCTTGTGGAATACGCCCTCCTTATGGTTGCGAAAGACTTTCTCTGCCGGTAGCGAAACCGGTAATCTGGCATTGCGTGTCGCTCACGACGGAGATACCCGGATTTATCTGAACGGAACACTTGTCTACGAGAAGCAGGGGCGTGATTATTGTATCGTGAACCTGGACAAGAAGCTGCGTGCTGCTTTGAAGGAAGGCACGAATCTGCTTGCCGTAGAAACAAACAAGGGACGTTCGCAATTCTTCGACGTTTCTCTGTTCGATATGAAAGACGGTATTGCCGATGATATTCTGATGACTCCCGGTCAGCCCAATATTTTGAGAGGCCCCAACGGATTTGAATGGTGGCTGATTTATATGGCAAACAAGAACGATGAGCATCGGGGGCAATATATCAACCGTGTCCAGTTCTTCGACAAGACGTTGTTTGTGGATGGTATCACCGGCCCCCGCACGGCAGGTTATCATCCCGAACCTTCGATGCCTACCTTTGCGGGTAAAGGCGAGACAGCTTCGTTCGGTGTGTTGCAACAAGTACAGCCGTCCGTGGCTTACTTGTTCGAGACGGGAGTCAAGACCGAGGGTGGAGCCGGCGTCATTGCCTGGTGGAAGGATGCAGATAACTGTGCCTATGTAGGTTTGGATGCCGAGAACCGGAGTTGGTACCTGCGTACACTTGTCGGCGGTAAAGAAAATAAGGAATCCTATGCCCTGCCTGAAGATTTCCGTTGGGGTGTGTACCATCATCTGCGCATTGAGCGTAACGGTGGCTGTCTGAAGATTTGGCTGGATGAGATTCCCGCACCGGGGAGACATGTCTTTGCAGAGGCTCTTCCGGTAGAAGAAGCGGGTGTTCCCGGAGTATTTGACGAGACAAAGTCTGCCTTGTTCGAAGGGGCTACCTATACCATCGGCTTCGATGATGTGCATTTCCAGCTTTCGGGGAATGAGGAGTTGTTGAAGGGCGATTTCTTGAACGATTATGAATTCAGCTTCCAGTTGTCCGGCTTGTCCGGACAAGACAAGGCAGGAAGCTATCCGGTTTATGTGGATAAGGATAACTATGTGAAGGCTCAGTTCGATGGCATCACCCGTATGCTTGAGGTGACAGCCGTGAAGAAAGGGAAAACTGCCTGGAAGAAGGAATTCCCGTTGGGATGCCTGCAAACGCTCTATCCGGATGTGAAGTATACCGACTTCATTGAGAAAGGTTATCGTTTTGCCGCACCTGCATGGTTGGATACACTTTACCTGAATCGTCACGAAGCAGGCAATAAATCCGAATTTGTGGATGACATGTTCGGCAAGTTCGACATAGAATACCTGAATGGCGGCGAATGGCATCCGATAGAAAACAAAGATAGGGGGATAGCAGAACATCCTGCATATAATTATTGTACCTTTACTCCGGTAAAGGCAGAAGGCATCCGCTTCATCAACAAGGAGGCGGAGGATTTGGAACGCCATATCTATAAGATAGGTGTACATGAATTGTGGAAGGAATCCTATAATTTTCGTGCCGTGCGTCGTGCAGACAAGCTGTATCTGTTTGTCGACGGCAGGGAGCTGGGAGCTTTGGATATACGCTACCCTGCATCCCGCATCGGATTCTGTTCGGAGGGCGGCTCTCCGGTTTATAGCGGTACGTTGTATTATCATGTAGGGCAGAGGCGCGATTAGACGCGATCGTGGGATGTGCCGTTCCGTATATATGTAATGAAAGATGTATATAGAAGCCGGTGTTTGTATTTCCTTGTGAATCAGTGTGATGGACTGGGGTGATTCAGTATACGACTGAATGTATTTCAGTATACGATTGAATAGGATTCAGTATACGACTGAATAGGGTTCAATATACGGGTGTAACGGAACATCTTCTTGAAAGTAAATATTTATCATCATAACAATTGTTTAAGAAAGAATCATGAAAAAGAATTTTATATGTATGTATCTGTTTCTGTTGGCCACGCTGGCTTCCTGCCAGTCCTGCTCTTCAGACTATAAGGATGTGGACGATATTGTTGTCGAAGGAGTTGAAACGCCGGTGCTTTTGGGCGACCCGTTCATCATGTTGCACGATGGCACTTACTATGCCTATGGCACCCATGCGGATGAAGGCATCGAAGTCTATACCTCCGATGATTTGAAGACTTGGAAGTATAAGGGCATGGCGCTCCAGAAGAAGGATGTCTGGGCCGACCGCTGGTTCTGGGCACCGGAGGTCTACGAAGTGAACGGGAAGTTCTATATGTATTACTCGGCAGACGAGCATATCTGTGTGGCAACAGCAGACTCACCTGCAGGACCATTTACCCAAAGTAAGAAGGAACCGATGATTGCCGATGAGAAATGCATTGACAACTCTCTGTTTATTGATAATGACGGCACGCCTTATCTCTTCTTCGACCGTTTCAACGACGGGCTCAACATCTGGGTGGCCGAATTGGAGAAAGACTTCATGACTATCAAGAAGGAGACCATGCACCCTTGCATCCACGTCTCTCAGGCATGGGAGGAGGTATGGCCCCGTGTGAATGAAGGCCCGTTTGTCATCAAGCGTAATGGGCTCTACTATATGACCTATTCCGCCAACAGCTATGAGAGTCCTTTCTACGGCATAGGTTGCGCCACAGCTACCGATTTGATGGGTACCTGGACCAAATACGAGGAGAATCCTTTGCTGCAGAAACCCGGAGAACTGGTTGGAGTGGGGCATAGTGCCACCTTCACCGACAAGGCTGGCAAGCTTCGTATCGTTTTCCATGCCCATAAGGACAAGAGTAGCATCCATCCGCGCGCCATGTACATCAGTGACGTTTCTTTCGAGAAAGTGGACGGTGTGGACCGCATGAGAATCAGCAAGGACTATATGACGCCCAAAATAGTAAAATAAGAGATGGATATGAAAAAGAATTATATATTGCTACTGTTGCTTTGTCTTTGCTTTGCAGGATGCAAGGAGAAGACGGTTGTAGAATCAGACTATCTGCCGATTGCCGACCCTTACGTAATGCTTTACGAAGGCAAGTATTATGCTTACGGCACTGGAGGTACGGTAGAAGGAGAAGGCTTTGCCTGCTTCTCTTCCGATGACTTGAAAAACTGGACGCGTGAAGGCCAGGCGTTGTCGGCCGCAGATTCCTACGGTACGTGGGGATTCTGGGCGCCGGAGGTCTACTACATCGAATCGAAAAAGAAGTTTTATCTGTTCTACTCCACCGAGGAGCATATCTGCGTGGCAACGGCAGATGTTCCCCAAGGCCCGTTCCGTCAGGAAGTGAAGCAGCCGATATGGGATGAGAAGAGTATCGATACCTCTCTATTCATTGATGATGACGGTACGCCTTACCTTTATTTCGTGCGTTTTACAGATGGCAACGTCATCTGGGTGGCAGAGATGAACGATGACCTAACCGGCATCAAGCAGGAGACGCTGACAGAGTGCATTAAGGTGGGAGAGCCTTGGGAACTTTCGCAGGACAAGCCTGCTAAGGTGGCCGAAGGTCCTTCAATTTTGAAGAAAGAGGGTGTCTACTACCTGGTTTATTCAGCCAATCACTTTGAAAGCAAGAACTACGGAGTGGGTTACGCGACTTCGAACAGCCCGATGGGACCGTGGAAGAAATACGAGGGAAATCCGATTCTGCAACATGCCGACGGCTTGATGGGTACCGGTCATGGAGCACCCTTCTGCTGTAAGGACGGTAGCTGGAAATACATTTTCCATGCACATTGGGATTCCACGAAAGTACAGCCGCGCACTTCGTATATCAAGGATTTTGCCATTTCCGACCAGGAAACGGTTTCTATCGGTGGCTCTCTTATCCGTCCGCAGGTATTGGGCAGTATATCACTCGAAAAGTAAAATGAAAGAATGAAAAGAATACATTGTATGAAGAAGTTTCTTGTATTATCAGTGTTATGCAGTCTGATAGCCTGTTCCTCGTCATCGGCTACAAAAGAGGATAAACCGGAAGAACAACAGCCGAAGAATGTCTATCGCAATCCGGTGATAGATTATAGTTTGCCAGACCCTTCTGTCATTGAGGGAGATGATGGATACTACTATTTGTATGCCACCGAGGACATACGCAATCTGCCGATTCACCGTTCCAAGAACCTGGTGGATTGGGAGTATGTAGGTACTGCCTTTACGGACCGTACGCGGCCTGATTTTGAGCCGAACGGCGGTTTGTGGGCGCCGGACATCAACAAGATAGGTGATAAATACGTGCTCTATTATTCTATGTCTGTTTGGGGAGGCGAGTTAACTTGCGGCATCGGTTGTGCTACTGCCGATAAGCCTGAGGGACCTTTTACGGACCACGGAAAGATGTTCCGCAGCAATGAAATCAATGTACAGAACTCCATCGACCCTTTCTATATAGATGATGGAGGGAAGAAATATCTTTTCTGGGGCAGTTTTCGAGGAATCTATGCGATTGAACTGTCTGATGACGGACTCTCTCTGAAGGACGGCGCCACACCGCAGCAAGTGGCAGGAACCGCTTACGAAGGTACCTATATTCACAAGAAGGACGGGCATTACTACTTCTTCGCTTCCATAGGAAGTTGTTGTGAGGGATTGAAGAGTACTTACACTACTGTTGTAGGCCGTTCAGATAATCTTTTCGGCCCCTATGTCGACAAGAATGGCGGTAGCATGATGGATAACAAGCACGAAGTGCTGATTCAGAAAAGCAATTCCTTTGTGGGTACCGGTCATAATTCGGAGATTGTGACGGACAATGCCGGCAATGACTGGTTCTTCTATCATGCGGTGAGCACAAAGAAGCCTGAAGGCCGTGTATTGATGTTGGATAAGATTAGCTGGGAAGACGGATGGCCGACGGTAGAAGGCTCCGTTGCATCCACGGAAGCGGAGAAACCGAAATTCTGACGAGTATGAAGAAATTTATTTTAATCTCCTTGTTGGCCCTATTGATGATGGGCTGTCAAGTATCGGGTGGCGGTTCCTTGAAAGTGGAGGAAACCACTGTTGAAATGCGGAAGAATCCCGAAGGAGTAGCTGTATCGGCTCCCCGTTTCTCATGGCAACTGGTAACCGACAAGCAGGATGTGATGCAGACTGCTTATCAGATTGAAGTGGCGGACTCGGACAAGGGTTTGCAGACCGGCTCTGGGCTGGTATGGAACAGCGGTCGTGTGGAGTCTGGCCAATCGGTGCTAGTGAAGTACGCAGGGGCGTCTTTGGAGTCGGGACAGAAATATTGGTGGCGTGTCACTGTATGGACAAATACCGGTGACAAGGCGCAAAGTAGTATCCAATATTGGTCGATGGCTTTGCTGGACAGTTCGGACTGGAAAGCCGGCTGGATTGGACTGAACGACAGTACAAACTTGAAATTGGACGGTGAGCGGACCATCCTTCCGGCACGTTATCTGCGGAAGGAGTTTGATTTGCCGTCACAGCCGAAGCGTGCAGTCCTTTATGTTTCGGGAGTAGGCTCTTCCGTATGCTATATGAATGGCGAGAGGATTGGAAACGATGTATTCGGTCCTTTGCCTACCTGGTACGATGCTTCTGTATCTTATCTGACCTATGATGTCACCCCCTTGTTGAAGTCCGGTACCAATACGATAGGCGTGGCTCTGGGCAACGGCCGGTATCTTTCCATGCGTGCCAATGGGATGGTAGGCTTTGGCTTACCCCGTCTCATGGCGCAGTTGAATATAGAGTACGACAATGGTAAGACGGTGTCGGTAGCCAGCGATGACTCCTGGAAAGTGACGAACTGCGGTCCTATAACCGCAAACAACGAGTTTGACGGTGAGTGGTATGATGCCCGCTTGGAATTGGGTAAATGGACGGAAAGCGGCTATAATGATTCCGGATGGCAGTTGGCCGAACGGATGGAGGCTCCCAAAGGAAAACTTGTGGCACAGCTCTCTCCGAGTCTGAAGGTGATGGAGGAGATAAAGCCAATATCCGTTAAATCGGTAGGTGATGGAAGATATATCGTGGATATGGGGCAGAATATGGTAGGAATACAGCAGGTGAAACTGCGTGGCAAGAAGGACAAGCCCATTACTATGCGTTTTGCCGAAGTGCTGAAGGACAATGGTACGGAACTGTATCTTGACAACCTGCGCAGTGCCCTTGTCACGGATATTTATACTCCTGCCGCTGACGGTGAGTTTGTTTGGGAACCGTTGTTTGTTTACCATGGTTTCCGTTTTATGGAAATATCCGGTTTGGACTATGAACCGGCAGCGGATGATTTCACCGGTAAGGTGGTGTATGATGAAATGGCAACGAACGGTACGTTCGAGACTTCCGAGGAGTTGATTAACAGACTTCACAAGAATGCCTATTGGGGAATCCGTGGAAACTATCGCGGTATGCCTACCGACTGCCCCCAGCGTGATGAACGTCTTGGATGGCTGGGCGACCGCACTACCGGTGCCTATGGTGAAAGTTTCATTTTCGGCAATGCCTTGATGTATAAGAAGTGGCTGGTGGATATAGAAGAGTCCATGAATGAAAATGGAAGTATCTCTGTGGTATCTCCCCGTTACTGGACCATCTTCCATGATGACGTGACTTGGCCGGCTGCCTATTTTTACGTAGCCGACATGCTTTACCGCCAGTTTGGCGATGATAGCTCCATCAAAGAGCGCTATCCGTCCATGAAGCGCTGGGTAAACCACATGACGGAGACCAAAATGAAGGACTATATTCTGGTGAAGGATGAATACGGGGATTGGTGTATGCCTCCCGAGTCGCCTGAACTGATTCATTCGGAAGACCCAGCCCGGAAGACGAACGGCGAAGTGCTGAGTACAACGGTGTTTTACAGCATTCTGCAACTCATGGAGAAGTTCGCGCAAATGAACGGACTTCCGGCAGATGCCGAAGAGTATGCAACACTTGCCATTAAGGTCAAGGACGCTTATAACAAGAAGTTCTTCAACCCCGAGACTGCACAGTATGACAACAATACGGTGACGGCAAACCTGCTTTCCCTTAGACTGGGCCTGGTTCCCGACGGATATGAAGATAAAGTATTTGCCAATGTCGTGGAGAAGACGGAAAAAGACTGTAAGGGACATGTCAGTGCCGGTGTGCTTGGCATCCAGCATCTGATGCGCGGGCTTACCGAGTATGGCGGACTGGAACTTGCCTATAAGATAGTGACCAATGACACTTATCCCTCATGGGGTTACATGATTAAGAAGGGTGCAACCACCATTTGGGAATTATGGAATGGTGACACGGCAAATCCGGCGATGAATTCAAGAAACCATGTGATGCTTTTGGGAGACCTGCTGATATGGTTCTATGAGGATCTTGCCGGTATAAAAAATGCTCCCGCTTCCGTCGGGTTCAAGCAGATTCTGATGGAACCGGTATTCCCGGAAAAACTGAATTATGTGAATGCTTCGCATGTATCGCCTTATGGCAGAATAGGAAGTTCCTGGAAACGTGATGGCAATAAGCTGAAGTGGAACGTTGAGATTCCTGCCAATACAACCGCTACGGTCAAGATGCCGCTTGACTTCCATGTACAGGTAGATGCCGGTCAGGCGGGGATTCATTCCGTGGAGGAGGCTGACGGTAAGCTAGTAGTCGAATTGGGCTCCGGCAGGTATGTATTCATGTCTGAATGATATTTTTCTAACAACAATAAAACAGATGTAACTATGAGACTAAAAAGATTGTTTTTGGGGGTAATGCTTTTGGCAGGCATTACGGGTGCAGGAGCGGCAAATGTTGCTCCGGAAGACATCTCTGCCTCTATTTCCTTGAAAGTACCGGGGAATGATGCCAAGCAATATCCGCTGGCCTTGCAGAAGATGCAGGATGGTATGTACAGCTGCCGGGCTTCGGAAACGTTGCCATTGGACATCATCCGCCAGGTGGTGGACAAGGATGGCAAACTGCGCATTACCGTCACACTCAAGGCACTGGAAAATGTGTATTTCAACTACGGGGAACAGATAAAGACCGGTTACAAGCATTCGGACTGCCAGTTCTACATGCCGGGCTTCTGGTATCGCCGCAACCTGCGTTCGCCGAAGGAGGCTCCTTCTTTCCACACATCGGACAGTTGGCTGGTGCGTGAGGACCGTTTGAGCACTCCGCTGACGGCAGCTTTCAATCCGGCAAGTGGTACGTCCATGTCGGTTATCCGTATTGACAAGTTCGATAAGGAAGCTTTGACCACTCATAAGGAGGGAGAGGTAATCTTGTCCGGTGAGACTTCCATCGGATATACCGGTTTCTGCAATGTGGATGGTATGACTGTCTTGGCATACGGTTTCCCCTATAAGGAAGCACCGAAGACATATATCCGCAAATTGACGCTGGCTCCTGCCGTTGAGGCTTTCCAGTTGCTGCGTAAGGGCGATAGCATCTCCATGACTTGGGAGGTGTCCGAAAGGAATGCTGCCGATTTCTCGGAATGCGTACAGCGCACCTGGGAGTATTGTTATGACACTAACCGCCCGAAACCGGTTGACACACCTTACACGGTAGACCGCATGAAGGAGGTGATGAGCAACTTCTTTGTGGAAAGCTATGTCAGCAATACCCCCACTCATTATTACTCCGGTGTAGAGTTGGAGACTGCTACTTGTGCCAATACCGATGTTGCCGAAGTGGGCTTTGTGGGACGTACATTGCTGAACGCTTTCAATGCTTTGGAGTATGGCAAACAGCAGAACCGTCAAGACCTGGTGGACAATGCCAACCATATCTTTGACACTTATCTCCAGAACGGTTTTTCGCCTGCCGGTTTCTTCAACGAAGTGGTACACTACAACCGCGACTTCAAGGAAACCAGACATAGCATCCGCCGTCAGTCCGAGGGAGTGTATGCCATCTTGAACTATTTGAACTACGAGAAACAGCAGAAGCGTAAACACCCCGAATGGGAGAAACGCATCAAGGGCATGCTGGACAGCTTCCTCAAGTTGCAGAACGAGGACGGCAGCTTCCCGCGCAAGTTCAAGGATGATTTCTCTATCGTGGATGCCAGCGGTGGTAGCACGCCTTCGGCAACATTGCCTTTGGTGATGGCGTCCAAGTATTTCAAAGACAAGCGTTATCTGGCAAGCGCCAAGCGTACGGTAGACTATCTGGAGAAGGAACTGATATCCAAAGCCGATTATTTCTCTTCTACGCTGGATGCCAACTGCGAGGACAAGGAAGCCTCCTTGTATGCTGCTACGGCTGCTTATTACCTGGCTTTGGTTACCAAAGGAGAAGAGCGTGCACACTATGCCGGTCTGGCAAAGAAAGCCGCTTATTTTGCCTTGTCATGGTATTATACTTGGGATGTTCCTTTTGCCGAAGGTCAGATGCTGGGAGATATCGGCTTGAAAACCCGTGGTTGGGGAAATGTGTCGGTAGAGAATAACCATATCGATGTATTTATCTTCGAATTTGCCGATGTGCTGCATTGGCTCTCCAAAGAGTACAACGAGCCGCGCTTCTCTGACTTTGCCGAGGTGATATCCACTTCCATGCGCCAGTTACTGCCGTATGAAGGACACATGTGTGGCATTGCCAAAGTAGGCTATTACCCGGAAGTGGTGCAGCATACCAATTGGGATTACGGACGTAACGGAAAGGGATATTACAATAATATCTTCGCTCCGGGCTGGACGGTTGCTTCTTTGTGGGAGTTGTTCACTCCGGGACGTGCGGAGCAGTTCTTGTTGAAAAAATGATAGTCTAAACAGTAACCAATATTGTATTTATGAATAAGATGATGACTTTGTTGGCAAGCGTGATGCTATTGGCATCGGCTTGCACGGGCAAACAGGCGAGTGAAAAGACTGCTTCTGGACTGGAACCTGCGAACTTCCGTACGGAAGTGGATGGCAAGCAGACAGACTTGTTTGTTTTGGAGAATAAGAATGGTATGGAAGTTTGTATTACGAATTTCGGTGGACGTATTGTATCAGTGATGGTGCCGGACAAGGATGGCGTTATGCGTGATGTGGTGCTGGGCTTCGATTCCATTCAGGACTACATCAAGTTCCCTTCGGATTTCGGCGCTACCATCGGACGTTATGCCAACCGTATCAATCAGGGTAAGATTACAGTGGATGGGGTAGAGTATCAGCTGCCGCGCAACAATTACGGTCATTGCCTGCATGGAGGTCCCAAGGGATACCAATATCAAGTGTTCGATGCCCGCCAGTTGAGCAGTCAGGTTCTGGAACTGACTTATCTGTCGAAAGACGGAGAGGAGGGCTTCCCGGGTAACCTGACCTGCAAGGTCACTTTCTCGCTGACAGATGACGATGCCATCGACATTCGTTACAGTGCCGAAACAGACCGTACCACTGTTGTCAATATGACGAACCATTCTTACTTTAACCTGGACGGTGACCCCTCCAAGTCCAATTCGGATTATCTGCTCACTATCGATGCAGATGCTTATACCCCCGTGGACAGTACCTTCATGACTACCGGTGAGATTGTTTCCGTAGAAGGTACGGATATGGATTTCCGCACTCCTACTGCTGTTGGCGCCCGTATCGACAATGACTTTGAGCAGTTGAAGAACGGCAAGGGCTATGACCATAACTGGGTACTCAATACGAAGGGTGACATCACCCGTCCGTGTGCCACCCTCGAATCTCCCGTGACGGGCATTGTCCTTGATGTCTATACCAACGAGCCGGGCATTCAGATTTATGCCGGTAACTTCCTGGATGGCACACTGACCGGAAAGAAAGGTATCGTGTACGGTCATCGTGCGTCCGTCTGTTTGGAGACGCAGAAATATCCCGATACGCCCAACAAGCCGGAATGGCCTTCGGCGTTGCTGAAGCCGGGAGAAAAGTATGACAGTCATTGCATCTATCGCTTTTCGGTGAAGAAATAAATATAGGGGATGTGTCATCTGTGTGCTATCAACCGTTTTGATACCCTCTTATTGTATGGCCTTTTTTGTGAATCTAAAACATAATATACAATGAAACACTTTAGTGTTTTTTTATTGGCTGCTTTATTCCCTTTGATTTTCATGGGTTGCAAAAGTGAGGAAGACTCTTATCCTCCTATTCATTATGGATACAATTTAGCATTTGTCGATGAAAATGGTAATGATTTGATTGAGGGAATGCAAACCGGTCTTGGAAGAAATGGTAAGCCTGCTTTGAGAGAGAAAGATTACTCCTATAAATTGGTAGAACCCGATTCTAAAGATGACTTTACCGGACCGGACTGTATCTATGTGGAAAGCAGGGACGGACTTTTTACTTTGGCAATCTTTGATGCACTATGGGATGGATATAAATATGACAAGAAGCCTGAAGTATTGAGGCGTACGTTTGTTTGTCCCTATATCTTTGGTGACGGAGAGGAACATTCCATTATTTCCCATTGGAAGTACAATGATGGTTATGGCAGTGTTGAACTTATTAGAGTAACTATAGATGGTGTGGATGCCCGCATCGAATCAGGAGCAGACAAATATCACCCGTTAGTTGTCGTTGTGTTGACAAAGTAACTTGTTTTTCTTAAATACTCTGTCTTGGTAAAATCAGCACTTTATCAAGACAGAGTTTTTATTCTTTGGAATTACCGCATCGCCAGCGCCTTATTCTCCGCCTCCTCCATAATCTCCCGTTCTCCCGGCCCTTTGTCATTGATGCCGCAAAGGTGGAGGATGCCGTGGATGATGACACGGTACAGTTCATGTTCGTAGTTGTTATCGGCGAACTGTTCCGCATTGGTGCGTACGGTATCGAGGCTGATGAAGAGGTCACCGCTAAGGCGGTTGCCTTCACAGTAGTCGAAAGTGATGATATCTGTGTAATAATCGTGTTGCAGATATTGGCGGTTCACTTCGAGTATCTTCTCGTCCGAGCAGAAGATGTAGGCGATTTCACCGACTCTTTTTCCGTAAGTGGCGGCTACGGATTTTATCCATTCCGTGGTTTCACGCTTCTTTATGGATGGCATTTCCACGCCGTCTGTCTGATAACTAATCATTTTATTTACGATTTAATGATTTACGATGTACGATTGAAATTACGTTCTTGCGATTAAGCTAGTTCTTTTAAAAGAAGAATAAGTAACTGATGATGATGGCTGCAATGATGCCGGAAAAATCGGCAATCAGCCCACACGTCACGGCATTCCTCGTTTTGGTGATACCTACGCTGCCGAAATACACAGCAAGAATATAGAATGTGGTGTCCGAAGCGCCACGTGCCACGCAACTCATGCGTCCTACAAATGAATCGGCGCCATACTGTTTCATGGTGTCAATCATCAGTCCGTTGGCACCGCTGCCGCTCAGTGACTTCATCAGGGCAGTGGGTAGGGCACCTACAAAGCTGGTATCTACACCGAATAGTCCTACTACATAACCGATACCGTTCACCAGTATATCCATGGCGCCGGAAGTGCGGAAAACGGCGATTCCAACGAGAAAAGCAACCAGATAAGGGATAATGCGTATGGCAGTGGTAAAGCCTTCTTTGGCTCCTTCTATAAAGGCATCGTATACATTGATTTTCTTCCATAGCCCCCAGAGGATGAACAGCAGGATGATGGAGAACAGCAGTATGTTGGCAATTAAAGTGGAATATACACCCATTTCATCACGGCTAATCTGTGTGAACAGATAAATGAGTGCGGCAAAGAAAAGACTGATGCAGCCAATCAGGATAAGTATGGGCTTGTTCAGCAGGTTGATGCGTTGTGCAATGCTGACGGCAATGACACCGACAATGGTCGAGATGGCAGTCGTTATCAGTGTGGGGATAAAGATGTCCGTGGGTTGGGCGGCACCCATCTGCGAGCGATACATCATGATGCTGACGGGGATAAGTATCAGTCCCGAGGTGTTGAGGACAAGGAACATTACCATCGGATTGGTGGCAGTATCCTTTTTCGGGTTTAGTTCCTGAAGTTCCTTCATGGCTTTCAGCCCCATTGGGGTAGCGGCATTGTCCAGCCCCAGCATGTTGGCAGAGAGATTCATGAAAATGGAGCCCATGGCAGGATGTCCTTTCGGTATTTCGGGAAAGAGACGGCAGAATACCGGACTCAGCCAACGGGAGAGGGCATTGATCATGCCGCTGTTTTCGCCTATTTTCATCACGCCGAGCCAGAGGGCGAGTATTCCTGTCAGTCCCAGGGATATTTCAAAAGCTGTTTTGGAAGAGGAGAAGGTGGAGTTGACGAGTTCTGTGAATATCTCCACATCACTCATAAAGATGAGTTTGCAGAGGGCTACGATGAATGCGATGACGAAGAAAGCTACCCAGATGTAATTTAAAACCATGTATCGTTACTTTGTTTCTAGTGGATTAATATTTGTTTTCGTTGGCAAGATTCCAGGCGTTGAGGAAAGCTGCTTTGGTTATTTCTATCATTTTTTCCCAGTTCAGCCGGTCGGTGTGGTCCGAAGGCTGGTGGTAATCGGGATGTCCGTCTGTGTGGTACCAGATGATGGGGATGTTGCACAGGGCAAAAGAAGCATTGTCACTTCCTCCCGTGGGGCGGTCCCAGGCGCGGTAGTCCGGTTGCAGGCGCAAGCTGTAGCGTGCAATGTCCTGCTTCAGCCAGTCGCCGAATACGGGGTGGGCGGCGGTGTAGAAGTAGACAACGTGTTGAGGCTGCTCGGGCTTATTGTTACGGCCTATCATGTCGAAATTGAGATAACCTTTCACCTGGCTGATGAAAGGACAGCTTTGTACAAAGTATTTTGAGCCGAGCAATCCCTTTTCTTCCCCATCCCAAAAGGCAAAGATGACCGTGCGCAGAGGCTTCTGTCCGGTGGCAAGAAATGCACGGGCTATCTGCAGGACGGCAGAGACACCGGAGGCATTGTCGTCCGCACCGTTGTATATCCGGTCGTTTGCCAGCGTCTCGTCCACACCCAGATGGTCGAAGTGGGCACCTACGATGACATATTCATCCGGTCGTTCTCCCGGGATGGTTCCCAATACATTACTCATCTGCAGGATGCGGTGGACGCCTTGTTTAAGGATGGCGATGGAGTCGGGATGCACTTGCCACCGTCCCCGTTGTTGGCGTTCCTTGTTGTAAGCCTCGAAGGGCTGGTAATAATTGTCCTTTTCCAGCGGGGCAATGCCGGCTTCTTTCAGGCAGGATGCCAGATAGCGGGCAGCCAGTCGTGAACCGTGCATGCCTGCTTCGCGTCCTTGCAGCTCATCATCGGCCAGAAAGCCGACAATAGCCTTGGCCGAAGTGCGGCTGATGCTTTGCAACCCCTTTTCTTGTGGAGATTGTGCATGTAAGGATAGTGCGAAAGAAAGGCAGCAGATTGCTCCCAAAACAGCTTTATACATGTCGTACGGTTTTAAGGATTGGACATACCGGTTGCAAAATTAAAGATAACTTTCCATAGTTTCTATATAAATGTTGTATTTTTGTCCATTGGCGGATGAATTCAAATCCGTGTAAATCAAATGAGAGAAGGATGAAAAAGAAGAATGAAGCAGTGGAAACCGTCTTGTGCGAACGTGTGCTTTCGGCAGAAGAAGTGGCGTGCATCTCGGTACAGATTCAGCAGGAATTGGAGGCGTATATCGACCCGGTGAAAAGGGAGTATCTTCCCCGTTTCTTCAAGACCGGAAAGGGGCAGTATGGCGAGGGGGATAAGTTTCTGGGAGTGGTGGTACCCAACACCCGGCAGGTGGCAAAGCAGTACAAGCACGAACCTTTTGGGGTAATGGCAACCTTGCTTCAGAGTGAATGGCACGAGTGTCGCCTTTGTGCCTTGCTGATGTTGGTGGAGCGATTCAAAAAGAGCGATGAAAAGGGGAAAAAGGAGATTTATGACTTTTACCTTTCGCAAACGGGCCGTATCAATAATTGGGATTTGGTCGATTTGTCTGCCCCCGGCATTGTGGGCGAATATCTGAAAGACAAACCTCGCAAGGACCTCTACCGGCTGGCGGATAGTCCGCTGCTTTGGGACCAGCGCATTGCTGTGGTATCTACCTATACACTTATCAAAAATGGTGATTTCATCGATATATTAGCCCTTTCGGAACGGCTGCTCCATCATAAGCATGACTTGATGCAAAAGGCGGTAGGATGGATGCTCCGGGAGATGGGTAAGCGGGACAAGGACTTGCTGGTGCAATTCTTGGAGAAGCATTGCAGGACGATGCCGCGAACGATGTTGCGTTATGCGATAGAGAAGTTCCCGGAGGAGGAACGCAAGGAGTTTATGAAGCGCTGATGGGGAATGAAAATCGTGAAACTGTATTTTTATGGGTTTGCATTTTTATGTAAAGGTAGGCTTGCTTTGGGGGAACAGTAAATACTTTTCCATTTCTATACTTTTTAGGAAATAAATTAGTTCTTTTGCAGCAAGAACTATAAAACTGCTATGAAACGGGTCGATTCAGTCATATCACTGATATATTCTATGTCCAAAGCGGAAAAGAAAGCTTTCTCCGTCCAAATGTTGAAGGATAAGGAGGAAAAAGACTATTTGGTGATATATGATATCATTACCAAAAGTAAGCAACTGGATAGTAAAAATGTAAAGGGGGAATTTCATAAGCGCAGGCCTGGTGGTTCGTTTGAAGTCTCTATTCAATATTTGTATGAAAGACTGACGGATAGTTTGCTCACTTTGCGAAAGAAGAAAGATATCTATTATGACCTACTGAACAATTTGTGTAAAGCCCGTATGCTTTACGAACGTTCTTTATTTGAAGAATGTTTTGAGATACTTTCAGACACGATAGAACAAGCAACATATTATGAAAACAATGAAGTGCTGACCATTGCCTTAAAGCTGGAGTTGGAATATTTGCTGAGACTTAATTTCCCGAATTTGGCTGAATCTGAACTCTATCATAAACACTTTATGCAAAATGAAGCTTTAAAGAAAACCCGCAAAATTGTAGAACAGTCTTCTTTGCATAACTTGTTGAAGTACCGCCTTAGCCATATCGGTTCTATCCGAACTTCAAAACAGAAGCAAGATATGAATGACCTTATGGTTAATGAACTTTCCATAGCTGCTTCTTCCGGAATAGAAGGAAATTTTGAGTTAATGCGGAATCACAGACTTTTTCAAGCCAACTATTTGATGGGAGCTGGAGAATATAAAGCTGCCTTGAATTCTTATAAAGAGCTTAGCCGGCTGTTCGAGCAGAACCGGCAGTTCTGGTCGAATCCTCCTATCTACTATTTATCAGTACTTGAGGGGGTACTTGGCAGTTTGAGGGTCTGTGGACAATATGACGAAATACCTTACTTCCTGGACAAGTTGAAAAAGCTTATCTCGGATGCTTCTTCATTTGAATTTCAGGTGAACGCTATTTGCCTTCTCTTTCAATATGAACTGTTTCCTTATTTAGATAATGGAGATTTTCTGGATTGTACAAAACTGATGGCATATTATCAGAAGTCACTTTATGATAAGGAAGCGTGGTTGAGCCCGGTGCGTAAAAGTGAATTGCTACTCTATACTGCACTTGTACATATAGGTAATCAGAATTACAAAGCAGCAAAGAAATACATAAGCAATGCCATTATTGATCATAATATAAAGTATCAACCTCTGATGAGGACTATCCGGCTAGTGCGCCTTATAGTTTATTATGAAATGCATGAATATGAGTTTGTATATCATGAATCACGTTCTATCAATCGTAGCCTTTCTTCTCCCAAAGAGCATACTTTCAAAACGGAGCATATCATTCTGTGGTTTCTGAACCAGCAGCATCTTCCAGTTTTGAGAAAAGATCGCGAAGCTTTTTGGGAGAAACTTCTTCCTGAAGTGCAGGCTTTGTATGATGATAAATATGAGAATCAGTTATTGCATCTTTGTGACCTTACTGCGTGGATAGAAGCCAAGATATTGAAGGAAAACTTGTCTGATGTACTGAAACGGCATATGCATATGAAAGAACTGCTTCAAAAATAGAATAAGTGGCAGAGTGCTGCCATAAAATACCTTCACTTATAGTTCTCTTTTTCTCTCTTGTAATTATATAAATATGGGATAAGAATACCCATAAAATCTGTTTTATATCTATTTATAGAAAGATATATATTGTTTGTAATTATATAAATGAATTGATAATAGAACGTTTTCTCTCTTATTATTTATTTCATTTGCATAATCTTAATTTTTAATATTATGGAGAGAGAATCTTTTATTTATAAACCAAAGATTGTAGTCATCGGAAGTTGTAATACGGATATGGTGGTAAAGGCTGGACGTTTACCAGTTCCAGGAGAGACTGTATTGGGAGGAACCTTTTATATGAATCCTGGTGGAAAAGGAGCCAATCAAGCCATTGCAGCCGCCCGATTAGGTGCTGAGGTTACATTAATTTCAAAGATTGGCTATGATTTGTTCGGGTTGCAAGCTTTGGAGATATACCGTTCTGAAAAAATAAATACAGAGTTCATCTTTACGGACCAAAAGAGTCCTTCGGGAGTTGCTCTAATTTCTGTAGATTCTTACGGAGAAAATAGCATCATTGTTGCACCAGGAGCGAGTCGTTCCTTATTGACCGAAGATATAGATAAAGCAAAAAGTAAATTGGAGGAGGCTGATATTATACTGATGCAATTGGAAGTACCCATTGAAACTGTAGAATATGCTGCTACTATTGCCAAAAGTTATGGAAAGAAGGTGATTTTGAATCCTGCCCCGGCTTCTGTTCTGAGTAATTCATTTTTGAGTTGTGTGCATACCATACTTCCAAATCGGATTGAGGCTGAAATGCTGTCGGGCATCAAGGTGATAGATGAGGAAAGTGCTTGGCGTGCAGCGAAAGCTATAGGTGAGAAAGGAATAGAGAATGTCGTCATTACATTAGGAAAAGATGGCGCTTATGTAAAGGAAAAGGAAGAATATACTATGATTCCTGCAAAGGAAGTAGAAACAATTGATACTACTGGTGCTGGAGATGTGTTTTGCGGAGCGTTTAGTGTCTATTTGTCCGAGAACCATACGCTGACAGAATCGGTGGAATTTGCCAATGCTGCGGCAGCTCTTGCAGTGACACGTATGGGTGCACAGAGTGCCATTCCTTATAAACGGGAGATAGCTTTATGAGATAAACCAACCTGAGTTATATTTATAAATCTGATAAAAATGAAAATTGTAGTTATTGGAAGTTCAAACATAGATATGGTTGCACAAGTCAGCCATCTTCCTGCACCGGGCGAAACAGTCGGAGACGCTTGTTTCATGCAGTTACTGGGAGGAAAGGGGGCAAATCAAGCTGTTGCGGCAGCACGGCTCGGAGCTTCTGTCACGTTTATCACTTCTTTGGGAAATGATATGTATGCGGATATTCTGAAAAAACAGTTCGAGAAAGAAGGTATCATTACGGATTACATTGTGGATGATGAATGCCATCCTACGGGTACTGCTCTCATCTTTGTGGCTGATAGTGGCGAAAATTGTATTGCAGTAGCTCCTGGAGCTAATTATTCTTTACTGCCAGATGCGGTGATACGTTTCGAAAAAGTCATTGATGAGGCGGATATGATTGTGATGCAGGCTGAGATTCCTTATGAAACGGTGAAGGAAGTGGCTTTATTGGCTAATGAGAGAGGGAAGAAAGTTTTACTTAATCCTGCTCCTGCTTGTCCAATTGATAGGGAATTGATGAATTCCGTTGATTTGTTGGTAGTGAATGAAGTGGAAGCTTCCTTTATTTCCAATATGAGTTATACGGGAGATAATCTTGATGAGATAGCTACTGCATTAATGGAATCAGGAGCACGTAATGTTATTATTACGTTGGGTAGCTGTGGGGTATATATGAAGAATAAAAAAGAAACTGTCCGTATTTCCGGTTATAAAGTAAATGCTGTTGACACAACTGCTGCAGGTGATACCTTTTGTGGTGCCTTAGCCGTGGCTTGTTCGCAGAGAGGTTTGGATAGGGAAGCATTGGAATTTGCTAATGTTGCAGCTGCAATCGCAGTTACCCGGATGGGTGCTCAGCCATCTATTCCTACACTTGAAGAAGTCGGACGTTTCAGACTTGAGAGGGAAATATCTTTATCGTTTAATCTTTAATATTTTGTACTATGTTTATTGTCAGCAGTTATACGTTAGCCGTTCTTTTCTGCTTTGTCACAATGATTTGCTGGGGCTCTTGGGGAAATACCCAGAAATTGGCGGGAAAGAGTTGGCGTTATGAGCTCTATTATTGGGATTATACCATAGGCATTCTGCTGTTTGCACTTCTTTTGGTATTCAGCTTAGGGAGTTTCGGAAGTCAAGGAAGAAGTTTTCTTGAGGACATTCGTCAAGTCAGTACGGAAAATATGGTCAGTGCATTTGTAGGAGGTGTGATTTTCAATGCTTCTAATATTCTTTTATCCGCTTCAGTTTCCATGGCGGGAATGGCGGTAGCTTTTCCGTTGGGTGTTGGACTGGCATTGGTCCTGGGAGTTTTTATCAATTACTTTAGTGCTCCGAAAGGTAATCCGCTATGGTTATTTGTGGGGGTTCTTCTTGTGGTGGTTGCCATTGTCTGTAATGGAATGGCTGCAGGTAAGAAGCAGAATAGTGGTACTATTGGGAGCAGGAAAGGGATTGTTTTAGCAACGATTGCCGGTGTATTGATGTCCTTCTTTTACCGTTTTGTTGCTTCTGCCATGGATTTGAATAATTTTATTTTTCCCACACCAGGGATGGCTACTCCTTATACAGCATTTTTCATCTTTGCTGTCGGAATCTTTTTCAGTAATTTTATATTCAATACTTTGGTGATGAAACACCCTTTTGTGGGAGTATCTGTTACTTATAAGGAATATTTTGCGGGAAAAATAGAAACACATTTGGTTGGTATCTTAGGTGGATGCATCTGGGGGCTGGGAACGGCTTTGAGCTATATTGCTGCTGAAAAGGCAGGTACTGCTATTTCATATGCACTAGGGCAGGGAGCTCCTATGATTGCTGCTTTATGGGGAGTGTTTATTTGGAAAGAGTTTGCAGGAAGTCCGCGCGGAACGAATAGACTTCTGGCAATAATGTTTGTCTTCTTTATTTTAGGGCTTTCACTTATTATATTTTCGGGAGGTAACTGATCTCTCCGATGATTTGAATATAAATTGGCTTTATTAACTTTATCAAAATAATATGAAACAGAAAAGTGTAAAATGGTGGCGGTATTTCTTTCTACTGTGTTTGATGGGAATATCAGTATGTATGTATGCTTCCGGAGGAAAAAGAACCTTAAACGGATTGGTGACAGATGTTGAGGGTGTACCTGTTATTGGTGCTAATATTCTTGTTAAAGGCCAGACTACTGGTGTGATTTCTGATGTTGAAGGTAAGTTCTCCATAACGGTTTCTTCTCCAAAAGATGTGTTGGTCATCTCATACATCGGTTATAATACCGTAGAAATGATTGTGGGCGAGAAAACAAGCATTAACGTCCAGTTGACCGAAAGTTCTAATCTTCTAAATGATGTGGTAGTTATTGGGTATGGCTCTATGAAGAAGGGGGAAATTACAAGTGCCATTACGAATGTGAAGTCTGAAGACTTTATTCAAGGAGTTGTAAAAGATGCTACCCAGTTGTTGCAAGGCAAGGTTGCTGGTTTGCAAATGGCAAGCCCATCGGGAGACCCGACAGCAGGAGTGGAAATCAATATCCGTGGTGTATCCACGATTTCTGCGTCATCAGCCCCTTTGATTGTTATTGACGGCATTCCCGGAGGAAGTCTGAATTCCATTGCTCCCGAGGATGTGGAAACCATTGATGTACTGAAGGATGGATCGGCTGCGGCTATTTATGGAACTAGAGGAACAAATGGTGTGATAATCATTACTACAAAAAAAGCAAAGCAAGGCAAAGCGTCTTTGGAATACCATGGATATGTAGCATTCGAGTCTATACAAAAGCAGACGGATGTACTGACAGCATCTGATTACAGAAGACTAGCACAGGACCCTTTGTTTAAGGATAATATCAGTGATGAAGGTGCTGATGTCAATTGGATTGATGCAATTACCCGTAATCCCGTAAATCATACTCATAATTTGTCTTTGCGTGGAGGAACTGAAAAGACAAACTATATTGCTTCGATAACCTATAGAAAGCAGGATGGTATCTTGTTGAATACAGGCAAGGAAGCTTTGACATTCAAGATTGGATTGAATCATTCGATGATGGATGACAAATTGAAAATACAGTTGAATGTCAACAATTCGACCATAAAGCAGGACGTTACTTGGTATAATGCTTATTTGCAGGCTTGCTTGATGAATCCGACGCGTCCGGTTTATAATGAAGACGGCTCCTATAAAGAATATGGAACTTCTTATAAGCCCTATAATCCGGTAGCTCTTCTGAATGAGGAAACAGACCAGGAAAAATGGAATCAACTTCTAGCGAGTGGGAAAATTACTTTTTCACCCATTGAAGGGTTGAATCTGAGTGCGATGGCGGCCATGCAGCGATATGACTCCATGAGGGACAAATGGAATACTTTCAACTATTTTACTACCACTATTGAAAATAAAAACGCTGAAGTAACCAAATGGGCAGCCGGCAGTATGGATCGGACTCTGGAACTGACAGCAGATTATTTTAAGACGATAGGAAAGCATGAGTTCTCGGGATTGGTGGGATATAGCTATCAAGATTTTGAAAGACAAGGCAGCCAGATGTATGCTATGGATTTCCCTACTGATATATTTGGCCCTTGGAATATTGGTACAGCCCAGTCTACAAAAGATGGTAAATCGACAATCAGTAGCTATAAAAATGGCAATAAGCTGATCTCTTTCTTTGGTAGACTTACCTATAACTATGATAACAAGTACATGCTGATGGGAAGTTTGAGACGTGAAGGGTCTTCAAAATTTGGCGTGAATCATAAATGGGGCTGGTTTCCTGCTATTTCAGCCGGTTGGAGAATTAGCGAAGAGAGCTTCATGAAAAATATCGGTTTCGTAGATGACTTGAAGTTGAGAGTTGGATTTGGTGTGACGGGAACAGAATTGTCAGATTCTTATCAGTCGCTGGTTTTATTGAACTATTCTGGTGTAGGCCAGATGAACGGGCAATGGACACAAGGAGTAGTACCGGCCTCTAATCCTAATCCAGATTTGAAATGGGAAACAAAATCGGAATGGAACTTAGGTATTGATTTTTCTCTTTTGAGTAGAAGATTGAATGGTACAATTGATCTTTATCAGCGGACAACTTCAGATTTATTGTCTGAATATCAAGTTCCTGTGCCACCTAACTTCATTAGTACGATGTGGGCTAATGTAGGCAAGATAAGAAATAGGGGAATTGAAGTAGCATTGGATGGAGAGGTTATCCGGACAAAGGATTTTACTTGGAGACTGGGAGGTAATTTCTCTTATAATGTCAACAAACTTTTATCTCTTTCCAATGACAAGTATCAAAGAGATTATTGGTATACGGGGTGGACTAGTTCAGGTATTCAGCAGACGACGCATATTGTAAAGGAGGGTGAACCGATAGGAAATTTTTACGGTTGGAAAGCAGTAGGACTTACCGATGATGGATTATGGTTGGTGGAAGGTGCTGATGGTAATCCTAAATTGGCCAGTGAAGCCGGACAGGAAGACAAACAAGTGCTCGGTAATGGTTTGCCAAGTATGTATGCAGGTTTGAACACAACACTTTTATATAAAAAGTTTGATTTGGGAATATCTTTGAGAGGAGCTTTCGGCTTTGAAGTATTGAATGAGTATAGAATGCATTGGGAAACGATGAAGCGTATTAGTGAAGGTAATTTGCCGAAATCTGTATTGAAAAAACCTTTCGGGAGCCAGTCTTATGTTTTTGATTCTCATATGTACCATAGCTATTATGTTGAGAAGGGAGACTATGTGAAGTTAGACAATGTTACATTGGGTTATACTCTTAATCTGAATAATAAATATTTGAGAAGTGTGCGGTTATATGTGACGGGACATAATCTGCTTACTATCACTGGTTATGATGGACTGGATCCTGAAGTCAGTATTAAGGGTTTAGATCCTGGAGTTGAGCGTAAGGAGCTGTATCCTACAGTCCGTTCGTATACGGTCGGTGCTATTGTTAAATTTTAAAATGAAGAATGATGAAAAAATATAGTTTATATATATTGTTCCTGATGGGGTTGGGGGCAATGGCTGGTTCTTGCACAAATCTTGATGAGAAAATCTATGATAGGTTGGTAGACAACAACTTCTATAAAAATGAAAAAGATATCATTGCTGCCATTACACCGGTATATACGGATTATAGAGGACTTCTGGAATGGCGTAAGTGGTGGGACTTTGAAGAAACGACTGATGTGGCCGTAACACCGCGAGCAGCTTGGTTTGACGGAGGAATCTATATACGTCTGCATAAGCATACATGGAAACCGGAAGATCCCCATTTCTCAGATCTTTGGGGACAGGCCTACGGAGGAATCAGTAATTGTAATCGGGTAATTTATCAGCTTGACAATTTGGATTTCGAAGTTACTGGTAAGGAAAGTGTAATAGCTGAGTTGGAGGTAGCCCGTGCTTATTGGTATTACATACTATGTGAGGCTTTCGGTAATGTACCTATTGTAGACCGGTTTGATGTTCCGGAAGGTTTCTTGCCGGAAACCAGTAGCCGCGAAGAGGTGTTTGCATTTATAGAGAATAGTATAAAAAATAATGTTGATAAGCTGAGTGACGATACAAAGACTTACTATGGCAGATTCAATAAATGGAATGCCAAGATGTTACTGGCACGTCTTTATTTGAATGCAGAGTCATGGATAGGGAAGAATATGTATACGGAATGCATGGCACTTTGTACAGAAATAATGAACTCCAATAAATATGCCTTGGAGAATGATTATAGTGCACCTTTCTATGCCCAGAATGAAGGCTCCCAAGAGATTATATTTGCTTATCCGGCAGATGAGGTGAAGACTGGAAGTACCATTTACATGGCTTTGCAGAAAACTCTTCATCCTTCAAATGTAAAAACCTTTAATTTGCAGACATGGTTGGATAATGGGGTGTGTGCTGTTCCTACTTTTATAGATACTTATGAGGAAGGCGATAAGCGTTTACCGAAAACCTGGAGAATGGGGCAGCAGTATGGCAGTGACGGGTCTATCTTATATTGCACTGGACTTGTTCCTGGTTGGGAAGGAAAACCCTTGATTTATACAAAGGAAGTCAGCAATCTTGAAAATGGAGGAGAGGCTGAAGGTTACCGTTGCGGTAAGTATGAAATTAAAATGGGAACCTCGCGTGCGTTGGATAATGATTGGGTGGCTATGCGTTATGCAGAGGTTTACTTGATGAAAGCTGAGTGTATTTTACGTACAAATGGCAATGCGGAAGAAGCGGCACAGTTAGTCAATGAAGTACGGAAACGTGCTTTTGACGGTGACAACAAACTCTCTGGAGCTGATTTGTTGAAAACAACTAATGTAAATGGTGTTCCTGTACGTTTTGGAATTTTATTGGATGAATGGGGCCGGGAATTTGCTTTGGAAGGTTTGAGGCGTAGCCAATTGATACGTTTTGATAATAATTATACAAAAGGAGAATGGACTTTTCACGAACCTTCTAAAGAAACTTATTTAAACTTATTTCCTATTCCTTTGTCAGAGATACAAGCTAATAATAAATTGGAACAAAATGAGGGGTATAAATAGGGTGGTATATTGAAATATAAATTAAAAAATTAATTATGAAAGAACTTAGAATCTTTGGAATATGTATATGCGTGCTGCTGGGGACTGTAATGGGTAATGCAGCTTCAAAATTGCCTTCATCAGTGACGATGAGTAAGGTTCAATTAGAGAATAAGATAAAGGGAGGTTGGGCCGGCCAGACTATCGGGGTTAGCTTCGGTAGTTATACGGAATTTAGGTATCAAGGAACTTTTATTCAGGATTATCAGACGATTCCTTGGGGGGAAGGTTATGTGCAAAGATTGATGGATTCCTGGCCTGATTTATATGATGACATTTACATGGACCTCACTTTTGTAGATGTATTGGAGAAAAAAGGGCTGGATGCTTCGGTGAAAGATTTTGCTGTAGCTTTTGCTACGGCAGACTATAATTTATGGCATGCCAATCAGGCTGCGAGGTATAATATAGCTCATGGAGTGGACAATCCTGGACATTGGCTGAATAACCCACATGCCGATGACATTGATTATCAGATTGAAGCAGATTTTGCCGGACTGATGAATCCGGGTATGCCTAATTCAGCTTCTCAAATCAGTGATAAGGTGGGGCATCTTATGTGTTATGGCGATGGCTGGTATGGTGGTGTTTATGTCGGTGCCATGTATAGTCTTGCTTTTGTGTCTGATGATATCCAGTTTATTGTTACTGAGGCTTTAAAGACGATTCCGGAGGAAAGTGGTTTCTATAAATGTATTGCAGATGTGATAGAGTGGTATAAAATGTATCCTGATGATTGGAAACGTACTTGGTTCGAAATTCAGAAACATCATGCGGAAGAGATCGGTTGTCCGGATGGAGTATTTCATCCATTAGATATTGATGCTAAAATTAATGCCGCTTACATCGTTTTAGGATTATTGTATGGCAATGGTGATTTCACTAAGACAATGGAAATATCAACGCGGGCAGGTCAGGATTCAGATTGTAATCCGTCTTCTGCAGGAGGGATATTAGGCACAATGATAGGCTATGATGCTATCCCTGAATATTGGATGAAAGGTTTGAGAGGGGCGGAAGGCAAGAATTTCAAGTATACGTTACTCTGTTTGGATCAGATTTACACTATCAGCAATAAACATGCTTTGGAGATGATTCGCAGGAATGGAGGAAAAGTGGAAAAGGAGAATGTGACAATTGCCGTACAGAGGCCCGAGACTGTACGTTTGGAGCAGAGTTTTACAGATATGTATCCCACGGCTAAGGTTGAATTGTCTAAACACGATATAGATATACTGACTTTTGAATTTGAGGGTACGGGATTTGTACTCCGTGGGGAGGCTATTCGTAGGGACATGAATCGGCCGGATGCAGTACTGAAAGTTAATCTGTATCTTGATGGGGAGTTGGTCGAGAAGGCTGCTGCATTTCCGACTTACTTCCATGATCGGCGGTTAGATATATTTTGGAAATATCAGCTGCCTGAGGGTAAACATCAAGTAAAGGTAGAAGTCATAAAAGATGGTGCTAATGCTTTGTTGAAGTCTTGGGATTATATCGTTTATTCGAAAGGCAAGAAATGATTGTGAAATACTATGCTGATTAGGAACCATATCAAAAACAATAAATAGGTATTAATATGTAACATAGTATTGCATAGGGTAAGGTAAGCAAGATTAGCTTATGGATGATTTTAAGAACTGTATGAATGAGTTTTCTTTCATGCAGTTTTTTTTGGGTAGGAGAGATAGCCATGAAAAAACTAACTTCTATCGCTTATCTCAAAATAAATTAGTTATTTTGCAGAAAACAAAGGAATCTGGAATGGAACAAGAAGATTTTGATATACGCAACCAGCAGCCCGTCACCAGCCGAGAACGTGATTTCGAGAACGCTCTCCGTCCGTTGAATTTTGAGGATTTCAGCGGGCAGGACAAGGTGGTGGACAATCTGCGCATATTTGTGAAAGCTGCCCGCCTGCGTGGCGAGGCGCTGGACCATGTGTTGCTTCACGGCCCTCCCGGATTGGGAAAAACGACACTCAGCAATATCATAGCCAACGAACTGGGCGTAGGTTTCAAGATAACTTCCGGTCCGGTACTTGACAAGCCGGGGGATTTGGCGGGAGTGCTTACCAGCCTGGAGCCCAATGATGTACTTTTCATCGACGAAATACACCGGTTGAGCCCCGTAGTGGAGGAATATCTGTACTCAGCCATGGAGGACTACCGCATAGACATCATGATAGACAAAGGCCCTTCTGCCCGAAGCATACAGATTGATTTGAATCCTTTCACGCTGGTGGGAGCTACCACGCGTAGCGGTCTGTTGACAGCTCCGTTGCGTGCCCGTTTCGGTATCAACCTGCATCTGGAATATTACGATGATGATGTGTTGAGCGGCATTATACGTCGTTCGTCCGGCATTCTCGATGTACCCTGCTCCGTAAGGGCTGCCGCCGAGATTGCGAGCCGCAGCCGTGGCACACCGCGTATTGCCAATGCATTGCTGCGGCGTGTACGCGATTTTGCCCAGGTGAAAGGTTCGGGGAGCATTGACACGGAAATCGCACAGTTTGCCCTTGAGGCTCTGAATATCGACAAGTATGGTCTGGACGAGATAGACAATAAGATACTCTGTACCATCATCGACAAGTTCAAAGGCGGTCCGGTGGGATTGACTACCATCGCCACTGCTTTGGGCGAAGATGCAGGTACGATAGAGGAAGTCTATGAACCGTTCCTGATAAAAGAAGGTTTCCTGAAACGCACTCCCCGTGGGCGTGAAGTGACGGAGCTTGCCTACAAGCATCTGGGGCGAAGCCTCTATAGTAGCCAGCGTACCTTGTTTGGCGACGAGTGATTCATTTTAAGAAAACGAATACAGAGATGCGGAGACATAAAGTCTCTCTTTCCTCTTATCCTAAAAAACTCTGTGCCTCCGTGCCTTTGTGTTCATAACAACCATTAAAGAAGTGGCCGGATTAAAATCATTGGCAAAAGAAACTGCCATTTATGGGTTGAGCAGCATTGTGGGGCGTTTCCTCA
>ERZ857998.1254-NODE-1254-length-29942-cov-10.460635_pt1 | contig 29942 bp, 24 predicted proteins | sample MGYA00519954_ERZ857998 | MGnify/ENA primary metagenome ERZ857998 (study PRJEB31778, sample SAMEA3449424) | human gut metagenome | biome: human gut; feature: human-associated habitat; material: faeces | place: United Kingdom | collected 2010/2012 ...
CAAAGCTGAAGAATTTTCTGACGGAGGATGATTGAATGAATAACAGAGAAAAGGTACGCCGTGCGTTTTCGCCGCTTGCGGCGGATCCGGAGACGGTGAACGCGGTCATGGCCGCAGCCTCGGCACGGCCGCAGCGGCGGCCGGTGCGCCGCGCGCTGAGAACGGGGATGGTGGCGGCGATGATAGTCCTGCTGCTGACGGGCAGCGCCTATGCGGCGGTGCGCGTTGCGAGTCCGAATCAGGCTTGGAACGTGACGAAGCAGGAGCTGGCGCGTATGCAGGAGATCGGCCTGCTGCCCGCGCAGGTCGATTCGGGGGAGTCGGCGAACATGATATTGGAGTCGAATGCGCAGAACGAGGGCGAATATTGGTATGGCCGTATCTTCCCGCATTGCTATGTCATCGACTGCGGCGGTTCGGGGTATCATCTGAACCTGAACGTGGATATCCAGACCGGCAAAATAACCCGCCTCGCGGTGTCAACGAGAGGCGCAAATTATTCGGACATCGTTCCCGACGGCATGACGGTCGGCCGCTGCTGCGCGATGCTTGCGGAGTACTGGGGCTTCGGCGGGTATACCATCCTCGGTGACGACGGCACCATGCAGGATAAGCTGCTCACGGACTTTGCCGGTGCGGGCTATATCACGGTGTTCTTTGCCGGCGACCAGAGCGGCGTCCCCATGTATATTCAGCTGGAAGGCTTCACGGCGGGCGAGGAGATCTCGCTCCTCATCGGCACAAACCACCTCGTCGGCTGATAAGAAAAAGAATATAACGCACCCCCGACGGAATTCCCCGTCGGGGGTGTACTGCGTAAAGAGCTAAAGCTGTTGACATGCCGGCCGGTGTTTGGTAATCTCATGGTAAGAAAGCTCGAAGAAAACTTCGGTTTACGCGCAAAAGGAGGGGAATATGCTGCTTTGGCTAAATAGTGATGGCGGTTACAGATACAAGTATATCAGTCAGAATACCGCATTTGTCGGCTATGACCGCTCCGAAAAGTGTTCGGAGTGTGGTCGTGAAATCGTCAAACTACAATACAGCGGCGCAGAGGCACGGTACGAGGTTCTGGGCGGGTCGACTTACCCCGACTACATACAATTCTGCGGCGCAGGGGAGCAACCGTTTATCATCTCGGAGAAGGCGTTCAAGCCCTTTGCGGAGAACAATGTGTCGGGATATGACCATGCTGAACCAGTGACTGTCGAGCCTCGCGGCATGAATAAGGACGGCAGTCCGATAGATTATTTTCAGCTGAATATTTGCGGCCGAGCGGAGTTGGACTTCAAAGCGATGTTTTTGAAGAAGAAAAAATACTGCGCCGTATGCGGTCAGTATGAGTGGAATCGTCAACGATTCTACCCACGAGTTGTTGATGGAAACAGCTGGGACGGCTCAGATCTTGCGCGGGTCGTCAGCATCCCCGGCTGGATACTGTGCTCGGATAAGGTTAGGAAAATCGTAAAAAAGCATAAACTGAAAGGCTTCGTTTTTGCCGAGGCAAGGACATCGGCGCAGTTATAAGCGTCTGAAATTTTCATGCAACCCCATCATCTTCTCTGAAACTCTGTGGCTGAAGGAGCTTGCTATGACTTGGAATGAAATATTTGACATTTTTCCGCTAGCAGCGGACGTATGCAAAACTTACGAGCACTTTCGTGATACCGGCTTGGCGCGTGACAGAGCAGCCGGTGAGGTTCTCGCTATGTATTCGGAAGAGCTGTCAGATCCGGATGACGCCTCACAGGTGTGGGGCGGATTGGCCGTGGCTATGTATATGTCTGATGAACTGACTGATGCAGTTATAAAGAATGCATCGAAAGGCTTCGCATACTTAACATCAATAGTTCCGGATGAGTATAAAGCGGCAGTCATAGACGCGGAAACTGCGGTCTGCGACTTGCCGCACACAGGAAAGAAAAAGGCGTATTTAAAGCCTGTCAGATACACGGTGCCATGGAGAGACGGGGATACGTTCTGCTATAAAATGTCGGGTGCTTATCCGGCACGTTTTGGTTTGGACGATTGGAATATTATTGCCCGCAAGGTCGGCATCTCGGCGGCCGATGACACTCAGCTGGTCTGCTTGACGCTGTCGCCTCCGGATGTTATACCAAAGAGCACAAGCGAATTGGATTCACTCGGATTGCTGCCATCGTTTCAATATGATGCCGGATACAACTTCATGTTCAAAATATCTATTCCGTCTGCACAGAGACTGAAACGTATGAAATTCGTTCCCATAGGGAACTTTGCCGACGCTGTGCCGCCATATCATGACTTTGAAAAGGATGCAGGGTTGTCGATATATGTGTCGTCTTATACTTCTGAGGACAGCATTCCAAATTGGGTTGTAAATTCGTGCTTGAATTATAGAAAATTCGGACTTGTTCATCTGGAGAGAAATCAGAATTGACTGCGAGGAGAATAAACAAATGAGTAAAATTTGCCTCATAACGGCTCAAAATGTGCAAATGTCTCCGGACAGCTTGCGGCGGCGAATCGTTGATCTCTCGGCAGAGAGAAATATAGGAGCATTTTTCCCGACCGCTTCGAACGTCGGGCTGACGGAATATGAAGACGCGTTTGTATGCAGCATTTTCGATGACTTTCTGTATGATAACTGCGAAAGGCTGCTCCTCCCAGATGACTGCTGGTACAATGGAACTTGCAGCAGCGCACCGTTTGCGGAGCGTATGAACTCGGTATGCGATTTTGTCCGGTACGCGGCGGATTGTTCAGGTGAGGTTGAACTGTTCATTGGTGACTGTGGTCAATGCCCATTGACCGAGTTCGAGCCGGCAAGTGTGCGTCTGGAATGCCTGCATGAGAATTTAGTACGTATGTTCAACGATTATAATGCGCCACAGGCACGCATCAGAATCATACGGCAACTCTCTTCGGAGTGACAATGCCAAATGATTTTCAGCTGGTAGTGTTCAGGGGAACACCTCACTGTATTGCAGCGGTACTTTCAGGCGGGAGATCATTTCGGCACAATTGGAGGGGAGAATATATGTGGAATGAAATTGCAGACGAAGAAGATTTAAACAGCTTTATGGATGCCATGTATGGATTTCACGACAGCTGCGTAAAAGAGATCAAATATATCAGCGGTGCATATGTGGAGGAGACATTGAGTATGTTTCCGATCAACAACCGGAGAATACTGAGCGTGATCATTCAACGGCAGTTCAAAAACCCGTCTGTGATTGAAATGCAGTTTATGGGGTTAAAGTATCTGCGGCTGTTTCCGAATGATGAAAACTATACCAGTGAAATACTCGATGCAACGATGATCATAAAGGAAGACCGCATTTATTGGTGTGATTGCGGCGGATTATCAGAAAAGGATATCGAAAGCTATACGGGAACTACAATATGTGCGTCAAAGGTTCGGTGGAGAGCAGCGGATGAATATATTGGGCCGAAGGAAATTTATGCGGCGAGTCAGAGCTGATTCGTAAGTTCAGCAAAAGCACTTTTCCCTAAGCAGTACGACGCATTATCCCATGAGCTGCCGGATGTGTCAGACGAAATTTCAAAAAGTCAAACCCGCCAGAGGACATTTCTGTCCTCCGGCGGGTCATTATATAAGATGGTGTTTCAGATTGCGTTGCCGGCGTTGAAGCCTTCGCGGATATTCTTGTATCCGTTCTTGGTGCTGCTTGCGTCGCCGACGACAACGACCTTACAGTCGCAGCCTTCAAGCTCGGCCTTGAGCGGATTGTTGCTGCGTACGCCCATGGCGTTGACAAGCATATCGATGTGCTTGAACTCAACAGGCTCGCCGTACTCCTCGGCGTAGATGGTGCCCTCGCCGACCTTGGTGAGCTTGGTGTGGGTATGTACCTTGATGTTGTACTTGCGGATGTGCTCCAGCAGGCAGGCTCTGGGCTGTGCCACGGCGTCGGTGATGATGTCGGGAGCCATTTCTATAATGGTCACGTCGCAGCCCTGCACGGCGAGGAACACTGCGGTCTCGGCGCCGGTCATGCCGCCGCCCGCGACGACTACCTTCTTGCCGTAGAGCGTGCGGCCGCGGAGGACCTCAATCGCGGTCTTGACATAGTCGCGGTTATCGAGGCCGGGGATGGGCAGGAACATGGGGTTGCTGCCGGTGGCGAGGATGACGGCGTCGGGCTTCTCGGCGTCGACGATCTCGCGGGTGAGCGGGGTGTTGAGACGGATCTCTGCGCCGTACTTCTTCAGCTGATTGCGGAAGTTGAGCACGAGGGACGCATACTCGGTCTTTCCCGGAGGCGTCATAGCGGCGAGCCACTGGCCGCCGATCTCATCGCTGGCTTCGAAAACGGTGACCTTATGGCCGCGCTCCGCTGCGCCATATGCGGCGGCAAGGCCGGAAACACCGGCACCCGCGACAAATACCTTCTTCGGGTTCTCGACCACGGACAGGTCATAGACCAGCTCGCGGCAGGTGTGGGGGTTGGCGATACAGTTGACGGGGTTGCCGACTGCGGTCTCACCGGTGCAGCCCTGGTCGCAGCCGATGCAGTGGATTATCTCATCTATCTTGCCGGCCTTTGCCTTGTTGGGCAGCTCGGGGTCGGCGAGGGAAGCGCGCGCCATGACGATAAAGTCGGCCTTCTCGTCACGCAGCATGGCCTCAGACATATAGATGTCGTTGTAGCGGCCGACGGCGAGCACGGGGATCTTGACGGACTTCTTGATTGTAGCGGCGTTCTCGGCGTAGTGCATCACGGGGACAAAGCCCGGGGCGATTATCGCTTCCTTGGAGGTGAACATGCCCTGAGTGCAGTGCAGAGCGTCAACACCGGCTTCTTCAAGCATCTTTGCCATGACTATGGCCTCGGGAAGCTCGATGCCGCCCTCGACGTAATCACATGTGTTGAAGCGGAAGATGACAGGGTAATCAGCGCCGACGGCCTCGCGGACAGCGGCGATGACCTCAAGCGCAAAGCGCATACGGTTTGCAAGCGTGCCGCCGTACTCGTCGGTGCGCTTGTTGGAGAAGGTGGACATGAACTGATTTATAAGGTAGCCGTGTGCGCCGTGGATCTCGACGCAGTCAAAACCACATCTCTTGGCTCTCGCGGCGGCTTCGCCGAAGGCCTTGACCAGATCATGTATCTCTTCGACGGTCAGAGCGCGGGGAACATAAGGCTCGGTCGGCTCCTTCAGCGCTGAGGGGGCGACGGGGTGGGTGTCATATGCCTTCAGGCTTCTCTGACGGCCGGCATGGTATATCTGCGCGCCCATGAGTCCGCCTGCGGCGTGTACCTGACGGACGGTCTCGGTCCATGCGGGAACCTGGTCATCGCTCCAGAGGGAGCCGACGACGGGGTCACTGCCTGCGTCCTTGGTCACACCGAGGTCCTCGGTGAACACAAGACCCCAGCCGCCCTTGACCTTGGCGACGAGGTACGCGTTGACGGCCTCGTTGGGGGTTCCGTCGGGGTTGCCCATATGAGATGACATGGCGCTGACAACAAGGCGATTCTTTAGTTCAAGATTGCCAATCTTGCCGGGCTCGAATACTTTAGTTAATTTCATGATGTGCCTCCAGTTAGATATATATTTCCTGTGATTGGGGAAATATTGCGGACAAGATGTGAAAACATCAAATCGTATAATATATTTTTAACAAGTTTTTTATATAATTTCAACTACGCACTTTTTTGTTATAGTGCACAAAACGGTTAGTACGCACAAAAAAGTGCGCTATTGTTAAAATTGCGTCACATGTATTATAATCTAGCCAATGAGTGTGATATTAAATTAGCACATCTGCGCGGCCGTATCGGAACGGAGCAAAACACCCTCCGGCCGGGCGGACACTCGAAAGGGGAAAACGACATGAAAAGAACAAAAAAGGTAATAGCGTTGGCTCTGGTACTTGTTATGGCAGCAGCGCTTCTCTCCGGCTGCGGAGAGACCGGCAGCGCTGGCACCGCCGCAAGCGGCAAGACTTATAATCTTGTGTATCAGTGCGCATGGGGCTCCGGCGGCGGACCTTACCAGTATGCGTCCGACCTCTCCGAAGCGATCGTCAACTGCTCCGGCGGCCGCGTGACCATGGAGTGCCTTGCGACCAACTCCATCGTACCTACCACCGATATGCTTCAGGCGGTCTCCAACGGTACTCTCGACTGCGCGCAGACCGCGGCGACCAACCTTTCCGATGACAGTCTTGGCATTCTCAGCACCCTGCCCGTCGGCATGACCTTCGACGAGTACATGGGCTGGTACGTTGCCGGTGAAGGTCAGCAGATCCTCGACGAGGTCATGCTCAAGGCTCTGCCCGAACCGCGCAAGGAGCTTGCAAAGAGCGCACCGAAGATGATCCAGATGAAGATCAATCCCGACAAGATCCGCGAGGTCATCGGCTCCGGCGGCAAGGTCATCCAGAAGATCACAGCAGACACCGGCTGCAAGATCGACATCGACGACGACGGCAGCATCTTCATCGCATCCGAGGATATCGAGGCATGCCGCGCGGCACGCCAGACCATCGAAAACATCGTTTTCGAGCCTGAGGTCGGCGCACTGTACTACGGCAAGGTCGTCCGCATCATCCCCATCGGCGCATTCATCGAGCTTGCCCCGGGCAAGGACGGCATGTGCCACATCAAGGACCTTGAGTTCAAGCGCACCGAAAAGGTCGAGGACGTTCTCAATGTCGGCGACATGACCTGGGTCAAGGTCACCGAGATCGACGACCGCGGCAGAGTAAACCTTTCTCGCAAGGAAGCACTCAAAGAGCGCGGCGAGGCATAATTAAAGAATCAAAAAACAGCTGTTTATTCTTTGAATAAGCAGCTGTTTTTAAAAAATCGAAAGGAGCTTTGAATGATGGAAAACGAGATCAAGCGTGCCAAGAGGCGTATTATTATCGCATTTTCTGTTTTGATCGCCGTGCTGCTGATAATAGCGGCCGCTTTCTGCGTGTACCGCTATCAGCACACGTTTTCGCAGGAAAAGTGGCTTTCGAATGCGGACGGGCGCTACATGATCGTCGACGATATGCTCGAAAAGCACCAGCTCATCGGCATGAGCGAGGCCGATGTCATAGCGCTTCTGGGCGCGGAGGACGGCGACGGACAGACCTCCTTCAAGCTCAGCGATAAAAACTATCCGCCGGAGTCCACGCTCGTGTACCATCTGGACGTCGAGTACATGGACAACATGTGGCTCATAATCTCGATAAGCGACGGAATCGTCACGGAATACCTCATCGACGTGACCTGACGCTCAAGCAGGCACTATGAAAAAGCAGCAGGCCTTTCAATGCCCGAAGAAGCTTTTTATTCATACGAGAATCTCCTTTATCAAAGTCCGATTTGCCTGCGCACACCGTTTTTATCAAAATTCTTCTTGAGAGCCGCTTCCACGGGGAAAAGAGTTCCCAGCATCGGCAGCATCTGGATCGCAATGACGATTATTCCGACCCTTCCGACGGCCGACGCATCCTTGCCGATCACGAAAAGGAAAGGGATCACGGACAGCGGCAGCATCGCCAGGCCGCACCGAAGCCACAGCTTCCCTATCATCTTATGAGCAAACTCCCATGTGTCCCTGTTCTTCATGGACATCACCGTTCGATAGCCGAAAACCATATTGATGTTTTTTGGGACCCTGGTCAAAAACAGCTTGCCGAAGCCAACCATTGTCAAAGGGATCAGCAATCCCATGATAAGCATAAATACCCAGAAAGCCATGCCTTTACCTCCTTACTAAACATTGACCTGCCTGCCGCTTTTTCACAGACGTCCTGACACAGCTGCCGATATATATTGCGTGGATCCCGTATCCGGACTGTGTGCGCCTTTGTGTATACCTACCCAATATAATTATACCATGCCGGCAGCAGGCCTTTCAATGCCCGAAGAAGCTTTTCTTCCCTCTGCGGGAACATTTCCGCATCCCTCGGCGTCATACAGGCAAAGAACACAAAAGGAGTTGAGAGATCATGACAAAAAAGCTTGCCGCGAGCATTCTGTGCCTTGCTCTTGCTTTTTCGCTCGCAGGCTGCGGCATATTTCGGGGCGCAGCGCCAGAAAACACTCCGGCAGTTCCGGACGACTTCTCGCTGCGCTTTTCATGGTGGTACGACGAGACGCAGAAAAACATCCTGGACACACAGACGGGCAGTATTCAAAAGGATCTTGCCTCGGACGGGACGGCATCGGCGGAGCTTCGCCCCGAGCCGGACTTTTTGCAGCGGCTGTACGAGCTTGTCTGCAAATATCGCCTTACGGATATCGACCGCGAAATGACCTCGCAGGAGCTCGCGGACGATAAATCAAAGGCGGTTTCCATGATCCCGCTCGAGCATTACGAGATCTCCGTAACACTGAACGGAAGGAGCCTTCTTATCTGCGGCGATCAGACGGCCGTCTACCACATGACCTCGGATGAGGACGCCGCAAATTTCATAAACGCCGTGACCTCCGTTAAGAAGGCCGTGACGGAGCTGCCGGAATGGACGGCCCTGCCGCCCGCAAACGGAGGCTATGACTGAGCCTTAAGAAAGCGTTCAGAATATGAACAAATTCCGCAATTCGCCTTTATGCCCTTGCATAGAGGCGAATTTTATGCTATCATTTAGCTAATAGTGTTAGCTAAATTGCAAGGAGACAACAATGGACTATTTTTCTCTTGCGGAACAGATGCTGTCGGTCAGGGCAAGGCTGAGCCATCTCCCGGCGGGCGAGGCTATAAGCGACGCCTGCGGCGGCGAGTTTTTCGCGCTGAGTCTGCTGCTGCTCGACGATGCGCCCGGCTGTCCCTCGGGGCTGCGGCGCAGCATGGGGGTATCGTCGGCGCGCATTGCGGCGCTTTTGAAGCACCTTGAGCAAAAGGGCTGGATCAGCCGCAGCGCCGATGAGCACGACGAGCGTCGGGTCAACGTTTCGCTGACCGATGCCGGGCGCGAGCTTATAAACAGCCGCCGCCGCGAGGCGATCGAGCGCGTCGCGGCGGCACTGCGCTCGCTCGGCGAGGAGGATGCGCACGAATACGTCCGGCTTCAGCAGAAAATGCTCGACGCGCTTTCCGAAGATACCTTCGATTGACAAGAGCGCATACGGTTTCGGCAAGCGATCATTGTTGTGATGCCCGGCAGCTTCGATACCGGGCCGACGCAATAAATGTATCGGCAGAAGCGTTAAAACGCCTCCAAAAAAGTAAGGAGTGATATTATCAGAAAATCAGTTGAATTTGGGAGCAATCACACTGCGATAGTCGAAAAAACGCGCGAGGCGGCAGTCTCGGTGCTGCCGATAGTCGCGATAGTCATAGTGCTGTGCCTTTTCGTGATGCCGATGCAGGCCGACCTGCTGCTGTGCTTTCTCATCGGCGGACTGCTGATAGTTGCCGGTATGGGACTGTTTTCGCTGGGCGCGGAGCAGGCGATGATGCCCATCGGCTCGAAGATCGGCACGGCGCTGACAAAAACCAAAAATCTGCCGCTCATCCTCGGCGTGAGCTTCCTGCTGGGCTTTGCGATAACCGTGGCCGAGCCGGATCTTCAGGTGCTTGCGCAGACCGTTCCGCACATAAAAAGCAGCGTGCTGCTCATAACCGTCGGCGTAGGCGTCGGATTTTTCATGACGGTGTGTATGCTGCGAATCCTCACCGGCGCAAGCCTCAGATGGCTGCTCATAGCCTGCTATGCGCTCATCTTCGTGCTGGCCGCGTTCACCGACCGCAATTATCTGAGCATCGCGTTCGACTCCGGCGGCGTCACCACCGGGCCGATGACGGTGCCGTTTATCCTCGCAATGGGGCTTGGCGTTTCCATGATACGAAGCGACCGCTCCGCCGAGGCCGACAGCTTCGGCCTTGTCGCGCTGTGCTCGATCGGACCGATACTCTCGGTGCTCATCCTCGGCTTTTTCTATAACGACAGCGAGGCGACCGCAGGCGTGAGCGCCGCCGCATTTGCCGACACGCGCGAGATAGGCTCGGCCTTCATCTCCGCGATACCCGATTACATGGCCGAGATGGCCGTCGCGCTGCTGCCGATAGTTGCGATATTCCTTATTTTCCAGCTCTGTCTGCTGCGTCTGCACGGGCGGCCGCTTGCAAAGATACTCATCGGCATTGTCTACACCTATGTCGGCCTTGTGCTGTTCCTCACGGGCGTGAACGTCGGCTTTTCGACCCTCGGCGCGTCGCTGGGCGCGGCGCTTGCCGAAAGCGGAGCCAAATGGCTGCTCATTCCGCTGTCGATGCTGCTCGGCTGGTTCATCATTTCCGCAGAGCCTGCCGTCGGCGTTCTTGAAAAGCAGATCGAGCAGGTCAGCGCCGGCGCGATACCCGGCAGGGCGATAAAGCTCAGCCTTTCCGTCGCCATTGCGCTTGCCATGGGCATAGCCATGCTGCGCGTCGTGACGGGCATAAGCATCATGTGGTTTCTCGTGCCGGGCTACGCGATCGCACTGGGGCTGTCGTTTTTCGTGCCGGATATCTACACCGCGATCGCCTTCGACTCCGGCGGCGTTGCCTCCGGCCCAATGACGGCGACCTTCATGCTGCAATTTATGATGGGCGCATCCACGGCGCTCGGCGGCAATGTGCTCAGCGACGCTTTCGGCGTTGTCGCAATAGTCGCGATGATGCCGCTGCTGTCGATCCAGGTGGTCGGCGTCTTGTTTGAAAAGCACGCAAAGCGCAGCGAGGCGAACGAAGAAGTTTACGGAGACCTCGATATCATCGAGCTGTGGGAGGAAGCGATATGAACTACGTTATATCAATAATTAACCCCGAGGCGCTCGATACGCTGTGCGCGATATGCGCCGAGCTAAAGCTGCCGATGACGGTTGTCATGCACGGGCGCGGCACGGCCGTGCAGAGCATGATGGATCTTCTCGGCATCGAGTCGAACGAAAAGCGCGTCGTCTTGACCGTTGCCGACAGCGATAAAACAAAGCAGCTCATCGCCGACCAGCGGCGCAGGCTGCATCTGGGCGTTCCGGGTCACGGCATCGTCATTGCCGTGCCGGTAAAAAGTATTGGAGGTGGAAAGGCCTTGGCATATCTTAATCAGGACAACAAAAACGTGAAGCAGGCGCCTGCGCTCAGCTTCGCTTACGAGCTTATAGTCGCGATCACCAACGAGGGCTGCACCGATATGGTCATGAACGCGGCGCGCGCCGCCGGTGCGCGCGGCGGCACGACTTTGCACGGCAAGGGTACCGGCGAGAAGGATCCGCATTTTTACAACATCACCCTCGCCGAGGAGAAGGAGGTAGTCCTCATCGTTGCCGCGGCCGAGCAGAAGTCCGAGATCATGACATCTATAATCAAAAAGGCCGGGCCCGATACCGAAGCCGGCACGATAGCCTTTTCTCTCCCCACGACCGAAGTCGCCGGCTTTTCTTTTTAGTGGCGAATTGACGCACCTACGGATACGGTGATTGCGCTTACCCGGTTCGAGGGTGCGGAGGAAACCGTAGTTGCCGCGCCATCCGTTAGTGCGGTGCTGAATTTTGCACCGCACCCCATTGGCTCTCCTGTCAAGGGGAGCAGGCAGCTTCGCTGCCGAGGGGTTGAATAAAAAAGCTATTAACTATCAGCTATTACCTCTTCACTGCGACCAACGGTCGCTCGTAGGGAACGGATTTATCCGTTCCGCCTGTACCGACTTTGCCGACACCAAAATCTATTGCTCGTAGGGAACGGATTTATCCGTTCCGCGTGTTCCGATTTTGTCGGCACCTAAATATATAGTCGTAGGGGCGGCCATCGGCCGCCCGTTTTTTATAATGTGGCGGTTAGCACCGCAGATTTAATAACACCTCATCCGTCGCAAGCGACACCTTCCCCTCAAGCTCCGCAAGGGGAAGGCAATGGCAAAACCTCTGCTGCGTAGCGCTGTATTAACTGCGTCAGTAGATGAAACACACGGAACGGATGAATCCGTTCCCTACGAGGATGCGCCGAAAACTCAGCAGCGCACTAATGTACGGCGAGGCAAATACGGTTTATTCCAATATCCCGAACCGGGCCACCAGAGATATATGTATCCGTAGGTGCCTCAATGCGCCTCTAAAAATAGACAGGGGGAGGATTGTTTGGTATAATGAAGCGTTAGAAATTTTCAAGGCGGTGGAAGAATGCTCAGAATACTCTACGGCACGGCAGGCACGGGCAAAAGCGCGGCGATCATGGACGAGATCCGGCGCGGCGCGGACAGCGGCGAGCGATACATCCTGCTCGTTCCCGAGCAGTACAGCCACGAGGCCGAGCGCGAACTGTGCGCCGTGTGCGGCGACGGCCTGTCGCTGTACGCCGAGGTGCTGTCGTTCACGGGACTTGCGCGCGAGATAAGCTCCGAGTGCGGCGGCGCGGCAAACGAATACCTCGACAAGGGCGGCAGACTTTTGTGCATGGCGCTGGCTGCCGACGGGCTGTATTCGCGGCTGCGCGTTTACGGCGCGGCGCGGCGCAAGGCCGAGCTTCAAACGATGCTGCTCGGCGCCGTGGACGAGTTCAAAAGCGCCTGCGTGACGAGCGAGCGGCTTATGCAGGCTTCCGAAGCCTGCGAGGGCGCGCTGGGCGACAAGCTGCACGACCTTGGGCTTATACTCGAGGCGTATGACGGCGTTGTCGCAAACGGAAGGGCAGACCCGTCCGACCGGCTGAGCGTGCTTGCGCAGCAGATCGGGCAGTGCTCGATGAGCGAGCGCACCCACGTGTTCGTTGACGGCTTCACAGACTTCACCGCGCAGGAGCGCAGAGTGCTCGAGGCGCTGCTTTCAAAGGGCGTGTGCCTTACCGTGTGCCTCGGCTGCGACGAGCTGCACGGCGGAAGCGAGGTCTTTGCACTCAGCCGCATAACAGCCTCGGCGCTTTTGAAATTTGCCGCCGATAACGGCATCAAGGCGCAGACCGAGCGCTTCGGCGGCGAGAGCACCAAGGCAAAGCCGCTCGGCGAATTTGCCGAAAACATGTTCAGTTACCGCGCCGTCGAGGCCGGCGACGCGCAAGGCCGCATCAAAATAATAAGCGCAGCCGACACAAACGCCGAGTGCGAGTTTGCTGCCGCCGAGGCGGTGTCGCTCGTGCGCGACACGGGCTGCCGCTGGCGCGATATCGCCGTGTGCGCCAAGGGCTTTGACGATTATCGCCTGCCGCTGGAGTCGGCATTTTCGCGCTTTGGTGCGCCGATATACACCGCGCGCAAGGCCGACATGCTATCAAAGCCGCTGCCGATGCTTATCGAGTCGGCGTATGAGATCATCCTCGGCGGCTGGGAGGCCGACGATGTGTTCGACTATCTGCGCACGGGCTTCGGCGGATTGGATACAGACGAGTGCGACGAGCTTGAAAACTACGTTTTCATGTGGCAGCTGCACGGCTCGGCGTGGACAAGAGCCGAAAATTGGCGGCTGCACCCGGAGGGCTACGGCAAGCAGCCGGACGAGGCGTCCGAGCAGACGCTTGAGCAGATAAATCTTCTGCGCGAAACGGCGCGCCGGCCGCTTATGCGCTTTGCCGAAAACGCCGCTGCCGCCACGACCGCGACGGAGCAGGCGCAGGCTCTGGCAAGCCTTTTTGAGGATCTGCACCTTGCCGATAAGCTTCAGGCGCGCGCCGAGGCGTTGGAGAAAGACGGCCGAGCCGCCGCAGCGCAGGAATACGCCCAGCTGTGGGATATAACGGTCGGCGCGCTCGAGCAGTGCGCGGCGGTGCTCGGTGATACACCGGCGGATGCGGAATATTTCGGCCGCCTGTTTTCGCTGATGCTCTCGCGCTACGATATCGGAACGATCCCGGCCTCGCTCGACTGCGTGACGGCCGGCGAAATGGACCGCATGCGCCGCCGAAACATTAAGCACCTGATCGTCCTCGGCGCAACGGATGAGCGCATCCCCGGCACGGAGGCGGACACCGGCGTTTTCTCGAACGATGAGCGGCGCAGACTGCTCGAGATGGACATCGACCTCGGCGGCGTCGGAGACAGCGAGCTGTGGCGCGCGTTTTCGGTCGTGTACAACTGCCTGACGCTGCCGTCGGACAGCCTGAGCTTTTGCTATGCGCTCACCGACGGCGCCGGCGCGCAGCAGCGCCCGGCGTTTGTCGTTAACCGAGCAAAGGCCATGTTCGGAATAGATATCTGCGAGTTTGACGTTGACATGGCGCGCCTTAACGCCGCAGCTCCGGCGCTGGAGCTTGCCGCGCAGTCGCTGCACGGCGGCGGAGCGTGCGCGGCAAGCGCGGCCGAGTTTTTCGCCCGGCACGAGCCGGAGCGCCTGCGCTCGCTTGAAGCGCAGGCAAACCGCAGCCGCGGCAGTCTTTCGCGTGCGTCGGTCAGGGCGCTTTACGGCGAAAAGCTGCGCCTTTCGGCCTCGAGGATAGATAAATTTGCGTCCTGCCGCTTTGCTTACTTCATGCAGTACGCGCTCAAGGCAAAGCCGCGTGAGCCGGCAGGCTTCACAGCGCCCGAGATGGGCACGTTTATGCACAGGATCCTGGAGCAGGTCTCGCGCGAGGCCGCCTCCATGGGCGGCTACAAGAGCGTTGACGACGAGACCGTTACGCGGCTGTGCGATAAATACATCGATGAATACATCACGCGCGAGCTTAACGATTTTCGCGATAAAAGCAAGCGCTTTGAATATCTTTTCCGCCGCCTGACCGGCAGCGTGCATCGGATAGTGCTCGATCTTGCCGACGAGCTGCGCCGCAGCGATTTTCAGCCGCTGTCGTTTGAGCTTGACTTTGCCGACACGCCGCAGCTTCCGCCGCTTGAGCTTGGCGAGGGCGAGGATAAGCTCGTGCTCACCGGCATTGCCGACAGGGTGGACGGCTGGCTGCACGAGGGCAAGCTGTATCTGCGCGTTGTCGATTACAAAACAGGGCGCAAGAAATTTGACCTCTCGGACGTGCTGTACGGCATGAACCTGCAAATGCTTCTGTACCTTTTCTCGCTGGGCGAGAACGGAAAGCTTTTGTACGGCGAGGAGATCGTCCCGGCCGGAGTGCTGTACGTTCCGGCGCGCGACGGAGTGATAAGCGAGGACGGGGATATAAGCGACGCCGAGCTTGAGAAAAAGCGCAGCAAGGGTCTGCGCCGCAGCGGCCTTGTGCTCAGCGATCCGGAGGTCATCCGGGCGATGGAGCATGCCGACACGCCGAAGTATATACCCGTTGATTTCAAGAAAAACGGCCCTGCCGGCGATGCGCTCGTTTCGGCAGAGCGTCTGGGCACGCTTGCCCGGCATATCGACCAAACGCTGTGCGAAATGGCGTCGGAGCTTCGGCGCGGCAGCATCGCCGCCGACCCTTACTATGCCGGCCAGCAGGAGAATGCCTGCATAAACTGCGATTATTTCGACGCATGCCGCTTTGCCGACGGCGAAAACGGCGAGAGCATGCGATCTACTCCGCATCTGCCTGCAACGAAGGTGTGGAGCGTTCTGGAGGGAGGCGAGGAAGATGGCGAGGTTTGAGCCAACAGCGTCGCAGAAATGCGCGATCGAGGAAACCGGACGCGCCGTGCTTGTGTCGGCGGCGGCCGGAAGCGGAAAAACAAGGGTGCTCACCGAGCGCCTGCTTCGCAGAATAGAGCACGATGCCGATATCGACAGCTTCCTGGTCATAACCTTCACCAAGGCCGCGGCCGCGGAGCTTCGCAGCCGAATACTCGACGAGATATCCGAGCGCCTTGCCGCAGATCCAGATAACCGCAGGCTCAAGCGGCAGAGCGCGCTGTGCGCCAAGGCGCAGATCGGCACGATCGACTCGTTCTGCCAGAGCTTCCTGCGCGAAAACTGCCACGCGGCGCAGCTTTCACCGGAGTTCAAGGTCATAGAGGAGGACAGAGCGGAGGCGATAAAGCAGCGCGTTATCCAGCGCGTGCTCGATGAGTGCTACGAAGCGCCCGACGAGGGCTTTAAGCTCCTTGCCGACTCTGTCGGCGCCGGGCGCAGCGATGACAGACTTGCGGAAACCGTGCTTGCGCTGCACCGCAAAACGCAGAGCCACGCTCGCCCTGCAAAGTGGCTGGGCGCGCAGCTGGAGGCAATAGAAGCCGACGCCGATGACGCAGGAAAAACCGTCTGGGGCGCGGAGATCCTCGAGGAGGTCAGCGCCTCGGCGCAGTACTGGGCGCAGCGAATGGATAATATGTGCCAAAAAGCTGCCGAAAACGCCGTCATTGCGGAAAAATACGGCCCGAGCTGCGCCGACACAGCGCTTTCACTGCGCTCGCTTTCGCGCGCGTGCGCCCTCGGCTGGGACAGGGCGCGGCAGGAGCTGCCCGTAAGCTTCCCAACGCTTGGCAGGCTTTTAAATTCGCCCGACCCCGAGCTTTCCGAGTATGTAAAGCAGGTGCGCGCTCTTTGCAAAAAGGACTGCGAAAAATTCACGAAAATGCTCTCGGACGACAGCGAAAAGCTCCTGAGCGACATGCGCGCCTCGGCGCCTGCCATGCGAGCGCTCATTGAGCTGACCCTGCGCTTTGACAGGGCTTACAGCGCCGAAAAGCGCCGCAGGGCAGAGGTGGATTTTGCAGACCTTGAGCACATTACCGCCCAGCTTCTGACGAACGAGGACGGAAGCCCGACAGCCCTTGCGCGCGAAACCGGTGCGCGCTTTTGCGAGATAATGGTCGATGAGTATCAGGACGTAAACTCCGTTCAGGACGAGATATTTCGCGCCCTGTCGAAGGACGGGAGCAACCTGTTTATGGTCGGCGACGTGAAGCAGTCGATCTACCGTTTCCGCCTTGCCGACCCTCTGATATTCACCGATAAATACGAAAAATACGCATTTTTGCCCGATGCGCGTGAGGGCGAGCCTGTGAAGATCATGCTCCAGGAAAACTTCCGCTCGCGCCGCGAGGTCATCGACGGTATAAACGGCGTTTTCGCGGCATGCATGTCCAAAAAGCTCGGCGAGGTCGATTACGACGAAAACGCGCAGCTTAAATGCGGCGGCGTTTACGACGATGAGGGCGTGGCTCCGGAGCTTATTCTCATCGACGTGTGCGCCGACGAGGACGACCTGCGCGGCAAGGCCGAAAAGGAGGCCGCCGCGGTTGCGGAAAAAATAATCGAGCTTATGCGCTCGGGAATGACGGTAAACGGCCGCGCGCTCGGCTACGGCGATATAGCGCTGCTCATGCGCTCGGCAAACTCCGTAGGCGAGACCTACCGCCGCGAGCTTATCCTGCGCGGCATACCCGTTGCGGCAGGTCAGGGAGGCAGCTTCTTCGGCTCGACGGAGATAGCCTCGCTTATGAGCCTGCTTGCGGTTATCGACAATCCGCATCAGGATGTTGCGCTCATCGCGGTGCTGCGCTCCGGCGCATTCGGCTTTTCCGCCGATGAGCTGACGGAGATACGCCTTGCCGACCGAAATTCGGATTTTTACACGGCGCTCAAAGCAGCCGCGCAGGATAACGAAAAATGCGCGAATTTTCTGAAGACGCTCGATAAATTGCGCTCGCGCGCTCCCGAAATGTCGATCGACGAGCTTTTGATGTTTGTCTATGATGAGCTCGACCTCATGGCGCTTTGCGCCGCCATGCAGGATGCGCCGCAGAGGTGCGCTAACATGCGCATGATGCTCACGCTTGCAAAGCGCTTTTCCGCCGGCGGATTTCGCGGACTGCACCGCTTCTGCCGCTGGCTCAGGCAGCTTGCCGAGCGCGGCGGAGACATGGGTGCGGCATCATCCGACGATGCGGTGAAGATAATGACCATCCACAAATCCAAGGGACTTGAATTTCCGGTCGTTTTTGTGTGCGATACCTCTCGCAGGTTCAACGATGCCGACCTCAAGCAGACAGTGCTCGTTCATCCCGAGCTTGGCCTCGGCGCTAAGATCTACGACACCGCGCGCAGGCTCGAATATCCCGGCCTTGTGCGCAGCGCGATAAAGCAGCGGCTGCGCCGCGAGCAGCTTTCCGAGGAGATGCGCCTTTTATACGTCGCGCTCACGCGCGCGCGCGAAAGGCTCATTGTTACGGCGGCGATAAAGCATCCAGAGGAAAAAATGCAGAAAATGATGCTGCAATGCACGCGCCCAATGTCACCGGAGATACTGCTTAATGCATCGAGTATGGCCGAATGGATGATCTATGCTCAGCTGTGCGCCGAGGATGAAAAATTCCGCCTTAGCTTTTTGAGCACTGAGGCTCAGGAGGCCGGTCAGGATACCGCAGCCGTGGCGGACATTACCTGCGCAGACCCGGAGCTTGTTGCCGCGCTTGAGAAAAACGCCGCGTTTTCGTATCCGCATGCGGCCGCATCCGCGCTGCCCTCGAAGGTCACGGCAACGGAGCTGAAGCGCCTTGAAGCGCCCGACGAGGAGGCGCAGAGCATCGTGCCGATGCAGCATGCTCATTTTCGCGCGCCCCGTCTCGGCGGGGATAAGCTCAGCCCCACCGCGCGCGGCACGGCGACGCATATGCTTCTGCAATACATCGACTATGAAAAAACAGGCACCGAGCAGGAGATACGCGAGGAGCTTGCGCGGCTGACCGCAGCGCGCTTTTTAAGCGCCCGTCAGGCCGAGGCCGTCGATACCGGCAGCATACTGCGCCTGTTTTCCTCGCCTCTCGGCAAGCGCATAATGTCGGCCGATGCGCGAAAGCGCGAGTTTAAGTTTTCGCTGCTTTGCCCGGCGGAAAAATTCTTCCCCGGCGGCGAGGGCGAGAGCGTGCTCATGCAGGGCGTTATCGACTGCATGATCGAGGAGGCCGGCGAGCTTACGATAATCGACTATAAAACCGACCGAGTCCGCGGCGAGGAGACCGCCGAGCGTGCGCAGACCTATTCAAAACAGCTTGAGGCCTATGCCTATGCCGCACAGCGGATGACAGGCAAGCCCGTGCGCGAGTGCGTTTTGTATTTTTTATATTCCGGCGAAACCGTAAAAAGTTCTTGCAAATAGCAAAGTGCTGTGCTACAATTACCTTTGCGTCTTGTAACCACGCTTTTGCGTGCTCAAGATAGCCTACGACGAGGAGATATGAACAATGAAGGCAGGAATCCATCCTAACTATCAGCCCACCGTTATAAAGTGCGCTTGCGGCGCAACCATCGAGACCGGCTCGACCCGCCCCGGCATCACCGTCGAGATCTGCTCGAAGTGCCACCCCTTCTACACCGGCAAGCAGAAGCTGGTCGACACCAGCGGCCGCGTGGACAAGTTCAACAAGAAGTACGGCCTCAAGTAATTTTTGGGAAAAAGACGGGATGCGCCTTCGGGCAGCGTCCCGTCTTTTTCGTATACAGGAGGAAAGACCATGGCATCCCGTATTCTTCATCTTGCCGCGGCAAAGCTCATTCTGGACGAGCATCCCGCGGCGGACGAAAAGCGTTTTCGTCTCGGCTCGATCTTACCGGACGCCGGAGAGCGCGTGAGCGCGCATTTCCGCGTGCGGATCGACGGCGGAACGAAGACGATGATGGCGCTCGGTGGCTTCCGCGCGCGCTTCGCGGACAAAATGGACGATCCGCTCTATCTCGGGTACTATCTCCATCTTGTGCAGGACATCGTGTTCCGTAAGGTATTCTATCTCGACCACGGCTGGAAGGTAGACTCGCCGCAGAAGGTCGAGCGGCTTTACGACGATTACCGCATTCTGAATACCTGGGCCATTGAGAAATTCGCCCTGCGGGAGGATCTTACCGCGCCGGAGGATTTTTCCGCCGAGCCGATCTGCGCTGTTTCCGATTTTGCGCTGCCGGAATTTCTCGCCGAGCTGCATGCGGATTTCACGACGCCGCCCCCGCCGGGCGAGTGCGTACATTTCACCAAAGCCATTGCGGAGGAATTTCTGGCCGCCGCCGTGCCGCTCTGCCGGCGGGAGATCGCGGCGCTGCGCGAAGGGAAAACCGCCGTGGACGAGCGCGCCTGGGCGTGGGAGGCGCGGCAGGAACCAAATTTATCCACTCCGTGTGAACCATCCTGACGCAAAGCACGTCTAATATCCTGCGGAGCGGAAAACCCGGCCGCAGGAGGTTATACAATGAACAAGAAGATGAAATGGCTCGGTATTTTCGCGCTGGCGGCAAGTCTGCTTTTGACAGCCTGCGGCGCGCAGCCCGCGGATCCAACGCCTACGGCAGCGCCCGAGGCGACCGCCACCGCGGAGCCGACCGCGACGCCCGAGGCGACCGCAGCGGAGCCGACGGAAGAACCCACCGCGGAGCCGGTCTCCCAGCCGGTGGAGAAATCGACCGGCATCGTGAACATGGCCGAAGAGGGGAAAACGCTCTATGCCGCGCAGCTGGACCGCTACGCCGCGGCGCTCTCCGAGCAGTGGCCGGAGGGACGGTACTTTGAAAACGGCATGAGCGAGCTCGCGGGGTACTACTACGAGGGCGACGCCCGCGCGAACGTCGGCGTATTTTTCCCTGACCTTGACGGCGACGGCTCGCCGGAGATGGTGATCGGCGCGATCTTGGGCGCGGACACCGATCCGGCCGTTCTGGAGATCTGGACGGTCAAGGACGGCGCGCCGGTGATGCTCGCGCAGAGCCACGCGAGAGATAAGTATTATGTGGAATATCTCGCGGACGAAAACGCCTGGCTCATTGCGAACGAGAGCTCGAGCGGCGCGGCGAGCAGCGTGTGGTTTTACTATGCGCTCCAGAACGGAGAGCTTGCTCTCATGCAGGGCGTGACGAGCGAATCCGGTGCGTGGTATATGACGTACGATACGGACTATGACGTTTCCAACGACACGCCGTCCGATGAGGCGGCCTGCCAGGCCATCGTCGATTCCCATACGGAACGCTATACGGCGCTCGACTATACGCCGTATACCGAGCTCCAATAATAAGAAGAAAAGAAGGATCCCCCGCGCAGTCGTTTATCGGCTGCGCGGGGGATTTTTCGCTGGGTTACTTCTTCTTTACCGGGTAGCACACCTCGGTCACGAACTCGTCGGGGTTTTTCGTATCGTGAGGACTCACATGGTAGATGTTGAACATCGGCCCGGCAGTCTCATAGCCGTTCGCCTCGATCCACGGGATCATGGCGGCGTACACGTCGGTGATCAGCGCGTAGCTGCCGCGGTAGGTGCAGCTCGCAACGGTGACCTCCGGCAGCGTGCGGAATTTGACATGCTCCGTGTCGGGGTAGCTTCCCTTTACGGTCTTCCAGGCGAGGACCTCGACGTCCGTTTCCTTGTATTCGCCGTCGAGGAATGTCACGGCGCAGAGGCATGGGTCGGCTTCCGTGAGATGCATCCGGCAGGTCTCGCCCACCAGCGCGCTCCATACCATCCCCTCGTCCTCGTAGCGGGGGATCGTCATTTGCACGGTGGCGGCGTAGCGTTCGGGGATCGTTTTCAATGTGATATCATAGCTCATGGTCTGTTCCTTTCTCAGCCGTTCTCTGGCTGCGTCCAGAAGCGCCAGTTTGCGCGCCGTGTCAAGCGAGAGTTCTTCCAGCTCGCGCTGCCGGGCGGAAAAATAGCCCTCCAGCGCCTCGCGGTCGTCGTAGATCTCGAGGATCTTCACGATATCGGCAAGGGAAAACCCCATGTCCTTGAGCGCCGTGATCCGGCACATGGTCGGGAGCTGATCCTCCCGGTAATACCGGTAATCGGTGAAGCGGTCGATCTCAGCGGGCTTTAAGAGCCCAATCTCGTCATAGTGGCGCAGCATGCGGACGCTGACTCTGGACAGTTTTGAAAATTCTCCGATCTTCAGCATGGAAGGTACCTCCGGCTTTTTCTCTTGAGCTCGTATGCATCATAATGCCTCCCACAGTGGGAGAGTCAAGAGCTTTTTCCAATTTCTCCGCAAAGACGGTACACGTGCATTGCTTTTTCGGGGATTCTATGGTAAAAGTAAATGTTAATACTTTTTTGAAGGAAGAGACGGGTTATGAAGGATTAAAAATACGGTAGATTTTTCATTTCAAAAATTTACCGGAAGGATGAAATAACATGAGTGACTTACAGCGGGAGATCTCGCGGCGGCGGACGTTTGCGATCATCTCCCACCCGGACGCGGGCAAAACGACATTGACGGAAAAGCTCCTTCTCTACGGAGGGGCGATCCAGCTCGCCGGCTCGGTAAAGGGCAAGGCGGCGGCGCGCCATGCGGTCTCCGACTGGATGGAGCTGGAAAAGCAGCGCGGCATTTCCATCACGTCGTCCGTGCTCCAGTTTGAATATAACGGCTACTGCATCAACATTCTCGACACCCCCGGCCACCAGGACTTCTCCGAGGACACCTACCGCACGCTCATGGCGGCGGACAGTGCCGTCATGGTCATCGACGCGGCCAAGGGCATCGAGCCGCAGACGCGCAAGCTCTTCAAGGTCTGCGCCATGCGGCATATCCCCATCTTCACGTTCATCAACAAGATGGACCGCGAGGCGCGCAGCCCCTACGATCTGCTCGAAGAGCTCGAAAAGGAGTTCGGCATCGGCACGTACCCGATGAACTGGCCGATCGGCTGCGGCGTGGACTTCAAGGGCGTGTACGACCGCGAGAAAAAGGAAGTGCTCGCGTTTACGCAGCGTCACGCGGGCAGCCGCGCCATCCACGCGGCGGAGCTTTCCATGGATAACGAGGCAGGCCTGCGCGAAGCGCTCGGCGAGCGGCTGTACAGCACGCTTTGCGACGATGTGGAGCTTCTCGACGGCGCGGGGTACGAATTTGATCTCGACCTTGTCCGCAGCGGCGATCTGAGCCCCGTGTTCTTCGGCTCGGCGCTGATGAACTTCGGCGTGGAGCAGTTTCTGGCAAGCTTTCTCGATCTCACAACGCCGCCGCTCGCGCGCCTTTCCGATGGCGTGCCGGTCGAGCCGACGGACGACCATTTCACCGCCTTCGTATTCAAGATCCAGGCGAACATGAACAAGGCGCACCGCGACCGCATCGCGTTCATGCGCATCTGCTCGGGCAAGTTTGAGCGCAACGAGGAATATTTCCATGTGCAGGGCAATAAGCCCATCAAGCTCGCGCAGCCGCAGCAGATGATGGCCGAGGAGCGCCAGATCATCGACGAGGCCTACGCCGGAGACATCATCGGCGTGTTCGACCCCGGCATCTACTCCATCGGCGACACGATCTGCTCCAAGGATAAAAAGGTCCGCTTTGAGGGCATCCCGACGTTCGCACCCGAGCACTTTGCTGCCTTTGAGCGCAAGGACACGATGAAGCGCAAGCAGTTCGAGACCGGTATCCGCCAGATCGCGCAGGAGGGCGCCATCCAGATCTTCCACGAGCCGAACACCGGCTTGGAGGAGGTCATCGTCGGCGTCGTCGGCGTGCTGCAGTTCGACGTGCTCGAATACCGTTTGCAGAGCGAATACTCCACCGCCGTGCGCCGCCGCGCGCTGCCGTATGAAAATATCCGCTGGATCGTGAGCGACACCGACCCCGCAACGCTCACGCTCACGCGCGACACCAAGTGGGTGCAGGACTTCAAGGGCAACAACCTCCTGCTCTTCGGCGGCGAGTGGAACATCGCCTACACGCTCAAGCAGAACCCCGGCCTAGAGCTCGCGGAGTTCTCCAAAAACTGATAACCAATGCTCAAATCACCCGTTGGGAAAGCTTCCAACGGGTGATTTTAGTCTGTTGCCCCGCCAGATGGCGGGGCGATCTGTATGTCAGAAAAGAAATCAGTCAGCGTTGATGACGTTGATCTGGCACATGCGCATCGTGGCGAGAGCGGCGTCGTGCGTTGCGGGGGTGACGCCCGCGCAGCACTTTGCGTCCAGCGTGATGGGCATTTCGGGGTAGAACGCCTTTTCTATCAGCGCGTTCGATACGACGCAGATGTCGGTGCAGAGACCGACGATCTCCATATGGACGTTCGTCTCGCCGTACTGCGCGACATATTCGCCGATGATCTTTACAAGTTCGGTCGAGCCGAAGGTGGGCTTATGGACGATCGTGGCGTTTTCCGGCATAGCGGCCTGCACCGCATCATCCAGCTGCCAGCCCTCGGTGTTCTGCACGCAGTGGATAAACGGGAGGTTGACGCCCTCCTGCGTTTCAAGATAGGTTTCCTCGTGCGTGTCCTTCGTGGCGATGATCACGTCGCCGCGGGCCTTGTATTCGTTGATCTTGGCCACAACGTTCGGGACGATGGCCCGCGCCTCGGGGGTGCCGAGCGCCTGATCGACGAAGTCCTTCTGCATATCGATGACAAGGAGAATGTTCATGGTTTTTCCCTCCGGGTTGGCTGCGGCGGATCCCTCGCAGATTTTCGAGAACGTTTCGGCTTTGAGTGGGTCGGGCGCTTCCGGGGCGGGCGAGACGCTGCACAGGAAGGGGATCCGCATGGTGTTTATTAAAATATACCAAGCGCTGTGCAACAATGCAAGAAGCATTTGTCAGATCCGCTCCGGACTATCCGAAAAAAAGCAAAAAAAATCCGCCGCAAGAAGCGGCGGATTTTTTTAAATTAAGATGGAGGCATTCAGATCATTCGGCGGCTGCACACCGGATGCTCTGTATGATGCTATTATAACCGGCGAAAAAATCAAAGAGTGAACATTTCATGAACAAATTCCGGGCAAAATGTAAACAAATTTGAACGGATCGGCAGATTCAACAGAAAAACATAAAATATCGAAAAGTATATGGACGATGTATTCAAATGTGCTATACTAAGCTCTGCGAGAAAAAGAAGGGAGTTGCCCGATGCAAAATTACAAACTGACGCTTTGCTACGACGGCACGCGCTACCGCGGCTGGCAGAAGCAGGGAAACACCGCCCAGACGGTGCAGGGCAAACTCGAGACGCTGCTCTCCCGCGCGCTGGAGCAGCCCATCGAGATCGCGGGCAGCGGCCGCACGGATGCCGGCGTCCACGCGAGAATGCAGGTGTGCTCCTTCCGGGCGGAAACGGAAAAGTCCTGCGCGGAGCTTTTGGCACTGCTCCGGGAATATCTGCCGGAGGATATCGGCGCTCTCACGCTTGAGAAAGCGCCGGAGCGGTTCCATGCTCGCCTTTCGGCGGTGCGGAAAACGTATATTTACCGTGTCTGGAACAGCGATGCGCCCTGCGTGTTTGAAAGAAAGTATGTGCATGCGGAGCCGCGCCCGCTGGATCTTGACGCCATGCGCCGCGCCGCGGCACAGCTTTGCGGGCGGCACGAATTCTCTGCCTTTTCCACCGGAAAGAAAACGGGCCGCGCCGCCACGCGCACGATAGAGTCTATCGGGATCGAGCGCTGCGGGGAAGAAGTGCGGCTTACGTATACCGGCGACGGGTTCCTATACAATATGGTGCGCATCCTGACCGGCACGCTGCTCGAGATCGGTCTCGGAGAGCGCCGTCCGGACGATATGGAGGCGATCCTTGCCTCACACAGCCGTGCGAGTGCCGGTTTTACCGCTCCGGCGCAGGGGCTTTTCCTCTGGGACGTGACGTACTAAGCGAGTAAAACCGGAAAAATTTCGTTTTTTTCAACTTTATGTTGTTTTTTTCTAGCTTTTCTGTTAAGGCTGTGTTATAATGCCTTTTCGAAATTACCCCATGTAGGTGAAGAATATGACAAACCACAACCCGTATATGACCCGCGAGGGCGGCGCGACCGTCACGGTGTTCGTCCCGTACGACTGCAAAAACCACTGCCCGTTCTGCATCAATAAGCAGGAATACCAGAATCCCGAAGGCTTCAGCGTGGAAAAGGTGTGCGAGAGCATCCGCATGTTCCATGAGATCACGCCAAAGTGCGATTTCGTGTTCACCGGCGGCGAGCCGTTTTCCGAGCCGGACGCGCTGCAGGTGATGATGGACTGCATCCCGGAGGGCCACCGTGTGTTCATCAACACGACGCTCCCGGTATCCGATCTTTTCCCCGCCGAGCGCATCATTGCGTTCACGGAGCGCAACAAGGATAAGATCACCTGCATCAACATCTCCCGCCACATGGTGCACTATGTGGAGGAGTGCAACGACGAGCTTCTCGGCTCGCTCAAGGTGCCAGTGCGCATCAACTGCGTGCTCTTCAAGAACTATCCGCACGACGGCATGATCGCCTTTGCCAACCGCTTCGCAAAGTACGGCCTGCCCATCCAGTTCCGCGCGGACTACACCATCACCACACCCGAAAACCTTTATGAGCGAGAGGGCGACCAGATCCTCGCCGATCTTATGAAGAACTTTGAGTATCTGGGTCTGGACGGCTGCCGCATCCGCTGCGGCTACCACTTCAACAACCACGGCCAGCACATCGCCTATCACCGCACGCTGCCCTACAGCACGATGACCGAGACGATCGACGGCACGACGTATGACATTCTCTACGACGTTCTCGTCAAGCAGACCGGCGAGCCGCACTCCGACTGGACCGGCGTGCCGCTGGATGTGGAAGCCTACCGCCACGTGAAATTCGAGCCCTACGATCTCAAGGTCCTCGAAGGCCGCGTTGAATAATTTTTCCTTTGTATAGGAACGCTGCCCCGAACGGAACATCCGTTCGGGGCAGAATATTATAAACGCTTTATTCCGTTACCGGCGGGTAAAAATGAACGGCTCGTCAAAGCCGGACTCGGTCAGAGAGACGGTGTCGGATTTTTCATCATACTCGATGAGGCTGATGGCCGCATCATCGGCGGAGAGAAGGATCTTGCCGCTTTTCACGCTGTAAGTACCGCTTTCCGTGCCCTCTGCTAAAATGTCCTGTATGTCCGATTCAGCGAAGACCCCGTCACAATACTCCGCCAGGGACTGTCCGCCCAGCGAGCTTTCAATCGCTTCATCTATGTTGCTGCAGCCGAGTACACTTATCACCTCATCCAGCGTCATGCCGTTCTCGTTTGCGAGCTTTTCCAGCTCGGTTTCTAAATAGGCATACATTACGTCAGCCATTGCGGCGGAAAGCTGATCGGCCAGCTTGCCGGCGGAACTCGGATCGATCGAAAGAACGAATGTACCGTCCTCGCGGATATCGAGAAGATAGTCCACCGTCAGCACGCCGACATTCATATTGCTGATGAACTCCTCTGCTTCGGCATCGCCGCTGACGCCCTCGAGCATTCCCTCCAGAATCATATCGGTCACGTCGATCCCGCGGCAGGCCCAGCTTCCTGTGATGTTCTTTTTCAGGGTATCATCGGAACCGCACCCGGCCAAAGTCAGAATAAACGCGGCGATAAGTACCGCGAGAGTCAGCTTGTGAAGTGCTTTTTTCATCAATTTCTCATCCTCCTTTTTACGTGCCTTGCGGAACTATGTCAAATTATATAACATCTGGCATGGTTCCGCAAGCGTTACCTGCCGTTTTCCTATTCATTTTGACATTTTTCCTCAGGTCTCGGGTATGGAAGGCCGCGTCGAATAATTGCAATTGCAGAAAACCCTCGCCCCGGACGCATCGTCCGGGGCGAGGGTTTTCTGGTTTATATTTCGCAGACCGTGCCGAGTCCCTGCTTTTCGCAGGCTTTGAGAATGACTGCGGCGGAGGCGATGTCCTGCAGAGCGATGCCGGTGGAGTCGAAAACGGTGATCTCCGCATCGCTCGTCCGTCCGGCCTTTTCGCCGAGAATGACCTCGCCAAGCTCCCCGGCGAGAGCGGGGAGGACGCCCTCTTTGTGCGGCAGCTCGCATTCGCCGACGGCGAAGCACTGCGCCGTATCGTCGCCGTAGACGGCGGCGCGGGCGAGCACAGCCGATTCGACCTCCTGCTTGCCGGGCAGGTCGGCGCCGATACAGCTTACATGCGTACCGGGCTTGACCCAGGCGCTTTTCACGACCGGCGCCTTGGCGCAGGTGGCGGTGAAAACGATGTCGCTTTCTCCGACGGCGGATGCCGCATCTGCCGCGGCGTTGATCGCGGCGGTACGGGCATGACCGCACGCCTTGAGCAGCGCGTCCGTTGCCGCTGTCACAGCGGCGAGCCGCTCGGCGGCCTTTTCGGGGCGGTGCGGGTTTGTGAGATACACGGTCTTGAGGGACGGGATCGCCGCGAGCGCGGCCGCGGCAAGATACGGGCAGAGCTCGCCGCAGCCGACGATCGTGAGCGTTTTCGCGTCCTTGCGCGCAAGGTATTTTGCGCCGATGGCGGCCGCCGCGCCGGTGCGCAGTGCTGTGATCGGCCCGGCGTTCAAAAGCGCCTTCGGCTCGCCGGTGGCAAGATCAAAGAGGAGCGACGTGCCGAAAAGCGCCGGGAGCGCCTTTTCCGCGTTCGAGTCATACCATGAAACGACCTTCAGACCGTATACGCCCGCGCTTTCGAGATCGCCGGATTTGATGTCGAGATCGGCGTGGCCGGGGTCAAACTCATGGAATACCATCGGCCACACGCGGCCCGTTCCGGCGGATTTCCCGGCGTAGGCGCTCTCTACGGCGCGGAGCGCCGCGGTCACGGTGAAAACCTTTTGGATATCCTCCCGTCCGATGACGCGGATGGTGCTCATTTTTCCAGCTCCTTTTCCTTCCAGGCAAAGTACTCGCTCACGGCCTTCAGCCCGTTCACGAGCGCTTCCTTGCCGTAGGCGTAGCCGATGCGCATGCTCTTCGGCTGCTCAAAGCAGTCGCCCGGCGTGACGAACGCACCGGTCTTATGGTACATCTCCTCGCACAGCTCATAGGAGGGAATGTCGAAATCGTAGTAGACGAGCGCCGTCGTGCCGCCGAGGGGCTTGACGTAGCTCGCGTGCTTTTCTCCGGCGACCCAATTGTCCAGAATGGCGAGATTTTCCCGCACGATGGCGCGGCTGCGCGCGAGCATTTTATCGCTGTGCTTGAGCGCGAGCGCGGCAATGGCCTCGTCGATCATGCCGCCGCTGATGAGATCGTAATCACGGTGAGAGACGAGCGCGCGGAGCGCGTCCTTGTCGCGCGTGGCGATCCAGCCGAGCCGCAGCCCGGCAAGAGAGAAGACCTTTGACATGCTGCTCACGGAGATACCCTTTTCGTAAAGATCCGCGATGGACTCGCTCCACTCGTCGGTCTGGGAGAGATGGCGGTATACCTCGTCACAGAGAATGTACGCGCCCGCCTCGCGCGCGATCTGCACGATCTCTTCGAGCATATCGCGGCTCATGAGCGCGCCGGTCGGATTGTTGGGGTTGTTGATGCAGATCATTTTTGTCCCCGGCACGGCGAGCGCGCGCAGCGCGTCAAGGTCGGGGAGATACCCGTTTTCGCGGCTCAGGGGGAGAATCTTTACCTTTGCGCCGAGCGATTCGGGGATGGAGTAGAGCTGCTGGTACGTCGGCAGAACGCTGATGACGAGGTCACCCGGCGATACGAGCGAGCAGAACACATGGTGGTTCGCGCCCGCCGCGCCGTGCGTTGTGACGATGTTTTCGGGCTTGACCGTTTTATAAAGCGAGCAGATGCCCTGCCGGAACGCGGGCGCGCCTTCAATGTCGCCGTAGGTCAGACGGCGCGCGGCGAGATTCTCCAGAAAGGCGGCCTTGTCCTCGCCGGTCAGCGCGAACAGCTCGTTGAGCGACACGGAATCGACGCACGTCTCCGCGATGTTGTATCGCGCGCCGACCTCCCATTCGTTCATCCATTCCTCTACGGCAAACGGCTTGATGTACATAAAAATTCTCCTTTCCGCCCGCTGCAGCCCGGATAAAGCAAAAGGCGTCCGGGGCATTCCTTGTAGCGCATGTGCGCCGTACCTGCGGAATTGCCCGGACGTCTTTTTGACCCGCACCCGGTGATGCGGAAGGCGATATATTTAACTTGTGATTGAATATTAATTCATAAATCCGAAAATGTCAAGCGGCAAAATAAATATTATTCATAATGCCAAGCAAAACGCCCTTCCGCACCCGATCCCGCCGCATACTGCACAGATTTACGGTTTCACAGCCCGGTAAAAGGCCGACAGAAAAAAGTCTATGCGAGAGGCGGAAAAAATCAGGGCCGCCCCGATAAGGGGCGGCCTTCAGCCTGTCGAAAAAGCCTCGCAGAGTTTGCGCCCGCAGGCGCAAATAGAGTTTCATTCATTTTCTCCGGCGGCGTGTACGTCGGAGAAAATACTTCTCGGCTCGCAAACGTGC
>ERZ857998.1259-NODE-1259-length-29789-cov-7.435865_pt1 | contig 29789 bp, 20 predicted proteins | sample MGYA00519954_ERZ857998 | MGnify/ENA primary metagenome ERZ857998 (study PRJEB31778, sample SAMEA3449424) | human gut metagenome | biome: human gut; feature: human-associated habitat; material: faeces | place: United Kingdom | collected 2010/2012 ...
CCGGCGGGCGCGGCACGGCCTACGGCGAGCATGCGGCCTCCCTCTGCCTGGGCGAGCCGGGCGTGCTGCACGGCTTTAATTCCTATATGATCAAGAATGCGCAAGGCGAGGCCGGGGAAGTCTACTCCATTTCCGCCGGGCTGGATTATCCTTCTGTGGGCCCGGAACATGCCCAGCTCAAGGATATGGGCCGGGCGGAATATGTCAGCGTCACGGACCGGGAAGCCCTGGACGCCTTTTTCGCGCTGTCCCGGCATGAAGGCGTGATTCCGGCTCTGGAGTCCTCGCATGCCCTGGCCCAGGCCATCAAGATGGCCCCGTCCATGTCCGCGGACACGGTGCTGCTGGTCAGCCTTTCGGGCCGCGGGGACAAAGACGTGGCCCAGGTGGCCGAGCTGATGCGCAAGGAGAATGCCTGAGGCGGAGAGGGCTTCGGATGTTCCTTGCGGAGGCGCATATGCGCGTTGTAATTTTAGGCGGCACGGGCTTTATCGGCTCGGCCCTGGTCAAGGCCCTGCTCCGGGCCGGACATGATGTGACGGTGAGCAGTCGCCGCGTCCGTCCCCAAGAGGACGGCGGACCGGCATACGCCCGGTGGGACGGCCAAAGCCCGCAGGCCCTGGCGGAAATCTGCAAGGGCGCGGCGGCGGTGGTCAATCTGCTGGGCGAGAATATCGGCGCCGGGCGCTGGACTGTTGCCCGGCGTGAAGCCATTATACAGAGCCGCGTCCGCGCGGGAGAAGCCGTGAGCGCTGCGTTTGCCCTGCTGGACAAGGCTGGGGATGCGTTGCCGAAAACCCTGATCCAGGCTTCGGCTTCGGGCTGGTACGGGCTCTGGCCCGATCTGGCGACGGCCCCTGACTGCACGGAAGACGCCCCTGCGGGGTCGGGCTTTCTGGCTGAAGTTGTCCGCCGCTGGGAGGCATCGTCCGCGCCGGTGGAAGCTCTAGGCGTGCGCCGGGTCCGTATCCGCACCGCACCGGTGCTGGGCAAGGGCGGCGGGGTCTTGGCCAGGATGCTGCCCCTGTACCGCTGGGGCCTGGGCGGCCCGGCGGGCACTGGCCGCCAGCCCTTTCCCTGGATTCATCTGGACGATGAAGCCGGGGCCATTGTCTTTTTACTGGAGCATCCGGAGATCAGCGGCCCCTGCAATCTCTGCGCGCCGGAGCAGACCGACGCGGCGGGCTTTGCCCGCGCTCTGGGCGGGGTGCTGCATCGCCCGGCGTTCTTGCGGGTGCCCGCCGTTGTCCTGCGGCTGGCCTTGGGACAAATGGCCGAGGAATTGCTGCTCAACGGCCAGCGCTACGCGCCGCGCAAGCTGCTGGAAGCGGGCTATGTCTTCCGCTATCCCAATTTGGACGGAGCGCTGGCGGCCTGCGTGTAAGCGTCTAGCACTCTCCCGGATATAACAACAGCGGGGTTCAGATCAGTCTGAACCCCGCTTTCATGATCAACGCTGCCAGCTTATAAAGCTACTTGGCCGCCACCTTGCCGGAGAGCATCTTGTGCTCGCCGGTCAGAGTGCGCAGGAAGGCCACGATCAGGTCGCGGTCGCTCTGGGGCACGTCCAGACCGGCGCAATAGACGCCCATGATCCGCACTGCTTCATCCAGCGTGTCCACGGTGCCGTCATGCAGATACGGGCCGGTCAGCTCGATATTGCGCAGATTGGGCACCTTGAAGCGGCGCATGTCCACGTCGCTCTTGGTATGGTTGTAGCGGCCCTTGTCCGAACCCAGTTCCTTGCCGTTGCGGTTGTCGGCGAAATAGTCCTTTTTCAGGTCCATGTATTCGTAGGACTGGCCGCCTACGCTCTTGCCCACATGGCAGGAGGCGCAACGGTAGGCCTTGAAGCGGTTGTAGCCCTGCACTTCCTGGGCGCTGAGGGCCTTGTCGTCGCCGCGCAGCCACTTGTCGAAACGGCTGTCCGGCGTGATCAGGGTCTTTTCGTACTCGGCGATGGCGTCGGTGATGTTCTTGCCGCTCCAGCCGTCGGGATAGACGGCCGTGAACTCGGCGGTCAGGGCAGCGTCCTGGGACAGGCGGCCGATGATTTCCTCCCAGTTCTTGCTGCCCATTTCAATGGGATTCATGGGCGGGCCGCCCGCCTGTTCCTGCAGGTCGGCCGCGCGGCCGTCCCAGAACTGGGCCAGATTGAAGGCCGCGTTGAACACCGTGGGCGGGTTCACGTCGCCGAACTGCTTGCGCACGCCTTCGGAGAAGCGCTGGTGGTCCGTGCCGCCCCGGTCATAAAAGTGGCAACCGGCGCAGGACAGCGTGCTGTCCGTGGAAAGGCGCTTGTCATTGAACAGCTTGTCGCCCAGGGCCACCTTTTTGGCGTCGGCCTTGATCAGGCGCGGCAGAGGCTGCAAGGGCTCGTTGGCGCGTTTGGGCGCGGCGTCGGTGGCATAGTGGGCCTTGCGCGAGGTCTTCACCCAGTCCAGGATGTCCTTCTTGTCCCGGTCCGAAAGGCGGCTGCCCCAGTGCACCACCGCGAACTTGGCCGGAGGCATGGTATCATTGACGATCACCCATTCCATTTTCGCCAGTACGGTTTCGCCGATGGGTTTGCCCTTGTTCTGGATCAGCTCCACATTAAGGTCCATGGCGCGGATGCCGTCTCGGTAGTCTTTTTCAATGATCTGGCGGATGCCCGGCACTTTGGCGTAAAACGGCAGGTCATAGCCGCGGGTGTGACAGGCCATGCACTTGTCCTGCACGACCTGGGAAACCTTGGCGAACTTGGCCATGGGCGGCATGCCGCCGGACGCCGTTTCACCGGTGGGCGCGGCCGACGCGGGCCCGCTGAGCAGTGCGACCATCCCCAAAGCGGCCGCTACGGCACAGGAAATCCTCATACCCATTCCTCCCTGTTGGTGTGGGTTGCAGTTGTGTCCATCTTCACAATCCTTGTTCTTTTGTCAAGAAAAATTATCAATACTGAATAGCGGGCCAAAGCCTGCCGGCATGGCACAGGCCGCAACTTGCCGGTATCGTATCCGGATGCCCCGCATGTTGCCGCTCCGGCAGCTCAAAAATTTTTAAACCGTCCCGGACAGGCGCCACAAGCCCGGAAACAGGCTCTACTAGGACATGAGGAGCATGTTTTTCCAGGCCGCGCAAAAAAATTTTAAAAAAAAATTTTCATCGTGAAAAAATTTAACAGGCTGATTTTATGGTCAAAATTTTTTGACACCATTTTTCCCGCCCTAAAGAGTAAAAATTTTTGCACGAATAGACTTGCAATGCAGGCGGGGATTTCTTAAATTCAGCTCGCGGCGGGAAACCGCCCCACAGGCGTTTCCGTTACGACAACTCGTTCTCCATACCGGGGAGCAAAAGAAAGGAAGGTTAACCATGAAAAAGATCGCTACGCTTCTGTTGGCGGCGGGCTTGGTGTTCGGTGCTGCTACCGGCGCCAGCGCCATTGATTTCAAGGCCAAAGGCCAGTGGATCATGAGCTTCGACTATGGCCAGAACGGCGGCTTTACCGGCGGCAACGGCATGACCGGCTTCAACAAGGCCAACAAGTCGTATAATGGCGAGGACGAATTCGAAGCCAAGCAGCGTGTGCGCTTGCAGTTGGACGCCGTGGCTTCCGAGTCCCTGTCCGGCACCGTGTTCTTTGAAATCGGCGCCCAGACCTGGGGCCAGAACAGCACCGGCGGCGCCCTGGGCGCTGACAACGCCGATGTGGTGAAGCTGAAGAACGCCTACATTGACTGGATGGTGCCCCAGACCGACCTGAAGGTGCGCATGGGCATCCAGGGCATCGCCCTGCCCAGCATGACCACCGGCAGCAATGTCTTCAATGACGACGTGGCCGGCGTGGTGGCCAGCTACCAGTTCAATGAAAACGTGGGCCTTACCGCTTTCTGGGCTCGCCCCTGGAATGACAACTTTACCGGCTGGAATGACACCGTCCATGGCGATAACTATCAGTCCAACTACATGGACAATGTGGATGTTTTCGCCCTGCTGCTGCCCCTGTCCTTTGACGGCGTGAAAGTGACCCCTTGGGGCATGATGGCCGGCATCGGTCCCAACGCTTTTGCGAAACAGCGTGTTGATGGTAATGGCGACCCCGCTGGACGTAGCTATTTCAACGTGTCCGGCACCTCCAACAAGTATGCCGCCGCAGGCATGTTCCCGGCGGGCGGCGCCATGCACAAGGACGGCAAAAGCGCCACCAAGCGCCTGAACAGCTACGGCACCGCCTGGTGGGCCGGCCTGACCGGCGAAGTGACCATGTGGGATCCCTTCCGCATCGCTTGGGATTTCAACTACGGCGACGCGCAGTATGACGACAGCCGCCTGAACCGCTCCGGCTGGCTGGCCTCCCTGCTCTTCGAATACAAGATGGATTGGGGTATTCCGGGCCTGTACGGTTGGTACGGTTCCGGCGATGACGACAATCCGGCCAACGGTTCCGAGCGCATGCCTTCGCTCAGCGTGAACAACAACAACAACGGCTTCTCCAACTTCGCCTTCAACGGCAACCCCTATATCGCCCGTGAAGGCATCCTGGGCTACAGCATGGCCGGCACTTGGGGCATCGGCGCGCGCGTGAAGGACGTGAGCTTTGTGGAAGACCTCAAGCACACCTTGCGCGTGAACTACATCGGCGGCACCAACGCCCCCAAGATGGCCAAATATATCTCGGGTAATGCTGCTCGTGGTTATAATGGGATTGATGGTGCTTACGCTGGCATCACCGGCCCCAATATGCAGGGCCTGGGCATGGATCCGCTGTACATGACCACCGAGGACAGCGCCCTGGAAATCGGCCTGACCAACGAATACAAGATGTACGAAAACTTCACCATTATGCTGGACGCCGCTTACCTGGCCACCTGGATCGACCACTCCAAGTCCACCTGGGGCCGCAGCACCATGAACGGCAAGAGCGACCAGGAACGCGACCCCTGGAACGTCAACCTGAGCTTCGTGTACGCTTTCTAAGCGTCAACGGTTCAGTCTGTCTTGAAAAAGGGAGCCTTCGGGCTCCCTTTTTGCGCCGGTGGAGCGGAGGGGCTTGGCAGCCACACGCCCTTCCGGTACAACCATGGCGTGCAAAAGCCCGATCCTTCCACCATACCGCTCACGCCCGGCGTGTACCTGTACAAGGACAGCCGGGGCCGGATCATCTATGTGGGCAAGGCCCGCATTCTGCGGCGGCGAGTACTGTCATATTTTCGGTCTGAGGGGCTTCCCGCCAAGACCAGGGCCATGCTGGCCCATGCGGTCAGCCTGGAATATCTGACCACCACCACGGAAAAAGAAGCTCTGCTGCTTGAGGCAAGCCTGATCAAGAAGCACCGTCCGCACTACAATATCGTTCTGCGCGACGACAAGCAGTATGTGCTCTTCCGGCTCAATCTCAAGCATCCCTTCCCGCGCCTGGAGGTCGTGCGCCGGGCCCGTCGCGACGGCGCGCGTTATTTCGGGCCGTTCACCTCCGCTCTTTCAGCGCGGGAAACCTGGAAGCTGATTCACCGCGCCTTTCCGCTGCGCCGCTGTTCGGACCGGGCCATGAAAAACAGGGTGCGGCCCTGCCTGTACCACCATATGGGCCAGTGTCCGGCCCCCTGCATGGACCTGATCACGCCCGCGGCCTATCATGAGGCGGTGCACAAGGTCTGCGAATTGCTGCAAGGCCGGTCCGAACCTCTGCTGCGCGGCCTGCGCGCGGAAATGGAGCAGGCCGCCGAGAACCTGGAATTTGAAAAGGCCGCGACCTTGCGCGATCAGATCCGGGCCGTGGAGCGCACGGTGGAGCGCCAGGCCGCGGTTTTGCCCGGCGGCGGCGATATGGACGCCGTGGGCCTGTTCCCGGCGGACAAAGGCCTGGCTCTGGGCATTGCTTTTGTGCGAAGCGGGGCGGTCACCGACGGCCGGGCTTTTTACTGGCCGGGCCTGACGTTTGAGGACGCGCCGGAATTGCTGAGTTCCTTTGTCAGCCAGTATTACAGCCAGGTCACGCCCCCGCCGCGCATACTCCTGCCCTGGCTGCCGCCGGAATTGGAATGGGAGGCGGACGAGAGGGAAGAAGGGCCTGCTTCGCCTGATGCGGAATCAGCGGAGTCCGGCGCATCGTCCGTCGTATCGGAGCCGGATGCGACCGCACTGGGCGGGGATTCGGCGCAGGGTGCCCCCAGCGGCAAGGCTTTGCTGGAGCAGGCCCTGGCCGACCGCCGGGGAGGACCGGTACGCATTGTGGCCCCCCAGAACGCCTCGGATAATCAGCTCATTGATCTGGCGCAGTCCAATGCCCGCGAAGAGGCTCGTCGCCGCCGGAATCAGGACGGCCAATCCATTCTGGAGCGGCTGGCCAAAGCCCTGCATCTGGCCGGGCCGCCGCAACGCATTGAATGCGTGGACGTGTCCCACACCGGCGGCCGGCAGACCAGAGTGGGGCTGGTGGTATTCACGGACGGCCAGCCCAGCCGCCCGGATTACCGTACCTATGCCATGCCGGACAGCGGCGACGATTACGCCACGCTGCACGCCTGGGTGGCGCGGCGGCTGGAGAGCGGCCCGCCCTGGCCGGATCTTTTGCTGATCGACGGCGGCCGGGGACAATTGGCCGTGGTGGAGCGGGCCCTGGCTGATGCCGGGCAAACCGGCCTGTTCAGCCTGGCGGCCATTGCCAAGGCCCGTGACGAGCGCGGCCAGGCCGACCGCCGGGCGGGCAACGTGGCGGATAGGATTTTTGTGCCGGGCCGGGCCAATCCCTTGCCCCTGCGCGAGGGTGGACCGGAATTGCTCTTTTTGCAGAATGTGCGCGACGCCACTCATCGCTTCGCCATCGGCCGCCACCGCCGGGCGCGCCAGGGGGCCGCGCTTTCTGGAGAGCTCATGCGCCTGCCGGGCATCGGTCCGGCCACGGCGCGGCTGCTCTGGGAAACGTTCGGCAGCGTGGAGGCCATGCGCGCGGCGAGTCTGGAGGAATTGCGCGCCCTGCCGGGCATCGGCCCGGCCAAGGCGGCGCTGTTGCAGGAAAAGCTCAAAAATCTGGGCTTGGCCCTCATTAAAACGCCGCCCGCGAAAAGCTGAATTTTTTCGGGCAGCAAGGCGCAAAGGAGAAACCGGACGAAGCTGTGCTTTAGCCGTAGGCGAACTTGTGAGCCGTACGGATAAAGACAGCAATTGGTTACGCAAAATTATATCCAAGCAAACCGCTGGCGCGGCAACGGCCAGCGCATTTTTTAGGATTCTCCCGACACCAGCCATCCGCCTGCGCTTGGCTCCGGCGGAGCAAAGGTGGCTTCGCCTCTTTTTTGTTCGTTCCCCGATCTATCGGGGAATAAAGACTATTTAGATGCGTCTGCCCTGTTGCCGTGAACATACCGCAAGGTCAATTTTTTTTGCAACGCCGCTGTACGGAAAAAGGCGGCTTTGCGGCAGGCGCTTTAATAAGGGCTGAGCCTGGGCTGACCCGGCATCGCTCCGCCGGGCAAACGCGGTGGGGAGTGGAGTATTTCAAGCAGCAAGTGCTAGTCGCGCGAGCCGTCAACCACCAGCCGAACGCTGCCGCTGGCCGGCTGCATCAGCAGGCCGTGCACCACGATGTCCGGCGGAAAGGCCGGGTGGGTGCGGAGCAGTTGCACCACGCGGCGGACATTTTGTTCCGGATCGGTGTGCGGATCCAGATAGGTTTCCAGAGGGCCGCGCATGGTCTCCACGGCTTCCTCGCCGATGCCGCGTCGGCGCATCTTGTCCAGCAGCACCGCCGAGGAGGCGTGGGTAAAGCCGCAGTCCTCGTGTCCCACCACTATGATCTCCTCAATATTTTGCATGAAGACAGCCACCAGCAGGCTGATGATCATGGTGCCCTCAAGCGTGCCGATGATGTTGCCGGCGTTGCGCAGCACCACGGCGTCGCCGCGTCGGATGCCCAGGGCGGGTTCCACCATTTCCACCAGGCGGGCGTCCATGCAGGTAAAGATGGCGCAGCGCCTGTGCGGCGTCTTTTTCAGAGCCACGGCCGCCGCGCGCCGGGCTTCGCCCTCTTTCTCCGTAACGGCCCGATTGTGAGCCAGAATATCCTGCAATAATGTGGTCATGGTATTCCTTATGAATAAACTGTGTTTAAGGGGGACAAAAAAGAAGCGGGGAAGAATTTTCCGGTGACGGCAGGCGTGTTCAGCGGCCCCAGAGGGCCAGGAGGGGACGGGCCTGGAGCAGTTCCTCCAGAGGCATGTTGACCTTCTGCACACCGGCGGCCCAGGGTGCGACCTGATAGGGCTGGAAGTTGATGCAAATGCCTTCGGGCGTGAGGGTCAGGCTGGAGAAGTTCTCTACCAGGGGCTCAGTGCCGTCTTTGAGCATCTGGGCCGGGCGGCCCGCGCCGAAGCGGCGGGCCAGTTCCTGGCGGGACCAGGCGGACATCAGGTTGAGGGCTGTTTCCGGCGTTTCGAACAGGTCTACCAGGCCCAGGCGCTGGCCTGTGATCAGGCTGTAATTGAGAGTCATGATGTCCAGGTTGCCGTGCGCGCCGCCGGTATAATTCCAGATTTCAAAAGTGATGCTCACGGCCGCGTCGGACGGCCAGGACACGCTGTAGGAACCCCAGAGCTCAAAAGCCGGGCCGCTCTCGCCGCTTTGTTCCGTGCTGGGCAGGCCGAAGGCGTTGATGTCAAGGTGTTCCTCGAAGGCGTCGGCAATGCCCGTGACCCATTGACGGATGTCCGCGTCAATGTCACTGCGGCCCAGTGAAGGATAGTTGATGTTGATTTCAGCGGCTCTGGGGTGTCCCGCCGGGCCGTCCGGCAGAGGGCGCTGCAGGAGATGGTCGATGACGCCGGGTCGCCGCGAGCCGGAAATTTCAGCCGCCGCGGCTTCCTTGCCGGAGGAATCTCCGGCGGCCGGGCCGTCCGTCGCTCCGATCTCCGCTTCGTCCACTGAAGTCCGGGAGGCCGCGAGGAGCGGCCCGTTTAACGCATCCGCGCCGGGCAGGGCCAGAGCCGTTACGGCCGGAAGACAGAGAAGCAGTCCCGTCAGGAGACAATACAATATGCGAGGCATGGATACTGACCTCATCCGGATGGAGTCCGACCTGACAGGCCGGACTCCATGTCAGTCTTTTAGAGCAGATTAACTTTGAGAATTACCATTCTCGACGTCTGCGCCGCCCTCATCCTATCGTTGCTGTCGTCATCCGCAAGCCGCCCGGCGGCAACGGCTGACGCGTGATGGAAACGCGGTCCATCATTGCTCTCTTTATCCGTAGCGATGCTGTCCTTATCTGTACGGCCCCTGCGGTGCCTACAGCTAAGGCAACGCTCGCTTTGCTCACGAACGGCTAAAGGCACCTTGGCTTCGGGCGCGGGCGTCTGCTTTTGCGGTTGCCGGAGTAAAGCAACTTTTCAACGTTGCTTTACTTTGCAACAGGGGCCTGGGGCCAGATCCGGGCTTCGGGACCGGCGGCGGCCAGTTCCGCCAGAGGCATGTCCACGCGCTGCGGCCCGGCGGCCCAAGGCGCGACCTGATAGGGCTGGAACTCAATGCGCAGTCCCTGCGGCGTCAGGGTCAGATTGGCGAAATTGCGCAGATCCGGGGCCACGCCGTCCCGGATCATGTCCTCGTCCGTATCTTCGCCCAAGCTGCGGGCGAGTTCTTTTTGGGACCAGGAGGACATCAGTTGCAGGGCCTTTTCCGGATCCTTGAACAGGTCCGCCAAGTCCAGACGCCGTCCCGTGCGCAGGTCATAATTCAGACAGGTGATTTCCAGGTTGCCGTGCGCGCCGCCGGTATAGCTGTAGACACTGAAGGTCACGCTGACCACGCCTTCCGACGGGCGCGTGAGCTCAAACAGGCCGGTGAGATCCCACATGCCGTAGCTGCTCGGCTTTTCTCCGTCCGGGCCGTCGGCTTTGCCGACCTCTTTTTCATAGGCGTCGGCCACGTCTGTGGCCCAGCGGCGAATGGCCTCGTCCACGGCGGTCTGATGCAGCACCGGATAATAAAGACTGACCGCCGGATTACCGTTGCCGCCGCGCTGGATGTGCTCATTGAGCACATCGGGGTAGACGGCTTGCTCGGGCCCGCTGTCCTCGGTGTCCGGCGCGGCGGAATCAGCCGGAGGCGGCGTTTCCTCGGCCGCCCCGGCGGGCGAGAAAGCCGCCGGGATGCAGGCGCAGGCCAGCAGAAGGATCAGCAGCCATCCCGCCGCTGTCGGCGGGATGGCCCGGATATGGGAAAAAGCATGCGGCATGGCGCATCCTCCATGTATATTTAAAGGAGGGGGGCCAAATGCCGAACCTCTCTCCTTAAACTTTGAATCCCAAGCGCAACTGCCAGACCTTGCGCCAGTTCTTGATCATCAGTATCGCGGCCAAGGCCAGATAGACCTGGGCGTAGAAATAATGCAGACGCAACGGGTCGTGTGCCAGGCCCAGCATAGCTTCCAACTGTGCGTCGTACAAGGGCGACAACAACTGGGCCGCGAAGAGCACCAGCAGCCAGAAGGCCTCACGCACGTGCAGACGCAGATCCAGCAGCAGGGCCACCGCGAAGATGGACTGCCCGGCGGTCAGTAATATTTCCTGGAACTGGTGAGTGTCAAGGTTTATGGAAGGAGAAAGTCCGCCCGAGGACACCGCGTACACGCCGGGGATCATGCCCACCAGCAGGGTCCACTGATTGAGCTTGGAGGAGAGCAGGCTGCCCAGGGCCAGTCCGGCGTTGCCCCGGAAGGCGAACATCAGGGCCACGATGAATTCCGGCGCTTCCGAGGCGATGGGCGCAAGCCACTGCACCAGCAGGAATTCATTGACGCCCAGCAGCTTGCCGCTGGCCACCAGGCTTTCGCTGAACGGTTCGGCATTGCAGAGAATCACCAGGGCGGCGAAGAGGAAAATGGCGATCACGGTCCGCAGCCGCCTCTTCTTGGGCAATTGGGCCAGCACGGCGGCCGGGCCTTCGGGTTGCTCCTCCTCGCAGGGACGGCGGGCGATGATCCAGATGTACCAGGCGTAAATGGCCAGAAAAACCACGCCGTCCACCCAGGTCAACGAGCCCTTGAGCGGGATCAGCAGGGCGTAGAGGGTCGCCAGTCCCAGAAAAAGCACGTCCGTGCGCTTGTCGTCGTGCAGGGCCACGGCCGAATGGTAGCGTCCGGCGAAAATCAGCACGATGGCCGACCAGCCCACGCCGATGAGCAGCCGGTTGGCCCCGGTCATGTTGGCGATGGCGTAGTGGGAATAGGCGCTTTCCGGGTGCTGGCCCGCCATCCAGGTGAAGTACATGTCCACCGCGTATTCCGGCAGCACGGCGATAAAGGCCACCACGGCCACGGCCACGGCCTGGGGGATGTCCAGCTGGGCCACTTCACAGGCCCAGGTCAGCAGGAAGGAAGCCCCCAGAATAGCTATGCCCGAAAGCACGGCCACCCAGATCGGTGAAAGGTCGGGATGCGCGAAACGCAGGGCCAGACCCGGCAATGTGAGCACTATCGCCAGAATGTAGGGGCGCAGAGCGCGGAGTGACATGGCGTCTCCTTGGGCAAAAGATGTACGGTCCGGGGCGCGGGCCGGAAAACAAAAAAAAGACCCTGGCATTGCTGCCAAGGTCTCACTGATCGGCGTGGCCGACGACGGCACCAGACCAATAAGGTCATGCTGTTGATGCCGTCCAGGTTTCGGGAACCTAGTTACTCCCCTTGAGTGAAAAGAATGTATCCATAGCCCTCGGAGCTGTCAAGCGGGCTTTGTCTTCGTTTTAGGGTAATCGAATGAACGCCTCAATCGTCGGGTATTCATTTGCTTCCATCAATGCGTCTTCCTTCCTCATTCCCGCGAACGCAGCCGACACAGTCGGCAAGTGAGCGGGGAGCTGGTTTTGCGGGAATTTTGCAAAATTCCCGCAACGGAATAGAACGCTTGGCATAAGAGCATTTCTCTCTTTCGCTTTGCAAAAGATTATCCTGTTCATTCGATTGCCCTGGTCCTCGTTCACTCCTCATTGGGCGGTTCGACGGGGTCCGGGCTCTTTTTCCGTTCCAGCCATTCCTTGCGCAGGGTGATGAACAGGGAGAGCGCGGTCAGGGCGATGAAGAACCAGCAAATGGGCGTGCTCCAGAGAATGCCGACATCGCCGTGGGAAATGAGCAGGGAGCGGCGCAGATTGTCCTCAAAGAGCGGGCCGAGGATGAAGGCCACCAGAAAGGGCGCTTCCGCGATGTGGTTTTTGCCCATGTACATGCTCACCAGGCCCATGCAGAGCAGCACCAGGATGTCGAAGGCGTTGTTGTTGATGGAGAACGCGCCGAACAGGCAGATGCAGAGGATGGCCGGAAACAGGACCATTCGGGGCGCTCTGGTGATCTTGTCGGCACCGCGCAGGCAGAAAAAGCCGGAGATCAGCAGAAAGAGAGAACTCAGGATGATGCCGAAGTAGAGCGCGTACACCAGGGGCAGATTTTCTTCGAAGAGCAGAGGGCCGGGCGTGATGTTGTGCATCATGAACGCGCCGAGCATCACGGCCGTGACGATGTCGCCGGGCACGCCCAGCGAGAGCAGGGGAATCAGGGTGGCTCCGCAGACGCCGTTGTTCCCGGACTCGGCGGCGGCGATGCCTTCCAGTTCGCCCTTGCCGAAATTGGCCGCGCGTTTGGAGTAGCGGCGGGCCTCGCTGTAGGAGAGATAGGCTGCGGGCGCGCCGCCGATGCCGGGAATGGCCCCCATGACCACGCCGATGAGGCTGCCCCGGAAAATGGAGGTGAAGCAGCGTTTGAAATCCGCCCAGGTCAGGCGGCTGTGCCCCATGTCCGCCTGGATGGCGGGCGGCGGGGTCGGCGAGGTGGCCTTGATGATTTCGGGGATGGCGAACAGGCCGATGAGCAGGGGAATGAAGCTGAAGCCCGCCATCAGATTCACGTCGTTGAAGGTCATCCTGCCGGTGCCGAAGACGATGTCCATGCCCACGCTGGCCAGCAGCAGGCCGAAACAGGCCGAGATGAGCCCCTTGAGCAGGGACGCGCCGGACAGCCCGGCCACAATGGTCAGGGAAAAGCAGATCAGGGAAAAGAATTCCGCCGGTCCGAAGCGCAGGGCGAAGCTGGCGATCATGCCGGTGCAGAAAATCAGGGCCAGATTGGACACCATGTCCGCGAAGCAGGAGGAGTACAAGGCCATGTACAGGGCCTGTCCCGCCTTGCCCTGCCGGGCCAGGGGATAGCCGTCCAGCACGGTGCAGGCGGCCGCCGCCGTGCCCGGCGTGCGGATCAGGATGGCGGAAATGGAGCCTCCGTACATGGAGCCCTTGTAGATGCCCAGCAAAAGCATCAGGGAGGTGATGGGAGGCATGTAAAAGGTGAAGGGCAGGGCCAGAGTCACGGCCATGGCCCCGGTCAGTCCGGGCAGGGCTCCGATGATCACGCCGCCGAGCATGCCGCCGAACAGGGCGAGGATGTTTTCCACGGAGGCGATGAGGTGCAGTCCTTGTTGCAGTGCTTCAAGCATGGGCGTCTCCTGGGGACTGTTGCTAAATCGGTTCTTTTGCCTTCCAACTTCGGTGCAACGGTTGAAGCGAGTGCCATTGGGAATACATTTTTTTGTAAAAAGCCTGTTTTCCTCTCTGGAAAGGCAAAACTCCACAATTTGGAAGCAGTCCCTAAAGCTGTTTACGCTGATGGTTGTCGTGTGCCGTATGCTGTTTTGCGGCGCGGAGTATACTGAATTCAGCGCGGAGCGATGGAACCTTTGTGACAGTACACCGTGACGGAGCGAGGTGCGCCGGTTTTCAGAGGAAGGATTGCAGAATGCCCAAAGGAACGGGCACGGCGGCGATGCGGACGAAAAAGACGTAAAGCGCGGCGGTAAGGATACAGTCTGTCAGCAGCAGGCGCAGCCAGTTGCGTTCGCCGCAGAGCCGGGCAAAGGCCGCGTACAGAATAAAACTGCCCAGCACCATGCCCACGTCGTCAATGAAGAAGTAAAAGAGAAAGAGCAGCCCGAAGGCCAGAAGGGTGTGAATCAATGCGCCCCAACTCCGGGGCCCGGCTTTGTCCTGGCTTGCGGGCGGCGCGGCGGCGCGGCGCAGCCGTAAATGCTTCAGGATTGTGTTGGCCGTGAGCAGCAGCGAGGCGCCCAGTCCCGCCAGGGCGATCCAGGAAGGATAGGCCGCCGGGGAAAGCTGGCCGGGGTCATGGGAATGGGGAACCTCGATGCCCAGAGGGATAAGTACGAAATAGACCATGCAGAAAAATGCCGTGAGCGTCAGCCCCAGGATCAGATCTTGCCGTACTGTCGCGTGCATATGGCCTCCTTGGCGGCGGGGAGGGGCTCCTCCCCGCGCGGCGTCCGGAATATGTCGGAAGAGGTCAGGCCGGAAATTTCCCGCCGTGAAAGGTATGTTACCGGATGACCAGGCCCAGGGCCTGCCCCAGTTGTTCGAACTTCCGCACCTGGGCCCGCACAAAGGCTTCGGTTTCGGCCGGGGACAGAATATCGGGGATGGCTCCCATGTTTTCCGTGGGCTCCAGCCACTCCTTGTTGGTCTTGACGGCCTGCAGGGCCTGTGCCCACTTGTCCACGGCCTCCTGGGGCATGCCCTTGATGCCGTACAGGGCGTTCCAGCCCAAAATGTTTTCCAGTTCAGGGAAACCGGCCTCGCGCACGGTGGGAATATCCGGATACTTGGGCAGGCGCTTGGCCGTGGTCACGGCCAGGGCGCGCAGCTTGCCGCCTTCGCCGAGCTGGTCAAAGGCCGCCGCCAGGTTGATGGCCCCGAAGTCCACATGCCCGCCCAGAATGGCGTTCTTGCCCGCCGCGTCGCTCTGGAAGGGCACGCTCACCGCGCCGTCCTTGCCCAGGCCTACGGCGTGCAGCAGCATATAGGAGGCGATTTCCTGAATGTTCAGGGCTCCGGCCGTGCTGAAGGTCAGCTTGCCGGGATTGGCCTTGACGGCGTCGGCCAGGTCCCGCAGCGTCTTGTAGGGCGAATCCTTGTGGACCACGACCACCAGGGGATTAAGATCCAGCAGGCCCAGAAAGACAAAGCTGTCCCACTTGTACTGAATGGTCTTGTTCAGCGCCGGGATGATGGCGGCGTTGGCAACGCGTCCGATGAGCAGGGTCTGGCCGTCGGGCTTGCTGCGAAAGGCCACGGTGGTGCCCAGCACACCGGCCGCGCCGGGTTTGTTGACCACGACCACGGGCTTGGCGAAGTCGTTCTTGACGGCGTTGGCCAGAATGCGGGCCGCCAGATCGCCCGCGCCGCCCGCGCCGAAGGGGCAGATGATGGAAATGGGGCCCTTGGGGTATTCGGCATGGGCCGTGCCCGTGAAACAGAGAGCCAGCAGGGCTAAAGCCAGAATGCGTGTGAATCGGTGCGACATGACGGTTCTCCTTTACGGCTGGTTTTATTCTGATCCACCCCCCGGTTCATTCCGGGGATGGCTTCCGTGCACATTGAGAACGGGTTAATGTCCTCGCAAAAAATACAGGCCCTCGGCCACGGGGCGGAGTTCTCCGGCCGGGAATTTGAAGCCGCTGTCCAGATCCACCGCCGTCACCGCCGCCGTGGAGGTGAAGAGTTCCGGCGGGATGGACAGGGGCGCGCCCACGGCGTCGGGACCGGCCATGTACAGGGCGATGCTCTCGCCGTTTTGGCGGGTCCGGAGCCAGCGGCCCTTGGCTTCCATTTCCTCCACTGGGCCGATGTCTCCCCGGCCTTCGTTGAGCGCGGCGTGCAGATGGCCGATGACCCCGGCGGCCCGCCGGGGATTGCAGGTCTGGTCCAGCACGCCGTTGCGCACGAAATAGCCCCGGTCGATATCCGTAAGGGCGTCGGCAAAAACCGTGACGCCCGTGCCAGCGGCGCAGAACAGGGCCTCGGCCGTGCGCTGCGCCGCCCATGTGTCGTCGCGCATTGCCCCGGCCGGATTGAAGCCGGTCAGGCGCAGATGCAGGGAGGCGGGCAGACCGCGCGCGGCACAGGTTTTGTGGGCAAAGGCCGTGAGGGTGGGGAGGTCGTCGTGGCTCATGGCCCGGAATACCAGCCCGATGCCTTCCAGCCCCCGGAGCGCGGCCAAGCGGGCGATTCTGCCCGCGTCTCCCGCGGTGAATCCGTGGTTCATGACGTGAAAATAGCGGCCGTCAGGCGCGCGGTTGTCCTCATGCTCCCACATCCGGCTGAGCAGGATGGGCAGCTTCAGTTCGCGTCGCAATTCGCGTAGCCCGGCGGCAAGCCGCGCCAGTTCCTGCTCACGGAAGCTGATTTCCCAGCCGGAGAGCAGGGCGGCGTTGTCCAGAATGAGCTTTGCGTCGCGCGGCGTGGGCAGGCCGTAGGAATAGAGGGTGAAGGTCTGCCCCATCGGCAGAAGGCCGCGTATGCGCCGCCGGGCCTCGGCGTTGCGCAGGTCCTGAAGGGGGATGCGCAGATGGCGCACGCCCATTTCCCAGAGCGCCAGCAGGGGGTAGTCGTTGCGGACCTGCTTTCTGTCGAATTCATCCAGCGCGCCGCTGGGCGGGATGCCCACGGCTTCGGCCCAGCTCTGGCGCAGATCAAAGCCCAGGGCCGCGTAACGGTTGCGGGCGGGCGCGACCGGAGTCACGCTCATGGGCGGCGTTTCCAGCGGGTCGTCCGGGGCCGCGCACGCGCCGTAGGTCCGGACCATTTCACAGAGGTGCCCGCGCTCGTGCACGTGCACCAGAAAATAGCCCAGCTTGGCCGCGTCATTGCGCCCGGCTTCGGTTTCCTCCAGGGCGGGCGGGGCCTTGAACATTTCGCTGTAGTCCTGGCGCACAAAGGAAGTGGAGGGCAGGAGATAATGCCTGGTGGCGCCTTCGTTCAGGTACCAGAAATTATGGACGTGCCCGGCGAACAGGCCTTCCACGCCGCAACGGGCCATCAGCTCAAGCAGACGGCCGCGCTCCGGCTCCGCGATATTGTCGTAATGCTCGGCCTCGTCCGTTTCGCAGAGAAAGGGCGGGTAATGGGTGCAGATGAAAATCCGTTGTCCGGCGTGGGCAAGAAGGTCGTCCTCCAGCCAGCGTTTCTGCTCCGCTTCGGCGGGCAGGCCGCTGTTCATCAACTGCGCGTTGATGACCACCATATGGATGCCGTTGTGGTCAAAGGAATAATAGTCGTCGCCGAAAGTCTCCCGCCAGAGCCGGATATAGTCTTCCGTAATGGAGCCCGCCGGGGCCCAGGGCATGGGTTTGTCGCCGATGTCGTGGTTGCCGGGGGTGAGGTGGAGGGGGGCGTTCAGTTCCCTGACCTGGGCGTGAAAACGCGCGGCCGCTCCGGCATACAGCTCCTTGACGGCGGGAACCGGGTGGATCAGGTCGCCCAGATGGACCACAAAGGCCACATCCCGCCGGTTCAGATCGCGGACCACATGGCGCATGCGCCTGTTGGCCAGCTTGTTGACCGGGAAGGGCGAATTGCAGTCCAATTCATCCTGATTGAGATGTGAATCAGCAATAACGGCAAATGTAAAAAGCCGTTTTCCCAAGTCCTGAGGCTGCATGCTGTATCCTCCCTGCGGGTTGTGGCCGTGGCGCGCCGCCAGCGGCGGCGGGGGGAGCGCAAAATCGCATTTTCTGCGCTGCGGCCTCCACGCCTGTTACGGCAGTACAGGCGTGAAATTTCAGTAGGAGCGGGAGAGCTTTCTGCCGGGGACGCAGAAACTCTGCCGGTATTCATAGGGTATCTCGTTGTAGGAGCAGGAAAGCATTTCAAGAAAAAGAACAGGGGAGTTTTCAGGCAGTTGCAGCACAGCGGCCACTTCCGGCAAGGCGGTGGCGGCGCAGCACAATTCACTGGCCGACATGGTGGGCGTGCCGTAATCCTCTTCAATGATCAGGGTCAGGGCCTCGCTTTCAAAGCGGCGCGGGTCCGTGCGCGCCAGTTCCGGAAAGCGCGCGGCCTCGAAATAGGAATGCACCAGCACAAAGGGCCGGTCGTCAATGGAAATGAGCCGTTCCAGCTTGAGCAGGGGCGTGCCTTCCTCCAGTTGCAGATAGCGGCAGATGAAGTCCTGCCCCGGTTCCGTGGAAGAGCGCAGAAAAGTGAAGCGCCGTTCCGGATCAGGTTCGCCGAAGGCGGCGTGGGTGCGGTAGAAACGGTGGTCTTTGCTGCGGATGAAGCTGCCCGCCACATAGGTGCCCTTGCCCTGCACCCGGTAGAGAAAACCGGCAATGACCAGCTCCTGCAAGGCCTTGCGCACGGTGCCGATGCTGACGCCGTACTCTTTGGACAACCGGCTTTCCGTGGGGATCAGGTCGCCCGGCTGCCAGGCCTTGCTTTCTATCTGGCGGCGCAGGCTCTGGCTGATTCTGGCATAGGCGGGCAGGTGATTGTCGGGATTGTGCCGGGATTGGAGGGATGGCTCATGGTATTGCATACGGCTTCCTTGTGCGCGGCGCTTATCGGAATACGCGTGGCCGGATAAATTCATATATATGACTAGTTGACTATAGTTCTGCTTACCCGCATTCCCAAAAACTTGTCAAGGCGAAAATGCGGACCGAGGAATTTTTTGGGCTTTGCCGTGCCGAAAGCGGCCATGGCCGGGTCGACCGGCTTCGGGCACGTCCGTGGCGGACTTGCCAGCGCGCCTGCCTGCGGCTAATAGAGAAGGTACATTCGGCCGCGTGGCGGCCTCCGGGAAGCGCGCTTTCCGGTCTTCAAGCGTCTGGAGCATTTCCAAGCGTTAAATGCTCTATTGAGATGTGCCGCCGTTCTTCGGAATCCGGGCGGCGCGAGAGGAGCCAGTAGTGAATATTACCTGCCCGCAGTGCGGCTTCAGCCGAGAACTGCCCGCCGACCGCCTGCCCGCGCGCGCTGTCATTGCCACCTGTCCCAAATGCGCCTGCCGCTTCCGCTTTTCGCCCGAGGACGGGGTGCTGGAAACCCTTGACGCGCCCGCGCCACGCGACGGGACCACGGCGGGCTCGGCAGGGCAGGATGATCCCCTGCCGCCCGGCGCCATTGTGCCGGGCCGCCAAGTACGGGAAGAAGAGCCGGAGCACGCCGCGAGCGAAGCGGAGGGCAAGCGCCGGGAGCCGCGAAGCGAAGACGGCGGCGCATTCGCCGACCGCCCGGATGCCGCGCCGGAACAGGAGGAGGAAGAGGACATCCGCCGGACTGCCAGCCGGGCCTATGCCCGTGAGGCCGCCCGCCTGCGGGAGTCGGAGCGGGATGCGGACCCCCATGCGGAGCATGACTATGAGGCCAATCCCTGGGAGACGGCACCCGGACATGACGGCTGGCTGGCTTCCTTTTATCAGACGGTCATGCGGGTCATGTTCGCCGCGCCGCGCTTTTTCGGCTCGCTCAACCCGGAAGCGCCGCAACTGCGGGCCCTGTGCTTCTACCTTATTATCTGCGTGGTGCAGACGGTGGTGGAGCGTTTCTGGGGCGGCATACTGCTGGCGATCATGGCCCCCAGCGCGGCCACGGACCCGCAGCTGGAAAAAATGCTGGCTCTCCTGGCCCCACAGAGCAATCTGGCTATGACCCTGCTGCTGCGCACGGCCATGCTGGTTCTGCAACTCTATGTTTTCAGCGGCCTGACCCATCTGGCCTACCGTTTCGTGGCGCCGGACCGGGCCAGCTTTCCCCTGGTTTTCCAGGTCATGGTCTACAGTTCGGCCCCGGCGCTGCTCTGCGTCATTCCTGCGCTGGGCTCCCTGGCGGGCATGGTCTGGGGCCTCGCCTGCATGGCCGTGGGCTGCCGCGCGGCCCTGCGTCTGAACTGGCCGCAGACCCTGCTGGGTTTTGTGCCAGTCTGCATGGTGATGGGGCCCATGATTCTTCAACTGCTGTACGCGGTCCAATCCTGAGGCAATGGGCATGGCCCGGTTGTGGCGACGAATCCGCTTTCTCTGGCATGAATTTCGCAAACGTCGGAAATATGGCGCGGCGATCCGGCCCGAGGGCATCCGTGCCCAGGCCGAGGAGCTGGGGCATCTGGCGGAACTTGCCGGCAGAAGCGTGCCCCTGGCCGGACCGGAGGCGCGCCAACTGGCGGAACTGGCGCAGGCCATGGCGCACCTTGCCGACATGACCCGCACGGCGGATTTCTGCCGCCTGTCGGCCGACAGACGCCTTGCCCTCTACGACAACCTGCGCGACGCGCGGGAAAAATTGCTCGCCTCCATTCAGAAGGCGCGCCTAGCCTCGGAGAAACCGCAATGAAATCGTTGCCGCGGCGCGTATGCCCCTGGCTGCCGGGCCTGCTCCCGGTCCTGGCCCTGGTTCTGGCTTTTGCCGCTGGTTGCGCCAGCACCCCGGACGACAGCCGTTCCTCCATCTCCCTGGCCGGAGATTTCAGCACGCCTTTCCAGATCCAGATCGACAATTTCGTGCGCCGTCAGCCGCCCGCCGTCTATGTGTCCCCGCTCGGTCCGGCCGGGCACCGCCCACGCGCGCTTTTCGTGCCCCTGCGCGCCGTGCAGCAGATCACCAATGCCGTGACCTTCAGCGATCTGCTTTCGCGCCAGGTCTGGCAGATCTGGCTTTCGCTTAATGCCTTCGAGGCCTTGGAATACGCGCCCGAAGCCGGTCCCTTTGAACGCTCGCGCGCTCTGGCCCTGGCCCGGCAGCGCGGCGCGGAACTTCTGGTGGGCGGCTATATCAATCACTATATGGACGGCGGCAGCGGCGGCGACAGCTCCCTGTCCCTGGCGATTGAAGTGTATGACGTGAAGACCGGCACGCAGCTCTGGTCCCTGGCCCAGGGCGGCATGATGGAAGCCCGCCAGGTGCACGATTTTTATCTCTTTTCCATCAAGGAACGCAATCCGGCGGATCCGTCGGGGCTTATTGCGCGCTCTCTGGCCTGGGATATGGGCAGGGTGGTGCTGGCCTGGGTGGACCCGGCCGCCGCGCGTGAGCGCGGTTCCTCGTGGGGCAGCGTGTTCGGCCGGAAGGCATTTTAGGGGAGGATGGGCGTGTCCGGCGTCAGGCCGGAACCCCGGCCCGCGGGCTGAGATTGCCCCCGGCGGGCACGGTGGAGGAAACCAAGCTATTCCTTACAGGTAACAATAAATCCTTCAGTAAGATTGTATTTTGGTTTTTCGTTGTATGGGATCAATATTAGATTATAATTTTCATCTAACAAATATGCAGCACTAGATTTTTTTTCTCTTTGATAATCGTTCAACACCCTAATCATATCTGAGACATTTGTAAATTTTTTAGTGATTCCGCCAACACATCTCCTTTCCAAAAATGCACTTTCTGTACATTCCTCAATATAGATATTTTCACCTTTGTAATTTTCTGGAATCAGCGAGATTGCATCATCGCACCCATTTTTTAATAAAAAACCTCTATGGTTCGTCATATAGATAAGGACATCATTCCCAGTTCTATTTATAATAAACGCACTGCCCGGAGAATCGTTTGACGCGATCAGGTATGCTGCCCCTTTGTTTATCAAGGAGCATGCCGAACCTAGCAAAATGCTTATGGATATTACAAGGGTATACGATATACGGACTATCATATTGTCTGTATAATACATTTGTAAATCAAATCCTTTCTCTTGAAGTTATGTAAATTTTCTTATTTACAAATAAGCCTTCCATTTTCTAATCTTTGTCCCTTAAATGGCCCATCATATGGAACCAATAAAAGATTAAAATTCTCGTCCAAGAGATACGCAGCACGTTTTCCTGTTTTCTCTTGGAAGTTATGCAGAGCATCAATCTTTTCAGCTACATTGCCAAAATCTTTGGATTGTATGTCAGGACATTTCCATGTCCTGTATAGCGCGGCAGGACACTCCTTTATTCTCAATCTTTCTGTCGTAAAATAAGAAGATCTTAGAGGGCTATAAATATCATCACAGCCATCTTTCAAAATACTTCCTATATTTTTTGTATATACAACAACATCCTTTCCACTTCTATTTACAATAAATGCTTCTCCAGGAAGTGTACATGATGTAAGTAGCACCACTGAAGTGATTGCAATAAAAATATTATTCATATCTCCATCCATTTTGAATTTTTTCATATATTCCAAGTGCTTTCATTCTTTCTCGTGCGCTGCTATTTGCACCTTGCTCAAAAGGATTTGAATTTGTCCACCATCCACCGTTAATTTTCATCAGTTATGGGCATTCGCCTTAGAGGTTCATTATAAGGCTTTAATATCAGGCTATTATCTTTAGCTATTATGAATGTTGCACTTTTACCTGTGCTGGCATGATAAAGTTCAATTTTTTCCATTAAGTTCTTAACGTTCCCACTTTCTTTCATTTCAGCATAATTATTTATAGCATTTCATATATAAAATTTTTCATCGTTAAAAAATGATGAGCGCAGTGGTCTATAAGTTATGTCATAACCATCCTTAAGCAGGTTATAATTCCCTCCTGTCATATAAATAATTTTGTCATTTCCGCTTCTATTGGCCAGAAAGATTCCTGGCGCGGGATCGCAGCCATAACAAAAGAAAATACATGCTATTACTATTGCAATATGTTGCACAAATTACCTTTCCATTTTCGAGCAGAGAAGGAGACTATCCGAATTGTTTTCATACGTTCGGATAGCCTCCTTCGTGAGAGCTGACAATGTTAGTGGGGGCGACTCTAAGTTCTTTTCATTTTTACTGCGCCTGTTGTGTCGCCGGTGGACCTTCGTAGCCCGGCACTTGCGACAGGTCCGTGTAATTCAGACGCACCTTGAGAGGCGGTATGGGTTTGCCCTTGTAGGTAAAGCCGCTGATGACAAGGGTAGTATTCTCAATGTCCCAGCAATCCAAAGGAAATTTAAAACCAAATGATGGATATGCGAGCGCGTCCTTTGGATAACTCTTGAACTGCATAAGCGCTATAGTTTTTGGGTCAGATAAACGATAGTTGTCATGATTCAGATAAACAGTATCTTTGCATAAATAGCCTTTATTAAGCGCAGCCAAATCGCCGCGAATGACGTTATCGCCTTTCATCATAACGACGCCCAGGGTATCAAAATTCATGTCCACGGCATTGGTGGAAATTTCAACGCCAAAACATTTCCTCTTACATAAATACTGAGCATGACTTGTAGGCGCAGATTCTACCCGGTTGCCCCAAAAATCGCCTCCTGTGCTTTTCCAGGCTCCAAGGGCATAGGGCAATCGCACCCAAAGAGCCAGCGGCGGATTAGAATCACTAGTATACGCAGCATAAAAGTAATTGAATTCTGATCCCCACTGCAAGCCATTTCTATCAGCATTTGGAAAATACTGAGGAAGGTAAGATTTATATTGATACTTCGAATTCCATATATTTTTCTCAGGAGTGAATATTTTCCAGCCGTTAGCGCTAATAGGCGTATATTCTAGTACGGCAAGATAATCAGTTCCATTCATGTATGGGCCACAACCTGAAGATATCAATAATATAATAGCAGCAAGTATATTGCGCATCACTTGCCTCCATTTTTATTTATTTGACGGATTTCAAAACTATGCCTGATATAAGTATCCCAGTTCTTGCTCCAGTTGGTGACATCAAGGGTACTACCTCCCGCATGCACAAAGCTATTCAGAAATGACGGCAAGATCGTTGCTGCGGGAACCCATTTGGGGACGTCAGTGGGTGAAGCATATTTGCCGTCCACAACTTTCATCTCCATGTCATGGATTTCCGAGAAGGACTTGGTGCCGGGTACTCAGCGGGAGCCAGAGGCAGCGAGTTGAGGACCGGCAGGAACCCGCCTCATTCCTGCCTTCGAACAGAAAGAGAGGCTATCCGAATTGTTGCATACGTTCGGATAGCCTCCTTCGTGAGAGCTGACAATGTTAGTGGGGGCGACTCTAAGTTCTTTTCATTTTTACTGCGCCTGTTGTGTCGCCGGTGGACCTTCGTAGCCCGGCACTTGCGACAGGTCCGTGTAATTCAGGCGCACCTTGAGAGGCGGTATGGGTTTGCCCTTGTAGGAGAAGCCGCTGATGACAAGAATCGTATTCTCAATATCCCGACAGCTCAGAGCAAACTTAAAGCCGAAGCAAGGATAGTTGAGAGGTTTTTGTCCTGTTGAGACTCGAGTTTGCATGAGGACTGTAGTTCGGGGATCGGCCAAGTTGTATGTGCCATGTGGATAATAGACCGTGTCCTTACATAAAGCGCCCTTATTGCGTGAAATCAGATCGCAGTGAATAACTTTTTTGTCTTTGAGTAGAAAAACTCCCTGCGTATTAAAATCCATGTCCACAACATTTGTAAAAATATCGATTCCAGAGCATTTTCTTGTTTTGCACCAGTCCGCATTATCCATAATTGTTTCTATTGGAGAGCCGTCAATAAAATCGACTCGCGTTCCTTTGCTAACTTGCAAGCCTGCGTCAACTATTACCCAGAGAGCAAGCGTGGCATTGGGCTCACCTGCATATTTTGCATAGAAAAAATTATAATCTTTTGATGACCAAGTTATTGTACCTTTGTCTTCATCCGGAAAATATTGTTGGAGATATGATTTGTAGTATTGAGATCTCCATATGTTTTCATTGGGAGTCATTATTTCCCAGTCATCGCTATTTAATTTAGAATATATCAGTGTCGATATATATTGATTGTAATGATATAAGACGCCCATAGCTCCACATCCCGCTAATAAGAAGAAAGTTAAAAGAAGAGCACGATGCATCACTTATTCCCGCTTTGTTTAATTTGTCGTATTTTATAGCTCTCATGGATAAAGTTATCCCAGTTTTTGCTCCAATTAGTAACATCTAGAGTACTGCCTCCGGCATGTACAAAACTGTACAAAAACGATGGTAAGATAGTAACCACGGGAACCCAAGTCGGCGGTTTGGAGCTTTCATATTTTCCATCTACAACCTTCATTTCCATATCGTGAATTTCCGAGAAGGATTTGATTCCCGGCACCCAATGGTAGAGGAATTTCAAAAATGGATTTTGGTCCGAGGCCCAATAGTTAACGTCCCCGTGAGGAATTGGATTATCATCTTTATCTCGTATGTATTCTCCCCTCTCATCACTTCTGTAGTATTCCATCCCGGTAACAGCCCCATTCTGATCAGCACCGGGCAGGAAATTAGCCATGAAGCCGTGCTTCTCAGCTACCTCATCATGTCCCTTGGTCAGTTCCCGCAGGATGCTTGAGCTGACAAAGACGCTGAAGGCTGTCTCCTCATGTTCGGTCACTTCCTGCGCTTTGCCCGTATCCCGGTTCAGGCCGTCGAGCGTCGCGTCCGGGTCACTGCGCACAATGACGGTGCCCTGTCCCACGGTGGCTCTGTCCACTTGCTCCGTATTTTCGGACGCGTAATTTCCGGAAAGGGTCACATCGCCGAGATCCTTTCTGCCCGTCAGGCTGGTGGTCCCGCCAAGGCTGGCGCTCCATTGCTCGCCGCGCGCGTAGTCAAACAGGTCCGTATAGGTCAGGGTGTCGGTATTCAGGGTCAGCTTGCCGCTGTCAGAGGCGATCACCGCCCCCGTGATATCGGTATTGCCGCCGGTATTGACCGTCACTTCCTTGGAACCGATGATGGCCGTCTGTCCCTGGACCCATTTGCTGTCAAACGTGCCGGACCCGGCGCTGACAGTGACATCCGCTCCGTTGCCGGAATTGACGGCCAGGCCGCCGATCTCTCCGGGGAAGAAGGAAGAGATGTCAAAACTGAGGCCGCCGCCCACGCCCCAGGAGGAGGACACGCTGGAACTCGTGTCCTGAAGGCTGGCGACATTCAGGTTTTTCCCCACTTCCATGCGGAGGTTCTCCGCCGCAAGAAAGGCTCCCTGCACATTGGCGTCATTGCCCGTGCTCACAGACAAGTTGTTGCCCGCCATGACCAGCGCGTTGGTGTGACTTACGGCTTCGCCCGCAGCCTTCGCGCCGCCCGCATAAGCGGAGGCATAGCCGGAAACGTTCCAACCCGTGGCCCCAAAGCCGATGCTCGCCCCGATGCCCCCTGAGCTGGATGAGGAGGAAAACTTCTGATCCCAGGTGTTTTGCGCGGCAATAATGTTGACATCGTTGGCGGCGGTCAGAGCCGCGTCGCGCCCGGCAATGAGTTTGCCGCCTTCTATGTTGATATTATTTCCCGTGAGCGCGTATATGTCCCGTCCGGCGGTGGCGGAAGAGGGGGCCGCCGTGGTGCTGCGGAAGTTGTTTTTCTGGCTGGATTCCGACATGCCCAAATCCACGGACAGGCTCACCGTCTGCAAGGCCGCGCTCATGGCGGCGGACATGGCTTGCAGACCCGCCCCGGCTGCGGAAATACCGGTAAACCCGGCTCCGCCCTTGGCGTCGCTTGTTGTCCCCGGGATATGGGTAAAGGCATCGGCGGCGCTGGTGACGTTCTGTTTCAGGGAGATGGTCAGACCGGCCTGCACTTCCTTGCGCCAGGACGACATATTCTGCGTATCCGGGGCGGCCAGCATGTTCCAGTCGCGCCCGGCAATGACGCTTATGTCGTTGCCGGCTTCCAGATGGGAAGCCACCTGATTGACGTCGCGCTTGGCCGTGAGCAGCACGTCATTACCCGCTGACAGGAGATTGCCCCTGTTTTCCGTTTGTGATTGGTTGTTCCCCTTGCCCGCGTAGTTGTACCCCGCGTTCACGCTGATGCCTTGCGTGCCGAGGCTGCCCCCTATGCCCACGCTGGATTTGCTGCTGGACTGGGTCGAGTGAGAAGTGTCTTGTCCCGGCAGCAAATGAATATCCCTGCCGGCGTCAAGCGCGACATTGTTGCCGGCCGTGAGCAAAGAGCCCTGCGCGGCGATATCCCGGCTCGAGACAATATGAAGGTCATTACCGGCCATGAGTGTGGAGCCCACATTGGCGGAACTGCCGTTTGAGGATTTTTTGGCTTTTGCCTCATAAAAATTCACACTGCCCCCGCCGAAGAAAAGCCCTCCCCGCGAACTTTTGGACTGATGCCAGGAGTCCCGCACGTTGTCCGCCCCGGCAATCGTTACATCGCCGTCACGGGCCAGCACAGTTATATTGTCGCTGCCCACCAGATTGGAGGCCGTGAGGCTGACGCTCTTGCCCGCGTCCAGGGTGATGTTTTGTCCGATGAGGTTGGATTCTACCTGGGTCAGCGAGGAGTTGCCCTCCTTCTTGGAAGAGGAACTGAGGCCCAGCGCGCCCACGGTGGATTTGGTGTGGCTGAAATAGGAACTGTTCTGTGCCGAGGCCACGTTGACGTTGCCGCTGGCGGCCACGGTAAGGTCCTTGCCGCTGACCAGATTGGAGCCCACCACCGAGGCGTGGCCGGTTGACGCGGGCGCGCCGGAGGCAGCGGACGCGCCCGGCGTCAAACCGGTGACCCCGGTCAGCAGGCTGAGATTGCCGCCGGAGGCCACTGTGGAGGATTTGGAGGTGCGGTAGTCCTGGGTATAGGTGGACTTGGAGCTGGAGGAGAACAGGCCGCCCTTGCCGGACTCGGCCTTGACAAAGGAGCTGAACGTATCCTGCACGGCCACCACGGACAGATTGCCGCCCGCCGCGAGTTGGGCGTCGCCGCCCGCGCCCACCTGGGAACCGGCCACGGTCATGTCCCGCCCGGCGGTCATGTTCAGGTTGCCGCCCGCCGCCACAGTGGAGCCGGTGTGGGTGACGCGGTGCTCCCAACTGCGTGAGCCGCCGTCAAGGTGAAACTCCTCGGTAACGGTGCCCACAGTCATGTCCCGCCCGGCGGCCAGGGTCACGTCGCCGCCCGCGCTGAGCGTGGAGCCCCGGATGGCCAGGTCGTTGCCCGCCACGGCCGTCACAGTGCCCGTGGCCTCGATGCCGCCTTGGGCCAGCACATGCTGGTGGGCGGCATTGCCCGCGTCGGGGCGGGTCAGGGTTTGCGAGACAATGTCGCCCCCGGCCTTCAGGCTGATGTCCCCGCCCTGGATGAAGCCGCTGTTGTTGGCAATGTCGTTCAGGGCCGTGAGGTTCAGGCTGCCGCCGCGCAGCAGGCCGCCGGTGTTTTCGATACTGACCGAGGCCAGGTTCACGTTTTCGCCGCTGATGAGGCCTTCGTTCAGAAGACTTTTGCCCGCGTTGATGTAGACGTTTTTGGCCTGCACGCCGCCGGGCGCGATGTCCTGCTGGGTGGCCGAGGCCAGGTAGAGGTGGGGCACAAGGACCTTCCGGCCCATGTGCTCTTCTTCTTCCAGCCAGATGATGTCCTGGGTCAGGGCCGCCACCTGGGTCGGGGTGAGGGCCACGCCGACGCTGAGATCAAGCCCCTGGGCCTGGGCCGCCGCCGCGTCCATGAGCCCGCGCATCTGGTCCGCGTCCGAACTGTAGCCGTTGAGGAAGCGCTGGCCCGTGGCGGCCAGAATCTGCTGCTGCACAAGACGCGTTTCATAAAAGGCGTCGCCCAGCAGGACCACCTGCTGGCGGTCCTGGTCCAGGCCGATGCGGCTCAGGAAATAATCCGAACCGTAAAAAAGGCCCATATTCGTGAACATGGGGTTGGTTTCAATGAGGTAACGATGGCCCGGCGACGTGGACGGGCGGAACATGGGACTGCCCGCAAAAGGATAGCCCGCGCTCTCCGAACTGCCGTTGGGCAGCGAAATGCCCTGGCGGTCGCTGTAATTGTTGAAGGTATCCGCAACGTCCATATACAACCCGGACTTGGCGGAAAGCACGACGGGGGAACGCCCGATCTCTTCGTAGGTTTCATTGTAGGACCGGAAATATTCGCCGGTGAAGTCATCATCGGAGTCCCAGCCCTTCATGGTTTCCCTGACCGTGCGCGTCCGTTGCAGCACGGCGTCCTTGTTGTCGACGTTGGTCGCCTTGACGGCGAGATTATTTCCGGCGGCAATGGTGCTGTAGTGGTTTTCAAGCAGGTCCGCGCTGATGAGAATGTCTCCGCCCGCAAGCATCTGGGCGGACGGCGAATCCTTCAGGATGTAGTCTTCATAGACGTTGACGTAATACCACAGTTGCCTTCTGTCGCAACCGTGACCGAGCAACGGCTTGTTGCATTCATACCATTCGTTGTATGAAATGTGCTTGCCTCGTTCCGCCACTTCAAATTCGCGTTTTTTGTTTTCCACGGTTTTTGCGCTGATGGAAAGCTCGTTCCCGGCGGAGATCGTGCCCGAGAGATTGCGCACGGCGTTCTCTCCCTTGCCGTCGGCGTCGGCGATCAGAATGTCGCGCCCGGCGTAAATTTCGCCGCCGTCGTTGAGCAGCAGGCCGGATGTGTACAGGCGCTGGTCCCGCGCCGCGTACAGAACGCCGCTCATATTGCTCAGGCTTTCGCCGGAATATTCAAGGTCCTGCCCGGCCGCCAGAAACGCGCCGTTCAGGGTTACATCCGTGCCGCGCAGGGTCAGGTCATTGCCGGAAGAAAGGCTGCTTTGAACGTCAAAGAGGGCTTTTCCCACATCCAGAAGCAAGTCGGAACCGGCGCTCAGGCTTGCGTCGTTCAGCTCCGCTTGGGCCACCCGAAAGGCCAGATCCGTGACGGCTTCCGCCTTGGATTTTTCCGTCAGTTTCACGTGCTCCAGGTCCAGCCCCACGCGTCCGCCCTGTACCAGGGTGTTCAGAAGGGCGAGCTCCCCGCCGGAGAGCACGACGTCGCCCCGGCCCGCAATGGTTGAAGAGGCGGCATTGGCCGTGGCGGCCGCGATGGTGATCGATCCGCCGGACAGGACTTTGGCCCGCTTTGCCTCCACTGTGCTGGCGGCGATAGTTGTGTTGCCGTCTTTTGTCAGGCCGCCGGAACTGTCCACCCCGGACGCCGCCTGCGCGTCTTCGCCGAGAACCAGGGTATTGGCTTTGATCGACAGATTGCCGCCCGCATAAAGTCCGGAGGATTTTTCCGGTTCCGGCTCGGGCGTCGGGTCTGTCAGACCCGACGCCGGT
>ERZ857998.1262-NODE-1262-length-29712-cov-3.558384_pt1 | contig 29712 bp, 22 predicted proteins | sample MGYA00519954_ERZ857998 | MGnify/ENA primary metagenome ERZ857998 (study PRJEB31778, sample SAMEA3449424) | human gut metagenome | biome: human gut; feature: human-associated habitat; material: faeces | place: United Kingdom | collected 2010/2012 ...
CTGCACATCCTTAGTGTCAAAACGTTTATTGTATCATTATATGAGCGCAGACACACCAAGGGACTCCGATATTGATGCAGCATCGGAGTTCTTATTTTTGCATCTTTTTTAGAACTGTGCTGCAACATCACGCCATATGAGTGCGTTTTTGCTTGCTTTACAGGCTGAATCCGCAAGTTTATATAGCCGCAATGCAAATCGGGAAATGATACTTTTCTTGATAGTTACTTAAACCGGCTTTTCAACTGCGCGAGCAGCCTTTGAGCCCCTCAATTTGCACATCCCTCAGGCAAAAGCGAACAGTTTGTTTCTGTCGCCAAAATGCCCTAGATCGTCCGTTCAGCGAGTTAGAGAGCCTTTGGGCGCCTCTTGAAATGCTACTGCTATACTATCACATTCTGCTGTGACTAGGTAGAGCGCCTTAGTGAGGGTCATAGCGTTTGGGGAGACCGTTCGACCGCGATTCAGTGGCGGAAGCCGCTTGAGGCTTTCCATGGTGTTGCTAGTATACATGACCTTTCCAGACAGATTGGGAAAACTTGAACACAGGGCTGATGCAGTCTCAGTTGTCATTCTGCGCCAATATAACAATAAGGCCATCAACAGAAGCCATCAAAACAATTTATAGCAATTGGCCATTGACATTTTTGATAAAATATGATAAATTAAAATATCAATAGGTTTACTTGAGTTCCTTCAGGTAGACTTGAACGCCACCATATTCATGGTGACGAATGGCTTTTTTCTCGGACAAGATGAACCGGATTGCTTTGAGCATCCTTGCTAGAAGCCGTTCCTGCGAACCTCACCAGCGATTGCTGATGCTCAAAGCAGAGCAAGTCAACATCTCAGCCATGAGTTGTATAGCCCGACTAACATTGTCTATGACCGTTTCGTATTTCGGCAGCAGAGAAGCCATCTGGTTTATTGCTTGATGATGCTAGAAACGACGTTGATCTGTATGATGCTCTTCCTGAACCAACAGTTTCGCGGTCCTCGATTTGCCTGTTAACATACCAGAGCAAGTCGCTGACGGGCATGAGCGTGAATCTGAGTGGTCTTGGCTTCGGTAAAAATTATCCACCGCGTTCACACACATAAGTTTCTCCACCTGCACAAAATCGAACGCTGCCAGTGGAAGGCAGACGAATTAACCTCTTAGAGCGAGATGTCAGACCATTGTCCTTCCATCTGTCCAGCTTCGAGATGCTCTTTCTCGATGGCTAGTTGCCACAAACATGGGGCAAACATATAATAAGAGGTAAAAAGTGACAATGAATAAGGGAACTTTTGCGCCGCCGACTGTACAGGTGATTCATACTTCAGAACTTGACGCTATGCAGGCAGTGGCCGGTTCATGCAGATGCCATTGCAATTGCCGCAGTAGATAGTATTCGGCTAACGTAGAACTGTAGAGCGCTATTGCTATATTACAGTAATGGGAGATGATATATTGCAAGCAAATAGTTTTAATTGCATCTTAATCAAAATGCTTGCGGCGAAACATTACCGATGGGGGTGGATGCGCGATGAAACTGTTTGCAACGGTGGCTAAGAGATTCCTGGCCATAGAGAGGCTACTGGGCAGCCATTGGTGCGTTGTGGCCATGGTGGCGCTCGCCTTGGTTCGCTCTTTGGCGTCCGTCCTGGCGGTGAACGCGCTGGGCGATCTGTTTTCCGCCATCGAGACGGGCGCGTATACGGCCCAATCCGCCGTGCTGGTTTTGCTCTGGCTGGCGGCGCTGGAGATCCTGCGCACTGGTGCGCTCTGGCTGCGGATGCGAATTGCCAGCGGCGAGAGCGGCCGGCTACACAGAAAGCTGCTCCGCAGGTGCATCGCGTCCGGCGTAGAGAACGACATGCCCGACAGCGAGCGCGCCACAGTTGCCGCTAAGGACGTACGCAGGGTGGCGGAAGATGGGTTCGCCGCGCTGGAGGGCAGCTGCACATGGCTGATCAGCATCGCCGTGTACATCGTCTATGGATTGATCGTCACCCCCGCCGCGACAGCGGTGCTGACCGCCATAGAGCTCGGCGTAATATGCAGCATTCAAAGGCTAAATAGCCAACTGGATGCACAGAACGAAGCGCGCAGAGCGGCTTACGGGAAATGGTTTGAACTGCTCAGCGCCATGGCGGACAAAATGGAGGCGTGCATGGCATGCCTGGATCCGGATAAGCTCCTTGCACTGCTAGAAAAGCGCGCGTTCCGGTGGAACGACGAGAGCCGCCGCAGTCTAGATACGCTCCTGCGCGTGGACGGCAGGTTCCGCGCGGGCCGGCTCGTCAGCGAGTTAATCGTCATTGCGTCCGGGTTGGCGCTGTGGCTGAGCGGCTCCCTCGCTATCGGTGCGGTGTACGCCTCCATCGTGACAGTGCAGAAGCTCTGCGCCCTGTTTGAGGAGACGAGCGACGTGCTGGACGACTTGACGCGGTGCCAGAGCGCAGTAAACCGGCTTAACCCGCTTCGCAACGAGCGTTTTGTGGCCGTCACGCCCTGTGCGCAGCCGGTGCGGGACGCGTTGGCGCTAAAAGGCGTATCTTTTTCGTATGATGGGGAGAATCCCGTGCTCGACGGCGTGAACGCCGTGTTTAAGCCTGGACAGATGTGCGCCATTGTGGGCGCGTCGGGCTGCGGCAAGAGCACGCTACTAAAAATTCTCGGCGGATTTCTGCGCCATGCAGAAGGGGCTGTTTCGCTGGACGGCAAGCCGTGCGCGGATATGCCGCGCGAGGAACTGTGGGCCAGCGTGCAGTACGCCGCGCAGCCAGCCTTTATCGAAGGTTTGTTTCGCGACAACGTGCTCTTCGGGCTGCCCATGGATGCGGCGCGCTTTCAAAAGGCGTGCGAGGGCTGCGAGGCGTTCCTCCGGCGAGACGAAGTCGGGAACGCGTGGATCCATCCCAACGGCGATCCGCTGTCCAGCGGCGAGCGGCAAAGGATCGTCATCGCGCGCCACATCTACCGCAACAGCCCCGTGCTGCTGCTCGACGAACCGTTTGCCAACGTCAGCGTGGACGTCGAGCGGGCGTGCCTCGCACAGCTTAAAGCGCAACTCTCCCATGCGTGCATTCTGGTGGCCACCCATCGCACGCAGACGCTGGATCTGTTTGACCGGGTGCTGACGATGAAAGGAGGGCAACTGCATGAATGACGTGCGCAGAACGTTTTCCCTAATCCGGCGTTTTATGCATCGCGGCACATACCCGCGCATGCTGTTCATGCTGGTTTCGCGCGCGTTTATCCTCTATGGCGCGGGCGCGGTGTCCGCGCCAGTGATCCTGATGCTCCTGTACGGCGCGCTAACCAGCGGCAGCGCTATGCGCGTCGCGGCGCTGGCTGCGCTATGGCTGGTGTATGCGTACTGGATGGTTGCGGGCGACAGGCGCAACATGGTGGAGTACAACCGCATCTATTTTTGCAATCAGGTGAGCATGCAAACCCATTACATCCGGTGCGCGTTGGGACTCAAGCTGCCCGCCTATGACGAAAAATACCGCCAAGGTATGCTGATCGAACTGATCGACAGCGGCATAGACAGCGTGATGATGCGCTTTCAGGATTTCTTTTCCATGCTAGTGAAGGGAGTAGCCGTGCTGGCCATCTGCGCGTTGATTGGCATTGCGGGTTCGCTGCGGCTCAGCGTCGCATTTTTCGCCCTGGCAGGCGCGCAAATCCTGCTCTGCGCGCTGATAGACAGAAGGATGAAGGATGTTTCGCGCAAGCTTACCGATCTGCAGGCGGCCTATACGGGCGGCGTGCAGGCGTTGTTTGCGAGCTACGAGAGCTACACATGCGCCGGGCTGCACGGCCTGTGGTTTGACAAAATCGCGCGTATCAGCGACGAGCGCGTGCGGGAAAAGCGCCGCATGGATCACCTGACCACGCTGCAGGCCTTCGTTTGCGGCATGATGAGCATTGTTACCTATGGCGCGATCCTGGCGTTTGCCCTGAGCAATTCGGGCGACGTGGTCGCGCTGATGGCTTTGCCGATAGGCTATCAGGCGCTCAACGATGCGCTCACGGATTTCGTGCGGGCGCTAAGCTCGATTCGGAGCGAATCGCATCTCGCGGACCGGCTGGATGAATTGGAAAGCGCGCAAACCGCCAAAGCAGCGCCTGCCGCCGCGGCGTGCGGCGGCTCGGGGATACAGGTGCGCCACCTGAGCGTGACGCTCGGGGACAAAGCGATCCTGAAGGATGTTTCGCTGAATGTAAATGGTGGCGAACACATGTTGCTGTTGGGCGGCAATGGCTCGGGCAAGAGCACGTTGCTGCGCGCGCTGGCGGGGCTGATCGAACCAGCGGCGGGCGAAGTCTGCCTCGATGGCAAAAGCACGGGAGCCATGCCGCAGGCGCAGCGCTATAAGGAATACGCCTATGTGCCAGCCCAGGGAGCGCTGCTGCCTGTGAGTTGCGCGGAGAACTTGTCGCTGGTTTGCGGCGATCTCGCGCAGGCTCGTGAGATGGCGCGCAGGTTGGGATTGGACGTCGATCTGGAAAAGGTCATGCCGGACGCGCTGAGCCTAGGGCAGCAGCAACGGCTGGAAGTGTGCCGGGCGCTCTGCTCGGATGCCCCGTGGCTGATTCTCGACGAACCCACCGCGCACTTGGACCGAGATACCGCAAGGCGCGTGTGGGACGAGGTATTCGCCTCCCGAAAGGGCGCTATCGCGACCGTACACGAGTACGAGGATGTTCTGCAAAGGTATGCGCCACGGGTGGAATCGATCCCCCAGCGAAAATAGAAATAGTATAATAGTAGGATATGTTTTGGTAATGTGTCAACATGACAATAAGATAAAACATTATTGGTGTTATTCAAAACGATGATATGCAACTAAATTATGCGGAAATTTTAACTGCGTTTCATGCAAAACTTGTATCGAGTAAAACTAAATTAGATATCGCGCATAGCGGAGACCGTGGTTTTCTTGGCCTCCGCGAAGGAGTGTTCAATCGTTTCCTTTCGTCATGCATACATATTCTTTCGTCAAAGTATGAAAGAGACACCTTTGTCAATACTCTGAGAACTCCGATTTTTGATCGGAGTTCTCAGAGCCTTGACAAAGTATCGAAAGAGCGAGGCTTAAATCAGAAATGACGGCGTGTACGTCATTTCTGGCATTTTTTGCAGAGCAAATGCTTGCATTTGCGGTAAAAATGCATTCCCGTCCCGGCCGCTGGCCGCAAATCTTTGATTTGCAAGCGGCCGGGTAATCCTCGTTGACAAACCAAAGGTTTGTCAACGATCAGAGAACTCCGATTTTTGATCGGAGTTCTTTTTTTCGTGGTATTGGAAATGTGGGCCGGCTGCGGAGCTTGGGCGAAGTGCGAATCCGCAGCCGGCCTTTTCTGTCTGTGGGCGAAAGGGATAGCCTGCGTTTGCTGGGAGCGCTACGGATCAGTTTTGCGAAAATCTTGCGGTGCTTTTCCGTATTTGCGGCGGAAGGACTTATAAAAGGTATTGGTAGAGGCAAAGCCGCAGCGGCGCGCAATCTCCTGAAGCAGAAGATCTGTTTCCACGATCATCGAAAGGGCCAGTTCCAGACGTTTCTCCTCAATGTAAGAGGCAAATGTCTGACCAGTGGCGAGGCGAACCATTTTCTGGAGCGTGGGCGCAGAAATGCGGAAGTGGGACAGCGCGGATTGCAGATAGAGATCCGGGTCGCAGAGGTGTTCGTTGATATAGCTTATGATCTGTTGCGCGAACAGCATCGACTGGTCTTCCCGCTCCATGCACAGCTTCCCGACGACGGTCTTAAACGCGGGAACGAAATCCTCGGGCAGCCGCATGCCGCGATCAAAAGCGGGCACGGAGAGTTCGCACAGAAGCACCGGATTTTCCAGGCGCACATGGGCGATGAGATCGGATAGCTGGCTGCAGACGTGCTGTTGCAGGGAGGCGTCTGCGTCGCGCATCCCCTCCATGCACTCATCCAGGATGTAGAGGATGGAATGGATGTTCCCCGCGTACAGTGCCGTATACAGGGAATTGAGCTTGGCATAAGACAGTGGCAGCAGTCGCTTTTGCGGGGGCAGATCTTTCATCTGTTCTGGATACAGCATATCTCTGTCGGTAAAGGCGGCGTGGAGAAACTGCGCCTGCTGATACGCGTCGAGTAGCTGCCCGACGTCTTCGAAAACGTCGCTGATCGCACAGTGGATGGGTTGATCGGTCAGCCGAGTCAGATGGTTCTGCAGCAGGTGGAGGTCTGGGAGCACATCATTTTCCTGGTCGCAGGGGAGGATTAGCGCCAGCGCATCGCCATCGGTGGGATGAACGATGACGTTGGGCAGTTGGCGGTGAACCACCGCAGCGATGTGCGCCTGTAGCTGCACGGTGCGTTCAATGGCGCCATCCGGGGATGGGCTACAGTGCAGCATGCACAGGCGATACTGGCGCGGGAAACTGGGAAATAGATGGTAGAATGCCTCGGAATCCTGCAAGCCGCGGTGCAGCGCTTTATCCAACATTTGCGCACACATGGAATCGCGCTGCGCGCGAATGGTGAATTCGTATTCCTCCATCTGGCGGGTGATGCCGGCGATGGAGCGGGAGAGTTGATCAAACTGCCGGGCATATGTCCTGAAAGGGCGCGCGTCTTCCTGTGGGAATCCGGTGCCGGGATGGCGCACGCCAAGAACCATTGCCTTCAGCCGGCGTAGGGGCCGGGAGAGGCGATTGGCGAACAGAAATGACAGCAACAATGCAAAGAAAACCGTGCCCACAATATAACAGAGGACGATGCGGCGGAAGGGCTCCATCTGCTCATAAATGATGCTGCGGGGCACGCCGATTGTGATGCGCAGCGAGTGATTGGCTGTGGTGGTGGAGATGAAAAGCACATTCCCGGCTTCGTCGCCCATGCGGCTGAGCAGCGCATTGCCGCGGGCATCCAGGATTTGTACGCTGCCGCCTTCAAGGACTTCCACATTGGTCAGGCAGTTCAGCAGGTTTTCGGTGGGGAGCAGTGCATAAAAGAGGCTTTTGGTGTAGTAATCCCCATTCGTCCAGTAGGAGGACCAGGTAAGCGCATCGATTTCGTTTTGCCCGATGGCGGTGGTGGAGGTGAGATGATAGCGCTGTTCCGCCATCAGGGGCTGACATTCCTCGAGGGCGGTGCGCCATTCGCCCGCAGTCAGGTTTTCACAGGACAGGAAGGAGGGATAAAGGCTGTAATACTGGCTACCGTGGAAGCTCTGGCGGCAGGTGATGGCTGTATCGGTTGAAAACAGAATGCCTGCGTCGGCAATCAGTTCGTCAGAGAACAGCAGATTCCGCAGCATGGTGCTCATATTTGGCAAGAGCAGAGGGCTGAATTCTGCGGCCGGATTGTTATATTGAAACACGCGGAAGCGAGAATCTTTCACCGTGGCCTGGACGGCGTTGTTGAGCGTGGCGAAAGTGTTGTCCAGCTGCGCGACACCCGTCTCCAGGCGCTCCTGGTAGGAGTCGATGGTTACATCGGTGACGTAGTTGTAAAAGTAAAAGTAGCCCGGCACGAAGCACAGCAAAAGCAGCGTGGCAAACAGGGTTGTGATCGTTAAAAAGGAGAACAGAACGTCACCGCTGCGGAGCGAGGCGCGGATTTTACCAGGCTGACGTTTTAGCATATTTACACACACCTTTCAGGAACAAATATATATTATACAGGAAGCAGCGTGTGAATGCAAGATTGAAGGGACGGATTTTTCCTTTTTTCATGATGGTTTTGTCGAAATAATGATTGATTTGGTGGCAATTTCTTGAAAACAGAGCTATTTTTCGCATTTTCCAGTTGACAACATTCGATACAATTATGAAAATGGAGATGTGAGGAGCGGCCGCTCTGTTTGACGCAAAGACTTGGGGAACTGAACAATGATGATGAGAATGGAGGATGTTGAAGCGATGAAGAACACAGTCCTGAGAATGGTTTCGCTGATGCTGGCGTTATCCCTGGTGGGCGTCGGCGCGATCGCAGAGGTGACTTACAGTCAAGACGGTTCTTTCTCAAGCAATTCACCCAGTTTTTTGCTTCTTACCAATTTGAGCGCACCATCAGGAACACAGTGGTGCTATCCGTTTTTTCCATTCTGTTTTCCTTTCCGATACCGGTTCTCTTTGCGCTGATCATGAACAGCCTGCCCTCGGTGCGGGTGAAGAAGACAGCACAGACCATTGTCACCATGCCGCATTTTATCTCCGTCGTCGTGCTCGTGGGCATGCTCAATCAGATTTTCAATTCCCGGACGGGGGCGTATGGCGTCATTGGTTATGCGCTGATGGGGCAGTATCCGCCGGATTTGTTCTCGTCGCCGGGCAATTTCCGGGCAATGTACATTCTGTCGGGTATCTGGCAGGGGTTCGGCTGGGGAGCGGTCGTCTATATTGCGGCGCTCAGCGGCATCAGTCCGGAACTACACGAGTCTGCTCAGATCGACGGGGCGTCCCGCTTCCAGCGCATCCGGCACGTGGACTTTCCGGGCATCCTGCCCACGATCATCATCATGCTGATCCTGCGCATGGGCAGTGTCATGAGCATTGGCTTTGAGAAGGTCTATTTGATGCAGAATAGCCTGAATCTAGAAGCCAGCGAAGTGATATCGACCTATGTTTATAAGGTGGGGTTGGAAAGCGCCATGGCCAATTTTTCATATTCCACGGCGATTGGCCTGTTCAATTCCGCCGTCAATCTGCTTATGATCGTCGCGGTGAATTTCATCGCAGGCCGCGTCGGTGAGACGAGCCTGTGGTAGGAGGGATTTCCATGCGGGGGAAGAAAACCAAAGTCCGGCTCTGCCGCAGTGACAGGATTTATTATGCGCTGAGTTATGCCATTGTGGCGCTCCTGACGCTGAGCGTGCTGTATCCGCTGATTTACATCGTGTCCGCTTCCTTTTCCGCGGCATCGGCGGTCAATGGCGGGCGTGTATGGCTTTGGCCGGTGGACTTTTCAACGTATAGCTATGCGTATCTGCTGTCGTACAAGACGGTGTGGATGGGGTATGGGAATACGCTGTTTTACACCGCGGTCGGCACGGCAATCAACGTTTTCGTCACGGTGCTTGCCGCGTATCCGCTCTCGCGCAGGCAACTGGTGGGGCATGGCCCGCTTATGTTCCTGTTTACGTTTACCATGTTGTTCGGCGCTGGCATGATTCCGAACTATATCAATCTGCGAAGCCTCGGCATGCTCAACACCCGATGGGCGCTGTTGCTGCCGGGCGCGATTTCCACGTACAATATGATCATCATGCGCACCTTTATGCAAAGCAGCATTCCCGGCGAATTGCTGGAAGCATCCAGACTGGATGGCTGCTCTGATGCGCAGTATCTGCTGCGCGTGGTGCTGCCGCTGTCGAAGGCAGTGCTGGCGGTGGTGACGATGTATTATGCCGTCGGCCACTGGAACAGCTATTTTAGCGCGTTCCTCTATTTGTCGGATCGCAGACTGTACCCGTTGCAGATCTTCCTGCGGCAGATTCTGGTGAACAGCTCCTTTGACACGACGGACATCACCGACCCGGATATGCTGGCGCAGATTCAGGGATTGACGGAGTTGCTCAAGTACTCCGTGATCGTGGTGGCCACTGCACCGCTGCTGTGCGTGTATCCGTTCGTGCAGAAGCACTTCGTGAAGGGCGTTATGATCGGCTCCGTTAAGGGATAGGAGGAATAGGATGAAGCTGAAAGACAGGGTCGTCATGCTCACTGGCGCAGGCGGCTGCATTGGTCGGGCGACAGCGCGGCATTTGGCGGGCGAGGGCGCGAAGTTGGTTCTTTGCGATCTGTCCGAAGCGGCGCTTGCGCCTCTGGTGGAGGACATTCATCGCGCCGGCGGCGAGGCCATTGCCTGCGGGTTCGATGTGCGGGATTATCCAGGCGTGGTTCGGGCTGTGCAGCACGGCACGGAAGCGTTTGGAAGGATCGATGTGCTGATCTGCAATGCCGGTGGAAGCGCGGCACTTCTGGGGAAGATCTCGCCGTTTGCGGAATCTGAGCCGGAAACATGGGCGTTTGTTATGGGAATCAATGTGCAGGGGAGTTTCCAATGCGTGCATGCGGTTCTGCCACAGATGATGGCGCGCAAGAATGGAAAGATTCTCCTGTTCGGTTCCGTTGCGGGCGTCAGTGGGCTGGCAAACCGCGCGGACTATTCCGCTGCCAAGGGCGCGCTGATTTCCTTTGTGAAGGCGCTGGCTATGGAGGTCGGCCGGTATAACATCTCTGTCAACTGCATTTCCCCCGGCGCAATTCATCGCACGGACACGCCCACGCCGCATATGACCTACTGGGGACCGGACGGGAATTCCAGCGGGCCGGAACCAATCGCGAGGATGTGCGCGTTTCTGGCATCGGATGAAGCGGAATTCATCACCGGCCAGAATTATCAGGTGGACGGCGGGCGCACACTCGGTTCGCGCTGACGCATAGAAAGGGGTTCGCTTATGAAACCGTCGTTTGTCAATTTGCCCAAGCCATTCCTCGTCAGCGTCATAACGGATACGGATCCTGCGCATGCGATCGCCACCATTCGCAACAGCGAATTCGATGGCGCGCAGGCATATGACCTGCATCTGCGCTCACTCGAGCGCCGGTATCACAACGAGGACGATCTGGGGCGTATTATTCGCAGCACACATCGCCCGGTCATGCTGATCAATTACCGCGGCGATGCCACATGGAAAAATGACGCTACGGACGAGGAACTGGTGCAGTCCCATTTGATCGGCGTGCGTGCAGGCGCGTCGGCATGCGACCTGATGGGGGATCTGTTCGACCCATCGCCCCTGCAGCTGACGAAGAAGCCGGAGGCCATTGACCGCCAGAAACGCCTGATCGACCAGGTGCATTCCATGGGTGCGGAGGTTATTATGAGCGCCCATACCTTTGGCGCGCATCTGCCGACGGAGCAGGCCGTCGAGCAACTGATAGAAATGCAGTCCCGCGGGGCGGATATGGTCAAGCTGGCCGAACTGGTGAACAGCGAGGATGAACTGCTGGAATCCATTCGCACCACTGTAGAACTTCGGCGCAATCTGAAAGTCCCGTTTATCCACATTTGCATGGGACAGTATGGAAAATTGCATCGTTTTGTGGGGGCGATGTTTGGCTCTTCGCTGATTTTCTGCGTGCAGAAGTATCAGCCGGGAGCGCTGATGGACCAGCCACTTTTGCATGCGGCCAAAGCAGTGTTGGACAAGCTGGACTGGCATGTCGATCGAATGGTCGAATGAAACGCTGCGACAGGCGAAAGGCGCACGTGCCGACGCATATGCGGCGGGTATCTCTGGCGATGATGACCGGGCCTGGCGGTACAACGAACGGATCCGCAAGACTTCGAAGTTTCTCGGCATGGCCCGCAACATGACGGCGGCGTGGTGGATGAGGGGCGCTGTATGCCAATCTCATCTCCGGTCATCTGGGCGGTGCGGCTCTGGATGTTTTCGAGCGGGAACTGCCCTGTATGCAGAACAACCCATTGCTACAACTGGAACTGGAGGAAGGGTGATTATGAAGAAACTGGAAGGGCAACATGGGATTATCACTGGAGGTGGCGCGGGCATCGGCCGCGCAATCGCCCTCCGCTTTGCGCAGGAAGGCGCGAAAATCGCCGTGGCGGACGTAAATATGGAAAACGCCAGCATCACCTGCCGGGAAATCGCGGCAGCGGGTGGCCAGGCCATGGCGATCTATTGCGATGTATCGGATCAGGCATGCGTGGAAAAAATGGTTGAGCAGGCGCGGGAAAGTTATGGGCCGGTGGATATACTGGTCAACAATGCCGGCGGTGCGATTGTCGGCGGCGCAGGGCAGACCTTTGGAAATTATACGCGCGACTTTATCGATAAGATGATTGGCATCAATCTGATGGGAGCGATATATGGAGCACATGCCGTTGCCAACGAGATGCGAGAACGTAGGCGTGGACGGATCATCAACCTTTCATCCATTGCCGGTATCAATGGCAGCCGCAGCAATATCTTGTATGGGGCCAGCAAGGGCGCTATCATTGCATTCACCAAATCGCTGGCCATGGATATGGGGCCGTATGGTGTGACAGTCAATGCAATTGCACCGGGTGCAATTGCGTCGCGGCAGGGGCCGGCAAGCCTGGCGACGTGGCTGGGTCATCCGGGCAAATGCGAAGACATCGCGGCCCTGGCGCTGTTCATCGCCTCGGAAGAAGGTAGTTTCATGACAGGAGAGACCGTTGTCATGGATGGCGGAAGGAACTGTGGCAATCTCGGGGAATAACGGCGCAGATATTGTTTGGCGCTGAGTGAAAACCGGCGTATAATGCACTTGTATCCCGAGCGGATGGCGCGGAGCGTCGGCACGAACGCCAGCTATATCCGCAAGCTCCTGGCGCTCTTAAAGCGGGCGGGGATTGTGGAAAGGCGGCGGGGGAGGCGGCCTTTGCCCATGCGCTGGCGCAAAAGACGCTGACCGACTGTATCGGCGGCATTCGGGAGAGAATCTGACGGGAGGAATGGAGCCATGAGAACGCGGCCGACATCGCCAAGGTCGTAGCCATCGATGTCCTTGATTTGCTCCGAAACCTGCGCTACGCTCATCCCCTGCGGACATCGCGATAATCTTTCCCTCGATTTCGCTGATCAAGAGCCACTACGATCATCCTGTGTTTTGGTGTTTAATCCACATTTTTCTCCCGCAAATGTTAACATTGATTGTGCTTGACTTGCAAGTGCCCATCATATATAATAATTTTATATTAAGTGAGCAAAGGAACACACTGTTGGACGATGAAGAGCAAAATAAGAGTTTTATAGATAACATTGTTTCAAGAATTGTCCTCGGAAAGGATGGTTTTTATGCCCAAAGAAAACGTCTATCTAATGGTTGAACCAGTTGCTGCTGTTCCTGTCTGGTTTGCTAGGGCAATCGCGGGTCTCAAAGAAAGTTGTAATCGCCGACGCCTCACCTTGACACACATGCATAGTTTTACTGCATTTGACGAACTCAACGAGGTTCCAACTTCCGCAATCATCATTACTTCACAAAACGATTGGACGTATCACGCTGTACAGGAGCTTAAAAGGCGTGGGATCGCACCCATTTTGGTTGGAGTGATGCCAGAGCACTTTGGCGAAAATGTTAGCGGCATTAAACTGGCTCGGCGCATATTTATTGAAAAAGTCATGGACTACTTTGTCGCTTGTCAGCGAACCCGTATGGCATTGGTCGGTGTCAATCATAACGCCAGCAACGACAATGTGAAGGCCAATGTATTTCTGCAAAATGCTGTGCAGATGCGTTTGACTTCCAATGCGGATGATATTTACTGGATAGATTCCGATATATCGAGTTCTGTTCAAAAATTCTTAATTAACGCAGCGAAATATGATAGCGTTATCTGCTCCAACGACTATGTCGCAGTTGTGCTATTGGCTCATGCAAAAGAGCATGGAATATGCATTCCTGATGAATTATACGTAGCGGGGCTTGGGAATACCGTTCTTGGACGCTATACTTCTCCAACGCTTACCACCACATCGGAAGATGAATTTTGTGAGATGGGAAGACAAGCCCTTTTTATTGCGCAGAGCCTTTGTGAAAATCCATTTCTCGCCAATATCATTATTACCGTGGATACTAAGATCGTTGTTCGCGGAAGTACAAATTTTATACAACCACAGGAAATATCTTTTTGTAATAAAACCGCTCTCGAACCGATCGTTTCTATTGGGCCAGAATCTCAAGCGGTTCGTAATCTTGAGAATTGTCTGCGCAGTTGCGACTCTTTGGACCTGCAAATCCTACAAGACATTCTAGCAGGCAAGTCTAACAGTCAAATTGAAGAAGAGCTTTTTCTGGCGCACTCTAGTTTATATTACAGACTTCGCAGACTGTATCAAACAGCAAACGTATCGAGTCAATTGGAGCTTAAGCATATCCTTAGATTCTATTTGCCAAATTTTGATTCGCCTACGCACACTTAGACGTCTCGGACTGTGATTATATCGTATCAGACTTGTATGTTCACCAGCGGCGCAATTTTGGCAAATATCTGTCTTATAAAGATATTGCGGCCCTTATGGCCGCTCTGAATGCGGCCTATCTCTCTGTGGACGAGCAGGCAGTCCTGGATTGGACGCCTTTTCAAAGCGATGGGACAAGAGTATCCAAGAATCTCCTAGCCCTGGCGGGCCAACCGCGCCAATCTCAGTGCATATTTCAAGTATCCCCAAGAGGTCCAGAAGGTTCGTCGCATGATCTACACTAGCAATGCCATTGAAGGCTTCAATCATCACATCAGCTTCGGAAACGGACAAAACCAAAACGGTCTGTCCTACGGATGATGGCCTACTGGGCATCTCTGCCCGTCAAGTCAATTTTCTATTTTTCCTTTACTTGAGATGATATGGCAAAATTGAGTGCGAAATTCTATGCATAAAAAGGCTGTATTTTTCGACTTGCGTAAGCAATATATTTAATGTATAATGTGGGCAAACAGAGATGGAGAAGGAATTCGGCAGTGAAAGGGTATGTAACGAATATTCAAAGGTTTTCTTTGAATGATGGGGATGGGATTCGTACGACAGTGTTTTTGCAGGGATGCAATATGCGTTGCGAGTGGTGTCACAATCCGGAGACGCTGGCACGTGTCAATGTGCCTCTGTATTACGCAAGGAAATGCATAGGCTGTGGCTATTGTTTTGCAGCATGCTCTACTGGCGCGAGAATGGCAAATTTTGACGTTAAACTATGTGTTAATTGTGGGGCATGTGCACAGGTGTGTTACGCTGGCGCGATTGCTATGTCTGGATATGAAGCTACTGTTCAAGATGTTGTCCGTGAAGTGAAACAGGATCAATTGTACTATTCTTGTTCGCACGGTGGAGTAACCTTTTCTGGAGGCGAGGCGTTATGCCAAGTGGATTTTGTTAAAGAATGTGTAGATGCACTGGAAGAAGAAGGGGTTTCATGCGCACTTGAGACCAATTTGCTGCATTCATTTGAGAGAATTGCTCCCGTATTGAAGCGGATGTCGCTGATTATGGCAGACATCAAGTTGATGGATGAGGCGGAGCATATTCGCTGGACGGGGGTTTCGAACCGACGCATTTTGGAAAATGCACAGCGATTGGGAGAAATAGGCGTTCCGATCATTTTCCGTACGCCGTTGATTCCGGGTATTACTGATTCACTCGAAAACTTGCATGCTACTGTCGCATATGTGGCCAAGATTTCTGGAGTGCGGTATTATGAATTGTTGAACTTCAATCCCTTGGGAGCGGATAAATATGTTGCACTACGAAAAAATAATGCCTTTACTAAGGCGCGACCTCTTGCGAAGCCCCAGTTGGAACTCTTGCGCACGGAACTGACCGGGATGGGCGTCGAAGTTCGAATTTCCTAGGAGGAGCGGTATGAGCAAAATACAGTGGATCAATGAGTTTCCGATAGAGGCGCGATATGATTACCGAGAGCGCATTGCCATACTACGAGCATGCAAAATTGCGCAGACGGCGGAAAAAGCATTGGCAGGTGGAGCGGATGAGGATGATTATGGTTTGATTGAGCAGGATACTTATACGTATACCTTAAAACCAAATCATGCAAATGGCTCAATTTATGGATATAAAGCCTGGCGTGAAAATTACATAGGAATTTTGGACAGCCATCCACTGTATGTGCATCCAATGGATGCTTTTGTCGGCAAGGGGTTCTTATTTTTAGAAAGATTGCGGCCCAAGGACAAAAAATGGAATCCGGATTTTCCGTACCCAGAATTGCAGGCTATATTCGATCGATATGGTGTGATTTCCGGTATTGACAACTGTCACCATTTCACTCCGGCGCTGGAAATTGGTTTCACACTCGGATGGGGAGGAATTCTGCGCAAACTCAAGGAGCAGCGTGTGCTACACGATTCCAGTCATGAACTGTTTTATGAGAGTGAAATAATGGTAGTGGAGGCCGTCATTCGCTTTTTATATCGCATGAGCGATGAACTGCTGGTGCTATCTGAACAAGAAAAGAATGCTCAGCTAGCTGCTAACTTGCGGGAGATGGCTTTGCTAAACAGGCGCTTAGCAACTGAGCCACCAGAGACGTTCAAAGAAGCTGTGCAATGGATGTGCTGGTTTTCTATGCTGTCAAGAACATACAATCGAGGTTCTGCTGGCGGCCAGTTGGATGAACTGTTGCGCCCCTATTATGAGAGGGATGTGGCAAATGGGATTTTAACGGATGAGGATGTGCGTTTCTATCTGGCATGCCTCTTTTTGCAGGACAGTCGTTACTTTCAACTGGGTGGACCAGATGCGCAGGGGAACGATATGGTATCTCGGTTGAGCTATTTAGCCCTGGAAGCTGCGGATATGATCAATATCGCATGCAATCTCACGATTCGTGTACATGACAAGTTGGATCCGGTATTTTTTAAGAAGTCCGTAGAATACCTTTTTCACAATAAGCAGGGATGGCCGCGGTATTCTTCAGATACTACACTCGTGAAGGGATTTATGCGCTGCGGATATTCCAAGGAGCTTGCGCGAAAGCGAGTGGCAGCTGGTTGCCACTGGATGTGTATTCCTGGAATGGAATATACTATGAATGACACGATAAAAGTCAATTTGGCGCGTGTGTTTCAAGTCGCTTGGCGGGAAATGATGCAAGGAGAGGAGAAAAACACTCAAATTCTCTTTGAATTATTCGAAAAGCATCTAAAATGCGCAGTGGATGCAACGGGCAACGGAGTTATGCATCACTTGCGGTATCAGCATCTTACGCAACCAGAATTGATTTTGAATCTTTTCCAATATGGCTTAATTGAAAAAGGTGTTAATGTTACACAGGGAGGAACTACTTACTATAATATCTGTATTGATGGCAGTGGAATTGCTGTAGTGGCAGACAGCTTTGCTGCATGTCAGCAACGTATCGAACAGGAAAATCGATTGACCTATACTGAATTGGACGCGCACATGCAGGCGGATTATGCGGGGGTAGAGGGCGAACGCATTCGCTGCCTTATGGATTCAGCACAACGCTTCGGAGGTGGTAACACGCTGGGTGACGCTTGGGCGCAACGGATTAATCGAGTCTGGACTCATCTGGTGCGGGATTTGGTCCAACAGCATCCGGGCATTAACTTTATTCCAGGATACTTTTCATGGTCTAACACCATATTGCTTGGCAAAATGGTGGATGCCACACCGAATGGGCGCAAGAAAGGAAAACCAATTAACCATGGGGCGAACCCTCTACCGGGTTTCAGGAAGGATGGAGCGGTTACAGCTATGTGCAATTCTATTGCCGCTATACAACCGGGGTATGGAAACACTGCACCGGTACAGCTTGAATTGGATCCTGCTATTGCGGAGACGGATGAGGGCGTAGAAAAAATGGCTGCTATGATTCGTGCCATACTGGACTCGGGGAATACACTACTTAATATTAATATTATTGACGCAAAGAAAATACTTGAGGCCCACAAGGATCCCTACAAATATCCTGATTTGGTGGTGCGAGTTACGGGCTTTACCGCTTTCTTCTGCATGTTATCACAAGAATTTCGTGAACTGGTTGTAGAACGCGTGCGAGCAGTGAATCCAGAAGCTGTAGCAAGCTAGACAATGAGGAGGAGTAGAAAAATGGAAGAATTGAAGATTTATTCCCTGGAAGCGGATTTACAGGCGACGGCATCCCGGCCAATTTGTGAGAATTATATACCAGGTGCCACGCTTATCAACCATACCATTCGCGCAGGAGATTGTTTATATTTTCCTCCATGTGGAGCTTACCATATCATGGTGCTGATAGCGGGTGAAGTTGTTTTTGTAACCGAGGACAAGGAGTATAGTTGGGGGGAACGTGTAACTTTTGTGCCAGCATTGGCGGAAGCAATGACAGTGAAGGCGAAAACCAATTCGCAGCTACTGGAGGTTCACTGGCAAATGATAGAGAGCGACTATGAATTGATTCGGGAGTACAATACAAAATTCCCATATCAAATGCCGTATTCACTATCGAAGCAATACAAAGATCGCAACAAATCAGAGAAAACCATTAGCCGTGTTATGCTGGAACAGCGCAATATTCCTCGATTTGCCATGGGTTCGGTAGAATCGTATGGACCGGATTTTGTTAGATCACATGATCACCCAATGCTGGACCAATTCTTTGTCAGTTTTCCAGAAAATGACATGTTTTTGCTGATTGATTATGAACCTTACCGCATGATGGGAAATGAAGCTTGTCATATTCCGTTGGGATCAAACCATGGTGTTGATGTCACGGAAAAGAAGCATTTACACTATATGTGGATTGATTTTCTGATTGATGATACGTCCATGACCCGATTGGATACCAGTCACATTGCTACGGGCGTAATGCGAGATTTTGGCGAGGAGGCGAAAGGGCTTTGATGACATGCTCGGCCCCCATTGCCATTGCTCCCGCCAGAGTTTGGCGCAGTTATCGAGGTGGAAGCCTCATTGGTCAAATTCACAGGAAAGAAGAGCAGGATGGGCATTATCCGGAAGAATGGCTGATGTCTGTGATCGAAGCACACAATCCAAAGGAAGTTACCACTCCTGGCGAAGGACTAAGCATGTTGCTGGATGGATCCATGAGTCTACAGGATGCTATACTCATGGATCCGGAACGTATGATGGGCGCAGGGAGAACTTCGCCAGGGGTATTGATGAAGATATTGGACGCGGCAGAGCGACTGTCGGTGCAGGTGCATCCTACAAAGGAAATGGCGCAGGCGTTGTTTCATTCCTCATATGGCAAGACGGAATGCTGGCACATAATTGACTGCAGATGGAACAATCGCGAAAGGCCTTATATCTACTTCGGGTTTCGACCAGGCATATCGCGGACGATATGGGAAGACTTATTTAAGCGGCAGGATATTGCTGGAATGCTGCGGTGTTTGCATAAAATAGATGTAACGCCAGGAGAAACCTATTTGATTGAAGGCGGGATGCCGCACGCCATTGGGGCGGGTTGTCTGATTGCGGAAATACAAGAACCGACAGATTTAACACTGCGAGTGGAAAGAGTTTCCGCTTCGGGGAAGTATCTGCCAGATGAGAACTGTCACCAGGGTGTGGGATTTGAGAGAATGCTAGACTGTTTTTGCTACAACGGTATTTCTAAAGATGAATTACTGCGACGCTGGCGTATTCCACCGGTACAGATTGGGAAAGAAGCAGGCAGCGAAATTGTTTCCTTGGTTGACGATCGATGCACAGTGCTTTTCAGCATGGAAAAGCTGTATATCTACGAGGAGGCCCTTGTTTTTCCGCGGAAAAGATTTCATGGTTTATATGTGCTGAGCGGCGATGGTTTGTGTATATGCAATGGAAATGAAGAGGAAATTAAGGCGGGGAGTCAGTACTTTGTACCAGCAGCGTGCGAAGCCTATACATTGCGAGCGAATACTAGCCCCATGGTGATATTGCGCTGGTATGGTCCATAAAGAAGTAGGAGGTGCATTCTTATGTTTCTTTCAGTGTTTACGGATGAATTGAATTTGGACTTTTATGATGCCCTTCCCATTTTACGGGAATGGGGAATGAAGTACGTTGATTTTCGTGGGCGAATCAATGGCAAAAGTATTGAAAACCAAACGGAAGCAGAATTGCACGAGTTGAAGCGCGTGTTGGATGAAAACGGAATGAAAGTAGGTGCAATTCAGTCTTCGTTGTGCAAGGTACATTTGCCCAATGAAGAGAGAAGACAGAAGGAATTGGTTAAGTTGGAAGGCGTTATTCGTGCCGCTAATATATTGAATTGTAAATTGGTGCGTTGCTTTAATTATTGGCAGCACGACGAACGGGAGGAAGGATTGGGCGACTTGGCGGTGCGCCCGGATATGTTAAATCTCGTGCTAGAGATGTTTGAACCCATTAAACGCCGCGCAATGGAGGCGGGACTGACTTTATCCTTTGAAAACTGTGGGCAGACGCCGGATGAAGTTATCACCTTTTTGGATGCGCTTAAGGTGCCGAATTGGGGTATGGCATTTGATTGTGCCAATATGTTTGATATTCTTCCAGAAGCTGCGGGGAATGCCACGGCGTACTTTACTAAGTGCATTTATCGTGCAAACATGATTCATGTGAAGGCGCGTGCCACGTTGGATGCTTTTACACAGTTCCGGAATGTCCCCTGGGAGCGTATACTGCGCGCAGTATCAGCGCGTTCGATGGATATGCCTGTTTCCATTGAGACGCATAATCCCAAGGGGAGCCCTTTTTCGGCAGTAGAGTGTACCCAAAAATGCATTGATGCCATACGCAAGGCATGGCCTTCTGCCGCGCCAGCTAGTGTAGAAAGTGCACTGGAGGCGGAGCCGGAGTTTGAGCGGTCGTATCGTGATAATCCCGTTACTTTTGTGGTGGTTGGCTTGGGTATGGGAAAAAATCGTGTGCGTCAGATTACAGAAACCAGTGGTACTAAGCTGTATGGCGTATGTGATATTAACTTTGAAAAAGCAAAAACGGTAGGGGAGCAATATGGTGTTCCCTATTCGGATGATATTCATGTTTTCCTTGAGGATCCCGCGGTAGAAGTTATGTATATCGTTACGCCTACAGGCAGTCATTGTCAGCTTGCAATGCAGTGCCTGCGCGCCGGTAAGCATGTGCTTACTACGAAGCCGATGGATGTTTCTACAAGGGCTTGCGATGAAGCAATTTCGTTGGCTAAGGAAAGAGGACTGCTTTTGGGTGTGGATTGGGATGAACGGCATCGCCTCCGGCAGTTGGAAATTAAGGCTACGATAGAAAGCGGTTTCCTAGGAAGAGTACTATCCTACAATTGCAATCTGTATATTAACCGAAATCAGGCATATTATGATGAAAATGGTGGTTGGCGCGGCACTTGGGCGATGGATGGTGGAGGAGCACTTACAAATCAGGGTGTGCATGAGGTGGATCGTGCCCAGATGTATATGGGGATGCCGAGACGGGTGCGCGCCACAATCGCTACGCAATGCCATGATATTCAGGCAGAAGATATTGGAGTGACGGAGTGGGAATATGACAATGGCGCGATTGTGCGGTATGCGTCTACTACCAACTGCCCAATTGGCGCATGGTATGCTAAGATTGAAATCGTAGGAACGGATGGTATGTTAGTGTACACCATTGGTGGCCCGGAGGGGAACCATACCTGGTGGGGGAAAAATGATCAATGGACGGAAACATGTCCAGTAGAGGTTAAACAGCGCTGGCGACAGGGAAGTGACCATTTTGCTTACGCCCTGCGCACAGGTGAACCATTGGACATTGATGGGACTTCCAGCCGTAAATCGCGGGTGATTTTGGATGCGATATATACAAGCGCCAGGAATGGCGGCGCCTGGGTAGAAGTAGAGGGATGAGAAAAATGCGTTTTGGCAACTGTGTTGATTTGGCTCAAATCGTTAGGGAAGGCAGCAAAATCATCCAACAGATGATGACGGCTCGATTTGATTTTTTGGAAGCGAATCTTACGACTCTTGCACAGGCTACAGAAGCTGAGTTTGCGGCGATAAAAAGGTTAATTGCGGGAGTTCCAATGGATGTGCCTGTGTGCAATTGCATGTTTCCTGGTGCAATTCGAATTGTCGGAGAAGAGAGAAACGCAGAACAAATCCATGAGTATTTGGACAAAGCGTTTGCGCGAGCAGCGGAACTCGGCGTTACAAAGGTTATATTGGGGAGCGACAAGTCTCGGCAGCAAGAGGAGGGGCGTGATCAGCAGACGGCATACCGTGAATTTATAGATGTGCTTGGCGAGTGTGTTGTTCCTGTATGCAGCAAATACGCGATAACAGTGTTGATTGAGCCGCTGCGCAAACCATGCAATTTTATCAATACGCTGGAGGATGGTATGCGGGTAGTACGTGGCGTAGATAGCCCGCGGGTAAAGCTGATGGCGGATACGCTACATGTGATGACATCGGGGGAGACTCCGAAATATATTCATGAAATTCAACATGTGCATGTGTCGGATTGGAATCGGGCTTTGCCAGAATTCGGCTATTCCAGCGAACTGACGGCTGTTTTGCGAGGAATACATTCTGGCGGATACGCAGGCGATTTCAGCTTCGAAACCAGAGGGGCGAATGACGATGAAAGCTTATTGCGAGCCTTACTTCTGCTAAAGCAAAAGCTGGGAGCGCAATAGATGGCGCCCATGCAAAACTGCAGCGGGAGGGTTAAGTTTGAAACAATCAGCAGTGAAAAAGGGCATACGAAAACAGAACATCAGTAAACATGTGCACTAGTTAAGAGAAATAGGGCACGGAAGGATGCAAAAAATAGGACGCGCAGCGAGAGAAAGTTTGAATCGCCGTCCCAATCCCGTGGTATCGTTTTTCGAGAACCGTGGCAGTGTTCAAAAGCTTGCGATAGCGCACCGTTTCAGAACCCATTCGGTGCCTTTCGCTGAAAGGCGGTTTATACGCATGAATTATATTGTGGAGAACCATAAAATTCCTATAAAAGGAGAATATGATATAATTGTTGCAGGCGCAGGAGTGGCTGGCTTGGCGGCGGCACTGGCGGCAAGGCGAGGAGGAAAGCGAGTGCTGCTTTTAGAAAAAAGCATTATGCTGGGTGGATTGGCAACCCTTGGCCATATCAATTATTTTGTACCCATGTGTAATGGACGTGGCCGCCAGATTGCTAAAGGCATGGTGGATGAATTTATTCGCATTGCCACTCGATATGGATATGATGTCACGCCTCAAAGCTGGAAGAATGGCGAACCAGGTCCTGGACCGGAAGGAAGTGTTCCGGAGCGTTATGGTGTGAGATATTCGGCATGTATGTTTGCTCTTGCGCTGACGGAAATGGTACGCAACACGGGGATTGATGTATCCTTTGATACGATCGCTTCAGAGCCGCTCATGGATGGTAAACACTGCAGGGGGGTAATTGTAGAGAACAAGTCTGGAAGGCAGTTTTATGTTGCTGGAGTTGTGATAGACTGCACTGGAGACGCAGACATTCTTTTTCGCGCCGGTGTACCCACTGTGCAGGGTGGAAATTATTTCTCATATCTGGCATATGGGATAGATCTCGCACATTGCAATTTGGCTGTTGAAAATAGGCGCATTGACCAGGCGGTTTTTTATATGAGTGGGGGATCAAGCAATTTATATGGGAAGGGCCATCCTGATGGTATGCCATTGTTTTCAGGAACCACTGGCGAGGATGTCAACCGATATCTTTTGGAGAACCAATTGGAGCTTTTGCGCAAATTGAAGGGGGACGATCGCGCGGTGCGACAGGTTATCTCTCTGCCGGGTATGTGCCAATATCGCACAACGCGACGCATAATGGGAGATTATACGCTGCGAGTGGAAGATCGTTATAAACATTTTGCTGATAGTATTGCCGCAGTAAGCGACTTTGAGCAGAGAGACTATTTGTATGAGATTCCCTACCGCACATTGGTGCATAAAGGTTATGATAATTTAATTACCGCGGGACGCTCAGCAAGCGGTGAAGGGTATGCGTGGGATATTATGCGTGTGATTCCCCCCGCAATTCTTACAGGTCAGGCGGCTGGCTGTGCAGCGGTGCAGTCGTTGGATATGGGCGTTGGCATTGATGCCATTGATGTCGAGCGTTTACAGACAGTGCTTAAAGATCAAAATGTAATACTACATTTTGATGATGCGTGGAGAATGGATTCATCTAATCAATCAGGAGGGGAAAGTGTATGACCCATGGAATCAAGTGCAAACGGCAGAGAATTTCTGTGTTCATATCCAATATGCGAAAGTATTGGGTATTATATGTATTGTTTGTGCCGGTTGTGGCGTATTATGTACTATTTCACTACAAACCCATGATTGGAGTTATAATCGCATTTAAGAATTATAACTTTGTCGATGGGATTTTGGGTAGTGAATGGGTTGGGCTGCGCCATTTTGTCCGATTCATGGGTAATGGTGAATTTTGGAGAATATTTAGGAATACAGTTCAATTGGCAGCATTGCGCATTCTGGTAACGTTTCCAGCACCTATTTTGCTGGCGCTGATGTTCAATGAAGTTCGTTCACAACGATATAAGCGCGTACTGCAGACGATATCATATTTGCCGCACTTTGTATCGTTTGTAATTGTATATGCTGTATTGTACAATTTCTTCTCGTACGATGGATTTGTCAATAGCATGCGTGCCGCAATGGGATTGGATAGGGTGCTATTTTTGGGGAGTACCAACTACTATCGTGGAATGTTTGTTGGAATGGCATTGTGGAAGGAGGTTGGTTGGGGCGCAATCATTTATTTGGCGGCGCTTTCTCGCGTAAGCCCGGAGTTATATGAAGCAGCAGAAATTGATGGTGCTAATAAACTCAGACAGGTCTGGCACGTTACACTACCATGTATTCGCCCCATAATTTCCATTCAATTTGTGCGGACGATGGGGTCTATTATGGAGGTGAGTTTTGATCAAACATTGGTGATGAATAACACTATGGTGGCGGAAGTTGCAGATGTTTTGAGTTACTATATTTATAAAATTGGCTTGCTAAGCACAAACCAATTTAGTTATGCTACAGCGATGGGATTGTTCAATTCGTTGCTTTCTTTGGCTATTGTAGTCATCACCAATAGGGGAGCAAAGATGATAGACGAGGAGGGGGGCCTATGGTAAAGCTCAAGCGCGCTGGCTTCAGTGGCAGAAGAAGCCGTTTGACCATAGGATATGGCGCTATACTGGCTTTTCTTTCGATTATGTGCTTAAGTATGTTGTATCCTTTTGTCAATTTATTGTTTCAATCCGTATCGCCCGCTACGGATATTATAGCATCCAACGGGTTAATGCTATATCCAAGACATTTTCAGTTGGATGCTTATGTATTCCTTATGCAATATCCATACTTAAAGGAATCGTATCAAAATACGATATTTATTACATTGGTTGGAACATTGATGTGCATGCTAATGACGACACTGGGAGGCTATGTCCTTTCGCGAAAGGATTTGCCAGGTAGAGATTGGCTTACTACTTTTGTAGTAATAACTATGTTCGTTTCTGGTGGTATGATTCCTAGTTACTTAAATTTGCGCAGCATGCAACTTCTTAATACGCGTTGGTCGGTTATATTCCCTGTGATGATATCTACGTGGAACATGCTTCTAATGCGCAACTTTATTATTGGAATCCCCGTTGATATAACTGAAGCTGCACGAATCGATGGCGTTACGGAAATTAGATTGATTATTTCCATTGTTCTGCCATTATCGAAACCAATTCTTGCGACTTTGACTTTATTTTATGGTGTTGGCCGCTGGAACGAGTATGCCAATGTTATTATATATAATAATAGAGCAGACATGCAAACTTTGCAGGTGATTATACGCAAAATGTATGAAAGCGCGCAAATTGACATGGAGGAAACAATAACGCCACCGTTGGCAGCCATCCGCGCGGCGACAGTTATTTTTTCAACGGTCCCTATTTTGTGCGTATATCCATTCTTACAAAAGTATTTTGCACAAGGCTTGATGGTAGGATCTGTGAAAGGGTAGAATTTTAGCGAGTAATGCTCGCGAAAAAATAGGAGGGTGCTTTATGAAACAGAAACTGGCTTGCTTCGCTTTGACCTTGGTTGTGCTGATGACTATGTTGCCTGCACTTGCCGCGGCGGAGGATGTTCCTACAATTAGCGTAATGCTTATTGACAATGGAAGATCCTGGGATCCGACGGTATCCAACAACGCTGCCATTCAAGAAAACTTGGGAGTAAAACTGGACGTAACGATAGTCGATAAAGATACGATGACTTTGGGATTTGCATCAGGTGAGTTGGCGGATATTATAACATTGCCAGAATTGATGTATGCAGAATTTGTGAATACGGGCTATTTACTGCCGCTCAATGATTTGTTGGAAAGTAATGGCCAGCAGCTTTTGGATTGTACCACAGATGAAGCGTGGAGTTTCACCACGATTGATGGTGAGATTTACGCCATTCCATATGAGAATAATAATGTGAAGTATTTCACCTATATACGTCAAGACTGGCTAGAAAATATAGGATTCGACTTGGGTAAGCATGAACTAGTAGAAGGTAGTACCGATGTGTACTACATTACATTGGACGAATACGCAGAAATTTTGAAGGAATTCACCTATGGAGATCCTGATGGCAATGGCAAGAATGATACATTTGGACTGTCTACGTATGCCAAGAGTAGCAATGAAATTTCTTTCATGGCGGTTTTTGGCGCATTTGGTGGTTTAATGACGCAATACTACGAAATAGATGGAGCTGTCTATCCATTCGAAGTAACAGATGCTTATCGAGCGGCATTGGAATGGCTGCACACGCAGTGGGAGGCAGGAACCATTGATCCGGAGATTTTTATCCTGGAACAGGATCAAGCGTATGCCAATATGATGAACGGTAGATCTGGCAGCATGGTTGGTTGGTGGTCCACTGGATATGAAATGATCCGCGATGGTATGTGGGACTTGCAGCCGGAGGCACAGTGGTGTACAGTAGAGATTGTCGGGGCGGATGGTAGTGTTGGCATGAAGGACAATGGGCGCGTGACATCGACGATTTCAATTACAACATCCTGCGAAGATCCGGAACTGGCCATGGACGTACTGAATTACTTAAGTACGGATGAGGGCTGGTGGCTGATTCGATATGGTGTGGAAGGTGAGCATTATACTTTGGATGATGATGGATATCCTACCCGAACGGAAGCGGGTACCGAACTGTTCCAAGGCATGGTGCTAGATACGCTTTATACGTTGACAAATCGCAGTGAGGAGGAGAATTTTGCCAACTCTGCGCCGCAGAAAGATGTAAAGATGGAAATTCGCCGTAGCATGCTAGTGCATCAGTTTTTGACCGAGGCGCCGTTGTATACAGATGTCTTTTATGGCATTGCGCAGACGCAGGAAGACATGGACTTCGGTGTCGATGTAAACAATCTAATAGAGATGAGAGGCATGCAGTTCATCACGGGAGAGGTTGAACTCAATGATGAAAATTGGGCCGCTTACATTGAGCAATGGAAGAATATGGGAGGCGCGGAGATTCTGTCTTCTTATGTGGAAAGGTGCAACGAATTGCGCGATACGGAATATGTCGCTGGAGAGTAGGATGGGCATTTGTAGCGCGAAACCAGTTGCTTTGTCGACACAGGATCGTTTTGTTCGGCTTCCTTTACGACTGATTTAGAGACATTCCACACTTTGCATAAGAGGCAAACGGTGGAGGGATTATAGACAGGGGCCGTCTTAAAATGATTATATGAGAATCATTTTGAGACGGCCTCTTTATTGATCGGCGAAATAAGGGAATGCCGGAAGGAAGTGCTGAGCATCACGATCGGCGAGAACGAAAACGCAAAATTCTGGCTGAGCGGCAACTGACCATCCGGAGCCAGCGGCTGAGCGCCCGCTCGCAGGCTGAGACCTCTGGCTCTGGAAATCCTTTGCGCGCCCCACTTCGCGCATTTACAGAAAAGATGGAACACTGCTTTTTTGGTCCGTTATTTATACATATTTCGCATATCCTGATACGCTCGCAAAACGGCTTCTATATGCGAGCGGGGCGTTGTTGCGGCGGTATTGTGAACGCCCGCAAACAGATAATTGCCTTCGCGCGCCAGAGCGGCAATGTTCTTTTTAACCTGTTGATAGACCAGTTCCGCGTCCGTGCTGGGAGGTGTTTGAACGCAATCAAAAGCCCCTCCATACAATACCATATTTTGTCCAACGATATTCCGGATTTTTTCTGGCTCCATATTTGCGGAGGATAGTTGAATGGGGTTGAGCACATCAACTTCACATTCGACAAGATCTTTTAGCAGTTCCACAATGGAGCCGCACGAATGGAAATTGATTTTCATGCGTGTGCGCTGGTGCCATCCGTGGAACAATCTCATATAATGCGGTTTATATCGATTGCGAAAGAGTTCCGTGCCCATTGTGATTCCCCGGCTGTCGCCGAGATCATGCGCAATACACATAATAGAGCAATATTTGCCCACTGCCTGGTCGATCAATACAATTTGATCCAAAGCCGCGTCGACGCATTTGGAAAGATATTCATCCGCGATTTTAGGTTCGTTTAGTAGGGCTTCGTACCATCCGAGCATGCCGCCTGGTGTAAGCTGCAAATCCGTGATGGTTTCCCCTAGGGCCAATGAAAAATCCGTCATTTCATAGGCTTTTTTGGCGATATTTTCAAGCTCGCGAAGCTTTTCATCTGGAAAATCGTGCGAGGGGTGGAACGAAGAAGGGTCGGGCACTTCATCGAAGTCGACTGGTATGTCAGCGTAGAATATCAGGCGAAAAGATCTTCTTGACGTGTGGGTTTGCGGGGATAGCGGAGCGCGCGGTTTGGCAACGCCCGAAGGGGCCGCCTTTTGCGGGGCGGCCCCTTGGTTTTGTCCAACTTTGCGGTTTTACTCGGCGAGCGGCGCATTGGTCGCGCCCGGGTCTACGCCGGTGTCGTTCACGTCGCCGGCATTTTCGTCCAGCGGGGCGGTGGTGGCCGCGCCGCCTTCCAGGCTGCCGGGCATATCGGTGGCCAGTTCGTCCAGCGCGCCTTCCACAGGATTGTCCGCGGTGGCGGTGGGGGCGAGCGAGGCGGTGGGACTGGGCTGCGCGGTGCCGCTGCTATTCCAGCAGCCCGAGAGCATGGCGGTGGCGGCGAGCGCGAGCAAAATCAGCGCAAATCGTTTCATGATAACTCCTCCTTGGGCGCTTGGCGCATTTGGCGGCGAACCCGCCGCGGGAGCCGCGCCCAGATATTTTTTTGGGGCTATCCTTTATTATGGTAAGATGCGGGAGAAAATACGCGTGTAGGCAAAAATTTTCTCATTTGGCCGCGTCTTGCCGCAATTTTTGTAGAAACGATTGGCCGCGCGCGAAACGGCGCTATTGCGGACAATTTTCCAGATCCGCGTCCCACAGGGCGGAAAACGCGTCCGAAGGCATGCGCCAATCCGCGCGGGGCGAGAGGGACACCGAGCCGACCTTCGGCCCATCGGGCAGGCAGGAGCGCTTGAACTGCTGCTGGAAGAAGCGCCGCAGGAAGGTCTTTTCCCACTTGAGGATCGTCGCGTCATCGTACTGTCCGGCAAAGGCGATTTTCGCCAGGCGCAAGGCCTTTTGGGGCGACTCGCCGCGGCGGACGATGTGATAGAGCATGAAATCGTGCAGCTCGTAGGGGCCGACGATGTCCTCCGTGCGCTGGGCGATCACGCCGTCCACTGGCGGCAACAACTCGGGGCTCACGGGCGTGTCGAGCACATCGAGCAGGGCTTCGCGCAGCAGGGGATGTTCCGCCGTGTCGGCCACATAGCGCACCAGGTGGCGGATCAACGTCTTGGGAATGGAAGCGTTCACGCCGTACATGGACATGTGGTCGCCGTTGTAGGTCGCCCAGCCCAGCGCCAGTTCGGAAAGGTCGCCCGTGCCCACCACCAGGCCGCCGCGCTGGTTGGCGATGTCCATCAAAACCTGCGTGCGCTCGCGCGCCTGGGCGTTTTCGTAAGTCACGTCGTGCGAATGGCCGATGTCGCGCAGGTGGGTGAGCGTGCTCTCGGCGATGTTCACCTCGATGAGCTGCGCGCCCAGCCCTTCGGCCAGCTTGAGCGCGTTGGCGTGCGTGCGTTCCGTGGTGCCAAAGCAGGGCATGGTCACGGCCACGACGCCGCCCTCGCCCAGCCCGGCCAGGCGCGCGGCGCGCGCGGCTACGATGAGCGCCAGC
>ERZ857998.1266-NODE-1266-length-29623-cov-337.705290_pt1 | contig 29623 bp, 29 predicted proteins | sample MGYA00519954_ERZ857998 | MGnify/ENA primary metagenome ERZ857998 (study PRJEB31778, sample SAMEA3449424) | human gut metagenome | biome: human gut; feature: human-associated habitat; material: faeces | place: United Kingdom | collected 2010/2012 ...
AGGCAGAAAAGAACTTTTTTATAAAAAGTGTAACATATGATTGATTTCTCTAGATTTTTTTTATGTTATAATATCAGAAAAGTATATGTGCTTTTCTTTTTTTATGTTATAATATTTGTTGAGGAGAATTTTTATGGCAAATGAAATTAGAGAAAGGTTTAGAGAAAGAAAATATTCTTATAATACCAAAAGAAAACAAGATAAAGAAAAATATAAAAATGAAAATTTTGATAATCCGATAAAAATTATAGTTTTTTCTCCACTTTTGTTAATAGGAGTCATTGGAAAAGCGATAGATAAAATAAAAGAAACTCCAAATAAACAAAATGATTTTAAATCAAAAAAAATAAATGATGATAAAAATATAATGATTAAAAGCAAAAATGTTAAATCAAACCTCAATGTTAATGAAAGAGCAATAAATAAGAATGAATTAAACAGCAAACATCAGACTACAACTATACTACAGGATAAAAACTTGCCATTAAACCAAAAAATTACACAAGATGAATATAAATTTGTATTTAATAAAATAGATAGTAATGATTTAGAAGAAAAAATATTCTTAAAATTCAAGAAAGAATTAGAGAAAATTAAAAATGAATGTGAAATAATTGAAAGCGAAGAATACCTAATAACAAAATATGAAGATGATTATGATTTGTATATAAAGGCCAAAGAAATAAATAAAAAGATATCAAATTTATTAGAAAGATTAGAAAAAATAGGAAAAAATTATAAACTGATAAAGGAACATAACTTAATCGAAGAGCCATTATTATTAGACAATAGTATATTGATTGATGATATAATAGCTTATAAAGAAAAGATTACTGAGGGTAAATTAAAAAATATACCAAATAGAATAAAACTATTAAGTGAATATAAATACTTATATGAAAAACTTGATAAACTATCAGAAAAAACAAGTGAAATAAAAGAAATTAGTGATGATCGTGTAAAAGAACTAGCTAAAAGAAATGAGAAATATAGAAACGCAAAAAACAAAATTGTTAATCTTAAAGAAATTGATGATTGCTGTAATCTAATTATTGAAAAAAATAATAAATATTTAGAAGAATTATCAAAAAAAGTAAGTAATATCGACGTAAAAACATATGCAGAAAAAAAATTAAAAGGAATGGATGGCTTTTTATTGACATCGCTTAGATATATAGGCTTGTTAACATTAACACCATTACGTGGATTACTGCCAAGCATCGGAGCCAAGACAGCGGCAACTAGAAAACTATTACATAGTATGTTAGATAATATGCATTATGAAACAACAAAAAAAGCAGTATACTCAGTATCAAACTATGAACAAGAGATTAATAATAAAATATATGATGTTAATAGTGTTGAAGATAATATAGAACTCGCATTACAAGATGTAAGTAGATTAAAGAGTGAATTTAAGGATTATTTTCTTAAATATAATTTAGATGAGTACGAAAAAGCATATAAAAAAATAATGATGATAGAAAAAAATATTAAAAATAGTCAAGAAAAAGTAAACATTATAAAACAAAGACTAATAAAGAATAAAGAAATAAATAGAACAACATTAGTAAAAGTCAGAAAATTAAATGAAAGAAATTAACATTTTTTAAAATAACCCTTGTAAGAGTTAAAAAAATATGTTATACTTACTTCAGAATAGACGATAGTGATATCGTTAATATATTAAGGAGGAAACTTTTATGAATAAGACATTTACAATTATAGATAGAAATAATAATATTCAAAAAGTAGCTACAGGAATTGTTAAATTTAATCAGGAAGGTAAAGATTATGTAATTTATTGTGTTGATGAAAATGCTGAAAACAAGCAAATTTTTGTATCAAGATTAGTATTAAATTCAGAAGGTAGATATTTCATAGACAATATATTACCTGAAGAAAAACAAAAATTAAGTGAAATAGTTTATAACATAATCATATTGACACCAACAAATTATAAAAAAGGTGAAAGTTCAGAGACACTATTAAAAGGTTTAACTGAAAAATACAAATTAACATTATCAAATGAGATTCCTGCTTTAAATGAACAAGAATATTATAATAATTGTTCTATCGCAATAACCAGTAAAGAGTTAGTTGCTTTAGCAGAAGAATTCTTTAGTACAAATTTACAAACAGTTGCACCTGCTGTAGAAGAACCTAAACAAGCAATTCCAACATGGGAAATACCTTCAGTAAGTGCAAACCAAGCCTCAATAGCTAGTGAAAATGTACAACCTGTTGGTATGACTCAAGAAAACAATGTAATGCAAAATTCTGTTCAAGTAGAGCAACCAACTGTATCTGCAATTCCGGCAAATCCAGAACCAATAAAGCCTGCTGAACCAATAGTACCTAATTTACAAATTAATAATGAACCAGTTGTAGAGCCATTAGTACAACCTACTACTCAAAGTGTAGAACCTAAGCAACCAATGCAACAACCAGAAGTATCTAACATAGGAATAAATCAAGTAGGTATAAATGAACCACAACCAAACCCACAAGCAGAAAAATTAGCAGTTGTTTCAGATCCAAGTTTAGCAAGTATTACTGGACAACCAAACGTTGCAAGATTGAATAATAAAGGTAAAGCAAGTGTTAAATATATCGTTATTGGCACAGTATGTATATTATTAGCAATAGCAGTAGTAATAGTAGCATATATTTTAATTCAGAAAAAAACTACTGGGGTTTAGAATAAATACAACCACAATAGTTTTGACGATATAAATTATATTTATTAGATAGTAAGATGGAATTTTTATATCCATCTTTTTTCTTGAAATCAGAATATAACCATTTAATATTATATTTATTTTCAAGCTCTTTACCATATTCATTAATCCATTCAGCATTTTTATAAGGACTAACAGAAAGGGTAGTGCAAAAATAATCATAATTATTTTCACTAGCAGTTTCTGCAGTTTTTTCCATTCTCATTAAATAACAAACCTTACATCTATTACCTCTTTCAGGCTCGTTCTCAAGTCCTTTAATTAAAGCATTGTATTTATCATTATCATAATCGCAATCTAATATATCAACATTATTAACCTTACTTATTTCATTAATAAGTCTAATTTGTTCTTCTTTTCTTTTTAAATATTCTTCATATGGATAAATATTTGGATTATAATAAAAAATGGTTATATCAAAATATTCTGTTAAATAACTAATAACATAACTACTACAAGGTCCACAACAACTATGCAGTAAAAGTTTTTTCCTTTCTTTTAAATTATTTAAAATTTCTTCACATTTAACACTATAATTTTCTTTCATGATTTCACCTCTATTTTATAACATTTTTTTCTCTTTCAAAAGTAGTATAATTACTTAGTAATTGAATTAAATTAATTGCTTCTTTAGATATATGCAAATAAGAATTTATATCATCAAATGTACAACATTCATTAAATTTACCAGACAAAAGTTTATATAAGAATAAAGTAATTTGATTATATAAATTGTTTAGATATGTATCTTCATTTAAGTCTTTAATCGAGGAAACAAGTCGTAAATAACTTATATGATTAATTTTATCTAAATTTATCATAAAATTCATGACATCAGATTTATGTAAATATTGAGATAAAGTATCTATAAGACCAGATAGATCACCTTTGAAATAGAGTGAATACATTTTTTCTTTTCCTATAATCAGTTCAATAATTCTTGAAACAATAGATTCATAAGGGTAACCAATTTTATAATCGTATACTGAGTTATTTAATAGTCTATTAGTAATTAAATCAGTGTATCCTTCATTTAGTCCGTATCCTATATTTTTATGACTAAACCCAGATATAAATAAACTTCCACATTTAAAAGATGTCATTGCATGCAACAATTCATGATATAAAACTTCTTTATGTTTATCCATTGTATTAATAAAAATCGAATGAGTTTTACCATTATATAATCCTCCAATACACATCAAAGAAAAAAGATAGTTTATAAATGTATCACTATAACAATTTATTGGTTTAATATTTTTAATACCAATGATTAAATGTTCATCTGGTATATGCTTTTTAAAATCGGTAATAAAGATTGAAATAAATTTGTTTTCAAATTTATTATCTTTTTCTTTAGTTCCTCTAATTTTGAAATCTTTTTCATGTATATTAGCTATCTTATATCTTAAAAAAATATTGTCATGCATCAAAACGAATTTTTTTGGAAATACAAAGCAAGAATTGAGCATTCTCAAAACATAGATAAATTCTTGTTTATAATTATCATAATTTTCTTTCATGATTTCACCTCAATTAAGCAACAATATTATAGCATAGATCAAGAAAAAAAACATATAATTTCTTGAAAAAGATAAAAATTATTGATACAATATAAAAGGAGGAACTTGAAAATGAAAAAAGAGAAAGAAATATCATTTAAGAATTATATAATATTAGCAGTAATATTAATATTTACAATATTATTAGTAGTCTATTTATTCAATTGGCAAAGTATTTATCAAAAAAACAAATTACAAGAACCAATACTTGATAAATATCTTATGGTCATTAATTATAATGAATTAGATGATTATTTAGTAGAAAATAAGGAAGCAATAGTTTATGTATCGGTACTAAATGATGAAAAAATAAGAATGTTTGAAAATAAATTTAAAAACCTAATAATAAAGAATGATTTAAATAATAAAGTATTATATTTAAATTTAACAAATGAATCAGTAGAAATAAATAAAAAATACCTAAGTAATTTATCTGAGGTACCAACATTGATAATTTTTGATGAAGGGAAAGTAGTAGAAAGTTATAGTATAAAAGATAATAATTATGACATTAAAGCATTTGAAAAATTTTTAAAGAAAGAAGAGATAATCAATGATTAATATAGTATTATATGAACCAGAAATACCAGAAAATACAGGTAATATAATGAGAACATGTGCAGGTACAAATAGTAAGTTACATTTAATAGAACCCCTTGGATTTGTAATGGATGAAAAAAGAATTAAAAGAAGTGGTGTTAACTATATAGATAAAGTACATTATCAAAGATACATGGATTATGAAGAATTTAAAAAACAAAATGAAGGAGAATATTATTATTTTACAAGATACGGTACTAAAGCATATAGTGAAATAGACTTTAGTGATAAAAATAAAAATTATTATTTAATATTTGGTAAAGAAAGCACTGGTATTCCAAAAGAAATACTTCATAATAATTTAGATAAATGTTATAGAATACCAACAAGTGATAATATCAGAGCTTTAAATTTATCTAATTGCGTAGCATTAGTAACATATGAAGCATTAAGACAACAAGATTTTCCAAATTTATTAAGAAGTGATCCATTTAAAGGAGAAGATTATTTAGAAAAAGAATAACTTTATTTAATAAAGTCATTCTTTTTTAATTTATCTATAATTTTTTCACTAGAAACATCACCAATAATTCTAGTAGCGGTAGTCTTTTCTTCACCATTTTTAATAAATAAAGTAACAGGAGTACCACCATCAAAAGTAATTCTAGAATTAAAATCATTTAATTCATCTTTATTATAAGTATCTATATCTGTGTAATAAATCTTAATATTATACTTATTTGCTACTTTTTGAAGTTTAGGTTTATAACTTTGACAATGAGAACAAGTAGTTCTAGAAACACAAAGTACAAAACTCTCTTTATTATCAATTTTATTAACAATATCCTTATAATCTAATTTAATAAGACTGTTATTCTTATTAAAGATAAAATATCCTATAATTATACCAACAAATATAATAATTAAAATTCCCAAAATTAACTTAAATGTTTTACTCTTCATAATATCACCTAATTAATAATAACATTTTTTTACCAAAATTGCAAAAAAAACTTTTAAATTAGGTAAAAAAATGTTATAATTCATATAGAATAGGGACGTGATAGTATATGAATAAAAAAGTGTATTCAATAATGACATTATTAATGTTACTTATAAGTATACCATTTGTTAAAGCAAGTTGCACAAATGAAGAACTATCCGAATTAAAAAAAGAAGCAAGAGTAATAAAAGTAGAATATGAACATAAGGGTAAAACTATAAATGAAGATGGAGGAGAAGATTATAATAAATTTAATGTAGATATAATTAATATACCTAATGATTACTATATAATTATATCTGATGGATTAAATTACAAATTAACTCCAACAGATGGTAAGATAACTAGAGAGTTAGTTAATGGAAAATGGGAAATAGAAGTATATTCAAACAAATGTGAAGAAGTAATAGATACAATAACATTAAGATTACCAAGATTTAATATATATTCTTTAGATCCTTTGTGTAAAGGAATAGATGGAGATAAATTTCCACTATGTGGTAAGTATTACGAATACGATGTTAGCTATGATAGTTTTAAAGAAAGAGTAGACCATTATCGAAAAACATATAAGATAAATGATACAGAAGAGAAACCACAAACTGAAGATAAAAATTATTTAAATATTATATTAACTTTTATAACTGATTATAAACTATATATAGTGGGTGCATTAAGTATTATACTTATCATATTAATAATAGTAATATTGATAAGAAAGAGAAGAAATAGAGGTGTATTAAAATGAAAAAAAAGATATTATCATTTCTATTCATTATAATATCCTTTATTATTTTTCCTAATATTGCATTAGCGGAAACAGGACAGTGTGGAGTATTAAGGTATGACATTACTGATTTATCAATTAGAGATGATAAAATAACATTAAAAGGATGGGCATTTGTAACATGTACCCATAACTATAGGAATTATGATGGTAGAAAAGGGAAAAGTGATTCTAACATTACTAAAACTGGTGGAGATCAAAGAATTAAAATAAGGGCAATAGATAAAAACGTAGCACAGTTAGATGTAAAAGAAGTAAATGGTGGAACAATTGACGGAATAAACTATAATTTTTATTGCCAACAATATTATTTTTATAAACAAAAAAGTGAGTGTGAAAATTCATACATAGGCGAATTTTTATCAGAAGCCAAAAAACTTGGTTGGAATAATAAATGTGAAAACGGCAAAAAAAATAGCCAGTGTCTATATCAAGATATAGGCTTTTCAGTAACATTTAACACTTCGGATTGGGGAACCGAAGATGGAGAAGAAATAAAATTTCAAATAGCAGTTCATAATGCAGATTATACACAAAAATATAGTCAAGAATATACTGGATGGGAAACAATATCCTTAAACAGTGCCATAGAAGCTCAAAATGATAGTTCAAACATAAAAATAAAAACAAATACACAAGCTAATAAGCTAAAAGTATTAATACCTGAAGGTATTTTAAGAGATGTAAGTGGCAATTATGTAATTGAAGATGTAAATGGTAATAAAGGAAGCTGTAATGAAATAAATAAAGGATATTCTTACTGTAATCCATACGCGTGGAGTACAGCAGCTCAATATACAGAAGATCAAGATAATGTTTACACAATAGCAGATTATCCAGGAGGAAATGGCACTGCAAACGGATTTAAAAACGGGTATAAAAAGTCGAGCATAGATGGCTTTAAGGTACTGAATTCAACAACGCATTCTCCTGGAGAATACGTCGTATATGTAAATTCAACATACACACTAACTGGAACACAAAATAATTATAGTATGATACGTTATCCAGGAGATGAAAAGAAACAAATGGTAGTATATGCTTCTTGGGTAAAACCTCAAGGTGAATTTGCTATTAAAGTATATAATGATAAAAAATGCAAACCAAGTAATCCTAATATAAAGGCAGCATGTAATAGTACTAGTGATTCATTTAAGAGTACTTGTGAAGAGTTAACAGTAAATGTAAAAGATAATAATAATGAAATAAAATCAAAGGCAAATGTAAAGATAGAACAATCAGGAATAATATCAACTATTTTAACACCAACTAAAACATATGCTGGAGGAGGATTTAAGTTTGGTATAATTTATTATAATACAATAAAATGGACTTTGGGAAATCAACTAAAAGGAAATAAAGAAGATATAACAGAAGCTATGAAAAATAAGTTAGTAAGTATAGATGAATTCAAAAATAAATTTGCTATAAAGTCAGCACAATTTGGTAATGAAACAATACCGGATAATTATTTTACTCAAAACATACAATGTCAAGAATCAGGAAACTTTACTGATGGAGAAACGTTAACAACTATGTGTATAGTATATTTACCTAATTCAGTATTAGAAGAATATACAGGCAAAGTAAACTACCGAACCGATAAAAATAATCAAGGACTAAATAATAAATATTATACTCCATTAAATTGGGATACAAGTAAAAAATACGAAATAATTGCTACTATAACTGGTATGGATAGACTAAAAGAATCATCAGTAAAAAATGATAGTAAAGATAAAAATAAAAGTTGGACAGGCACTTGGGAATATAAATTAAATGGTGCAAATGATAATTGTTCACTAAATTTATATCCACTTTATAGTACTCCATCAAAAGATAAAGGAAGTAATAAATATGTATTTATATATAGACCAATTGATATAACTAATCCATTTCCAAGTAGAAATCCTGGTATGAATTGGTATGATTGGTATAATAGGAAAATACCAAATAATAAAGAACGTTTAGCAAATTCATATTCAAATGATAAGTTACAATATTCTACAACACTAGATGGCTTATCAACAAAAGAAATAAAACAATATAATAAAGACGAATTAAAACATGGTGGATATTTTGATTGGAAAACAATGAATGGTGATAAGAGTACATTCATTGATAAATACTTTGATACAATAAAAAGAGAAAATATTATAAAAGAGTAGGTGATAGTAAGTGAAATGGTCTACAGTAACAGTAGGAGTAATGATTCTAGGAATAATAGGAGTATCAATAATACTATTATTCCAACAATTAACAACTACTAATGAAAATGATTATTATCTATTAAAAGAAATAACAGAAGCCGCAATGGTGGATTCAATAGATATATCATACTATAGAGAAACAGGAAATTTAAAAATAGTAAGAGAAAAATTTGTAGAAAACTTTACTAGAAGATTTGCAGAATCTACTCTAATAATTGGTACTAAGTACACAATAAAATTCTTCGATGTTATCGAAGAACCACCTAAAGTTTCAGTAAGAATAGATACAGGAATAGAAAATTATCGTATTTATAATACTGAAGACAGTTATAATGTTTTAAATGAATTAACAGGAATATTTGAATATGTAGGAAAAGAAGGTAAAAGTAGTTCTACTATTACTAATGAAAATCCTTATGAAATAAAGACAATGAAGAAAACATATTATGCTATTGTAAAGAAAGTACCATCGACTAAAAAGTATGATACCACTTTAGAATTGAATGTTCCTGATGAATTAATATCCGGTAAAATAAAATATCAGATGTTAAGCTATGTAAAATTTGAAAGTATGGAACCTACGCAAGGAATAGTAAATGAAGCAATATTGAAAAGAGATATTGACTATAAAGATGCAGAAAATGATTATGGTTACTTTTTACCACTTGCAAATATAGAAAAAAATGTGTATAATGATAGTAGTATAAGAGTATTCGGAGGATTAGCTAGACCAAATCAAAATACTGAAAAGAAAAACAAAGTTCAAATTACAAGTGTAGGGACTGGTAATCAAGATTATGCCATAGTAAAATATACAGCAACATGGCAATATTCAGAATATAAATACAAGATAAGTTAAAAAATAAAAAGGAGGAAATTATGAATAACTTAAAAGCATCAATGAAAAAATTTCTTGGTAACAAAAATACAGTTACCATATTGGGGATTATAGTATGTTTAGTAGTACTATATATTGGTTATAATTATCGTATTAATTCTAAAGTAGAATTAGTACAAGTACCATATGCAATAAATACAATTCAACCAAGAACTTATATTAAGAAAGATATGATAGGAACTATGAATGTACCTAAATCATTCTTAATAGGTAATTATTATACAAATATAAATAGTATAGTAGGAAAATATTCAAACTATAATACAATAATAGCAAAAGGAAGCTTATTCTATACAGACTTAGTTGTATCAGAAAAAGAATTACCTGATTCAGCATTTGCAGATGTACCAGAAGGATATACAGTAATAAACTATCCAGTTACTATAGCATCTACTTATGCAAATTCAATGGCACCAGGAAGTCATATTAATATTTATTATAAATCATTAAATGACAAAGGTGAAATAATGTTTGGTAAATTCATTAGTAATATTGAAGTACTAGATGTAAAAGATGCTTCAGGACAACACGTATTTGAAAATAGTGAAGACACAAGAACTCCTGCATATATGTTATTTGCGGTACCTGAAGAAACACATTTATTACTAAGAAAAGCATTATACTTAGATGAATATGATGTAGAATTAATATTAATACCAAATACTGCTACTTTAACAGAAAAAGATACAGTAACAGTAAGTAGTCATGATATTGAAGAATTCATTAATTCAAAAACAGTATTTGTATCTGTTGATGATCTTCCAAGTGTTGAAGATAAGGTAGCAGAAAAGAATGCTGAAAATGAATCTAAAAATCAAACTCAAACAAATGGATAATAATAACAAAGAATAAAAGGAGGGCAAAATATGGATGAAGCGTTTACCCAGATAGACTTTGGCCCAATAAAACCTTTCCTAGAGAATGATGATATAACCGATATATCATATAGTAATAATGGACAAATTTGGTTAAAAACTTTATCTCAAGGAGTATACAGAGTAGAAAACACTGGAATAAATAATCAATTAATGGAAAAAATTGCATTCCAGTGTGCCAACTCCATGGGTAAATCATTTAATATGGCTAATCCATTTCTTGATGCTGAATCAGCAGAATTAAGAATGAATTTCGTACATGATTCAATAGCTAAGAATGGAATAGCAGTATTAATAAGAAAAACACCTGCTAAAATAAGATTACAAAAAGATAAAATAATAGCAGAAGACTATATAAGATTAAATATACATGATTTTCTATTAAAATGTGTAGAGGGACATTGTAATATCTTAGTGAGTGGAGAAACTGGTTCAGGTAAAACTGAGTTTATAAAATATTTAGCAGCGCATACAAAAGAAAATGAAAAAATAATAACAATAGAAGATACCTTAGAATTACACTTAGATAAAATATTTCCTCATAGAGATATAGTAGCTATGAAGACTAATAATATAGCTTCATATTCTGATGTGCTAGTAACTTGTATGAGACAAAATCCTAGATGGATATTACTATCCGAAGTAAGAAGTGCCGAAGCCGTAATGGCTGTTCGTAATAGTATATCATCTGGTCATAATATTTTATCTACAATACATGCTGATAAAGCAGAATCAATTCCAAGTAGAATGTATAGTTTATTAGAAACAAATCAAGATGTAGGACAATTTCTAACAACAATACATAGATATGTACAGTTAGGAGTTCATATAAAAGGATACTATAGTCAAAAATATAAAAGATTTCATCGTGAGGTATCAGAAGTAGTAGAATTTTATGTTACCGAAGATAATAAGGCAGAATATAAAATTTTATATAAGAAGACACCAGATGGACACGAAACTATAGCAAATCCATCAAAATATTTATTAGGTTATTTAGAGAGCCAAGGAGTGATAATGCCTCCAGATATACTAGTAAAAGAAGAGTTTAAAGAAGTAAAAAGAGAAACAAATAATAATGATTTTGTAGTAGATAATAGTTCTTATCAAGTACAAAGTCAAAATATAAATAATGGAGTTAATAAAACAGTAGCAAATCAAAATCAAAATATAATACAAACAAATAATCAAAGAATAAATGGTATACCAAATAGTAATAATCAAAATAATACAGTATATCCACAAAATATACCAAATATTTATGGAGGACAGAATATACCACGACCAGTAAATATAAATAATATAAGTAATAGTTAGGTAGGTGATATAATGGAAATAATTATAATAGGAATAATTATAATATTTATAGTTTCATATCGTACAAAACAAGGTGAATCTGTATATAAATTTATTTCAGAACAAGCGGTAAATACATATCGAAAGATAGAACCTTATTCATTTAAAATGATGAGGGAAAAAGTAAAAGAATTAGGCTTAGAGTATACACCTAGACAATATCTATTTCAAATATTGGCCTTTGCTGGACTAGCTGGTGGAATAAGTTATTTATACTTTTATAATATATTTATTTCAGTAATATATATCATAATAGCAGTATCATTTATACCATATATAACCTTTTTAAGATGTAAAAGACAATATAGTGAATATATATTTGAACAAGTACAAGTATATTGTACCAATACTATAATGGAATTTGCTACTACTCAAGCCTTTGTAAAGTCACTTGAAGGAGTAGTAGAATCAGGAATATTAGAAGAACCATTATTATCAGATGTAAAAACTATGATAGCCTTATCTTATGAAAAAGGTGATGTTTATGATTCGATAAAATATATGGATACTAAATATCCATACTACATGGTAAAAAATATGCATCAGTTATTTTTACAAGTAACAAAAGAAGGAGCTAAAGATACTGAAGAAACATTTGAAAATATGCTATCAGATATTGATATATTAGTTGAAGGTGTATATCGTGATAGAACAGATAGAGCAGCCTTCCATAAACAATTTGTTACCTTTGGTGTTTCACTATATGGAATGGTAGCATTGATACAATTATTAATAGGACAAGAAACATACATAGCTATGATAGATAATATCTTTATTAGAATATTTGTTCATGGCGTAGTAATAATAAACAGTTGGTTTCTTCTAAATGGAGAAAAATATTACAACGAGAATGTAGGTGCTGAGTAATGTATATAGAAATGCTTATAATAGCAGTAATAGTATTTTACATTTTCATTGTTAATAAGAAAATAAGTACTACTGGAATGTTTGGAGCAGATAGTAAATTAACAAACATATTAAAAGAAAAAGACTATGATTTTCTTTTAATAGCTAAATATGGTGATAGAGTATATGATCCAAATGAAGTGTTTATGAAGAGAGTAAGAAATGGAGTATTAGTAACAATAGCTTTAATATTCTTATTCCTATCTCAATTAAGTTACTTATCTGTAATAGCAGCAGTAGTAGTAGGATTTTTAGTATTTAAAAGTCAATATTTAAGTTTAAGAAGATGGTATAAACAACATCTAAATTATATAGATTCGTTACTACCATATTACTTAAAAACACTTGAAGTATTAATTCATCACTATACAGTGCCAGTAGCACTTGCTAAAAGTATTGATGATGCTCCTGAAGTGTTTAAACCTGGATTAAAAAGAATGATAGCAAGAATAGAATCTGGTGATTCTTCGATAGATCCTTATATGGATTTTGCTAAAGAATATCCAGTAAGAGATTCAATGAGAATGATGAGATTATTATATAGATTAGGTTTAGGAGAACAAGAAAAGAAACACCAACAACTAGTATCATTTTCTAAGTCAGTATCAAGTCTTCAAGCTAAAGCAAGAGAAATGAAATATCAAGCTAGACTTGGAACAATGGAAAGAAAAACATTAATAATGATGGTTGTTACTGGTGGATGCTCCTTAGTGTTATTATTGATTTCAATATTTATATTAGTATCAACTGTATAATATTTGAAATATATAAAAAAGAATAAAAAAATATATATAAGAAAGAAGGTGAAAAAATGAAAGAAGCAACAGGTGAAGTTTCAATGACAGTTATTACTATCGTACTTTTAGTAGCAGTATTAGGTATTGGTATGTTCTTATTTGGAAAAGAAGGAGCACCAGGCAGAAAATGGATTGAAGGAGTTTTCAATAATATTGGTGCAAAAGGTGATGATGCTCTAAATAATATGGGTAAATAATAAACAAAAGTAGGTGATAATAATGAGAGATTCAGTTGGTGGAACATTTATGATATATGTACTAATAATATTTTTATCAGTTTATATTGTTTTTGTAGCAGTAGCATTTAACTATGCTCGGGCATTTAGAGTTAAAAATAAAGTAATAGATATCATAGAGCAAAATGAAGGAATAAAAGAAATGGATGGTAATGATAATCTAACAGGAATTACTTCCGGAGTTTTTGGCCAAATAGATACTTATTTAAACAATGTATCATATAGGGTAAATAACATCGGTGAAAGCAATTGTAAAGGATATGACTACATAAATACAAATAGAGGCTATTGTATATCGAAAATAAATCAAGATAGTTCTATTGACGGTATAGAAAGTAGCTATTATAAAGTAAGGACATTTGTATATATAGAATTTCCATTTTTAAAACTAAAATTCACAATACCAGTAAATGGAGAAACACGTCGTATAGAAAGGATAAATAACTAATGGATACAGTCATATCAAATAAATATAGTAGTGTATTAAATGAATTAGATATTGAAGTATCAAAAAAGTTAGAAGGAGAATATACTGTTGATGAAATAATATCTCAGTTTAAAAACTTTTTCTTTAATAAAATGTTTTTAGATATAACTGCTATTAAGGATTATAAAGACTTAACTAATTTACAAAAGTTATCAATGAGTATTGATATGGATAAAGTTATATTATTATTAGATAAAGATGATAGTATAAGTGATTCCGAACCATTCTTAGCAAAATTAGTTAATATGGGAATTTATAACTTTACAAAAGACAAAAATAGTTTGATGTATCTATATACAAACCCTAATGTTTACCGTGATGTAGCCTATTTACAAAAAATTGATACAGGTGAAAATAATAGTTCCACTACTAATTCCTCTCATTTTGTACCTAGTAGAAGAATAATAGGAATTAAAAATATCACTGATTCAGCAGGTTCTACTTCACTAATTTATATGTTAAAAAAAGTATTAAGTAGTTACTATAGTGTAATGGCTTTAGAAGTAGATAAAAGAGATTTTACTTACTTTAAAGATAAAGACACACTAACAGTAAAATCAGATGAAATAAGTACTATTATAGATAAATATAATAGTATAGATATCTTTTTATTAGATTTAAATAAATCTAATAAAGAATATCTATGTACTGACGTACTATATTTAATTGAACCATCTATACTTAAACTAAATAAATTAGCAATAATTAATCCTAAAATAATTAATGATATAAAAGGTAAAAAAGTAGTATTAAATAAGAGTCTATTATCAGAGTCAGAAATAGCAGATTTTGAAGTAGAAACAAGAATAAAAGTATACTATAATATACCACCATTAAATGACAAAAAAGATAACAGTGATATATTATCACCATTATTAGAAAAATTAGGATATATCAAGAAGAGTGAAGAAACAGAAAAGAAAAAAAGTATATTTGATTTCTTAAAGCTAAAATAGTAAAAAATTTACTATTTTTATTTTTAACGATAAACAACCAAATGAAAAAATGTAAAATTTGACTTTTAAGTTAAATTAGTGTAAAATATAGGTATATTTAATCAAAAGAAATGAGTCTATTTTTTAGGAAAAACACCATTTTGATAAACGATTATAGAAAAAAATAATATTAATAAATAAAATATTTAACAGATGGAGGGAGTAAAGAATGGAAAATGGAAATTTTGTTATAGAAATTGATGGGATAAATAAAAAGGCAAATGCTTTAAATATAGTTACAATTGATGGAAAAAGATATTTAATTTATTCAGTTGATAATAATAATGATGATAATATAGATATTTATTCATCAGAAATAGTAATTGATACAAATGGAATAGAAAAACTAGTTGATATTGAAACTGAGAGTGTAAGAAAGAAAATATTAGAAATAATAGAAAAGATGTTTGAATAATGTAAGGGAGGTTAATAACATGAAAAAATTACAAAAAGATATAAAAAAATTCAGGGAAAATAATATAGAGGAAAACAAAGAGTTTGTTTTCAAATTTTTAGATCTAAATTATTCATTAGAAGATGTGCAAAAATTTATTTCTGAAGTAAAAGATTTACACAATAATAATGGTAAGACTTATGATCAAGAAACAGAAAGTATACTTTCAATAATTATAGAAATTAAAAGAATAGAAAAAGCCTTTAATGAGGTTTGCTGTCATCATGATCGTGATAATAAAAGCTGGGATAATGTAATCAAAGATAGTATTTGCATTATCAAGAATTCAATATCAAAATTATCAGATGTAAATAAAGAAAAAATAAAAAAAGATATTAATAAGTTAATATTGGAAATAAAAGATTATATTTATCAATCTAACTTGATTGAAGAACTATACGATAATTACATTTTAGATCTTTTGGATGATAATACATTAGAACAAATTTTAGAATCAACAAGAATTAAATTATCTGAACCTTGTTATAAGCAGCAGTTTAAGAGATTTGAGCGTTCAATAAATGCCATCGGTAGGCTAAAAAGATTGAGTGCAACACAAGAAATAGATATCAATAGTTTTTTACAAATAAAGGAGCTAATATCGGAGTTAACAATAGAAAAAAATAACACCGCTGTTGAAATCATTAATGGATACGTTGCAAATGTATTACTACAAAAATTTAAAAATGGAACTCCGATGATGATAAACGAATTGAAAGAATTAAATGAATATTGTGAAAAAGGTGTAGTTGATATAGAAGAAGTGGATAAAAAAAGACTAAATGATTTATTAAACAAAAAAGAAAAAAATATAGTAAGAGGAAAAGTAAGTAAATTAAAATCATTCTTCAAATCAGTACCTAGAAAAATTGTGGAGTTTAAAGAAAAACATGTTAAAGAAAAGCCACAAAACAATTCCGAAGAAACCCCTAAAATAACATCTGGCCCAAATAGAAATGATTTACCTAAAGTTGAAGCAAGTAACTGGATAAAAAACATGTATGATAATAAATATAAATATGGTATGGGAAATGTTAGAAGGACTGTAGAGCAAGCCAAAAAGTCAGGACAAAATATAGGGGTAGGTTATGACATGGAATGGTTAGATTACGGAATGGAAGAAAATGAAAATTCTAATAAACACAGATAAGAATATACAAATAATAATAGAATAACATAAACAGAAAAAAATTAAACATTAAATATAAATAGAAAATATGTAAAGAAAAGTCAAAACAATTGACTTTTCCATAAATATAGTGTATTATATAAATATATTTAAGGAGGGAATTATATGTATTTTTTAGCAAATATTTGTACTGATAATATTTATGACCCAATTTGGGATGTTGTTGGAACAGTAATCAATATTATTTGGATAGGAGTACCTATATTATTAATCGTATTAGGATCAATTGATTTAGGTAGGGCAGTTATTTCAAGTAAAGAGGATGAAGTCAAAAAAGCAAAAAAATCACTTATTAACAGATTTATTTATGCCGTACTTGTATTCTGCGTAGTATGGATTGTGGGAATCGTAATGAACTTAATTAGTGGAATAGGTGTTACAGGCAATAATAATGTAACAGATGTTCCGGGATCAGATACAGGTTCTTGGAAAGAATGCTGGAAAAAAATTAGATCATAAAAAAGCAAAGAAATCATAAAAAAATGATTTCTTTTTTTACTTTTCTATGCTATAATTTATTTATAGTGAATTATTATGTCTGATTGGAGTGAAAAGATATGAAAAAAAGAATAATATTGTTATTAACATTTATAGTTTCGTTTATAATGTGTACTGATATAGCAAAGGCTGCAAATGTTCAAGAATTAACATGTGTTTATAATAAAACAGATAAAACAGATAAAACAGATGGTCAGCCGGGGATTAAATTTACGATAGATAAAAATGGAAATGGTAATTTATATATATCTCCAAATAATGTGAGTAGTTTATCACCTGAGACTAACTGGATTCAGCAAATAACAAATGATAGATTATATGTAGATGGAACTGCTAAATCATATACAAGTTGTCCAGCATGTATAAAATATAATTCTAAGTCAGGTCAAATAGAAGTAGAAGAACCTGATGAAAAAGGAAATTGTAAAGAAGGTGTAGGTTCTCTAAATACAGGATTATCTGATTTAACAGTAGATGACACCCACGCATATGAAATTTATGGTGCAAATCCAAAGTTAGTAATTAATGAAAAGCCTCAAAATGACGATGAAGTACTAAATGGCACATGGGTAAAAAAGTGTGTATATAAAAAAGACAATAATAGGATAGAAATATATTTTAACCGAAATGAATTTGTATTATATGATAATAATATATCAATTTTATATGGAAATAAAACAGAAACAAAAATTTATATTGAAACAAAAAAATTTACAATAAATAATGATCACACACTAGAACAATTAGTAAAGAAATATAATGAAAATTTAAATGAAGATCAATGTTATGCACATGTGTATAAATCAACAAAGTGTACTAATCCGAATGAAAGAAACAAAAAGAACAAAAAATATGAAACATCATACTATAAAGGTTCTAAGACAACTAATAGCAATCAAGAAGAATATGTTAGGGATGATGCAGAATCAAAATCAAAAACAAAGCCAGTAAAAGAAGAAATTACAACATGTGAGGCACTAATTGGAAAAAGTACAATAGAACTTATTAACACAATAATGAAGTATATAAGAATTGCAGTACCTCTTTTATTAATTGGCTTTGGAGTATCAGATTTTGCAATAGCAGTATTTTCTTCAAAAGAGGAAGATACAAAAAAGAGTAGAGAAAAATTTATTAAAAGAATCATTGCGGCAGTTTTAGTATTTTTATCACCAATATTTATAAACTTATTATTATCACTAGCCAATGAAGTATGGACATGGATTACTCCGGAAACATGCATAAAATAAGGAGGTAAAATATGAATACATTAATACAAGAATCTTTGGGCGATGCAATAGTAGATGCATTACGTTCTCTTATGTTTCAATTATGTGATACAGTATATAGACTTATTTCATTTGCATTTCGAACATTTGAAGCATTAGGAACTGCAACTATATTAAAAGATCAAGATCTTGCAAGAATTTTTGAAAGAGTTGGTTTAATATTAGGATTGTTTATGTTATTTAGAGTAACTTTTGCTATGATTCAATATATAGTCGATCCTGATAAAATGACAGATAAAACAAAAGGCCTTGGAAATATTGTAAAGAAGATAGTGATAGCAATAGTATTATTAGGTAGCACATCAACAATATTTAAAATGGCATTTAAAGTTCAAGAAGTGCTTATTGATAATCATGTGATTTCAAATCTTATCTTTGGCCCAAATGCAGTAGATTTAACAGATGATAATTATTATGGAGGAGCAGAGTCTTCAAACTTTGGTGGCCATTTGAGTGCCGAATTGTTTTCAGCTTTCTATAGACCAAATGAAAAAATAGATAGAAAATCAAATGAATTTAATAATTCAGACAAACTAGAGGCCTGCTATTTCTGGATGTCAAAGCAAACAGATAATGAAACTGGAAATGTAAGCAGTCCAATGTCTCGTCAAATAGCAACACATGGTGGGGCATTAACTGATTATGATTCTTATGCTGCATATTGTCTTGAGGAAAAGGGAATGATAAATAAAGATTTAATTGACGCCGATGATGAAGAATCAAAAAACAGCGTAAAAGAATATGGATATATTGCGGAATTTGATGGCAGTGGGTTCATTGCACTAGCGGTAGGCGTTTTTGCTCTTTATACAATAATAGTATTTACAATTCAAGTCGGCATAAGAGTCATACAATTAGCATATCTTCAGATTATAGCTCCAATACCTATAATGATGTATATTACACCTAAGGGTGATGAGCAATTAAAGAAATGGGTATCACAGTGTACAACAACATTTTTAGATTTCTTTCTAAGAACAGCAATTATATATTTCGCAGTATTTGCAATTCAGTCATTATGGAGTAGTGATACAATAGCAAATATTTTAACAGCAGGAAACATTTCACAAAGCGGTTGGCAAAAAGCATATGTAATGGTAGTAATGGTTTTAGCAATATTACTTTTTGCAAAAAAAGTACCAAATCTACTTAAAGAAATATTCCCATCACTAGGTGGTGCTGCAGGCTTTGATTACGGTATGGATATTAAGAAAACAGTTAATGGCACATTGGCACCAGCACTCCTTGGAACAGCAGCCGGAGCAGTGGGAGGTCTCGCTTCAAATGCAATTCATGGTTATATGAACGCAAGAAAAGACTTTAGAGAAAAAGGAAAGAAAGCAGGATTTAAATCAATAGGTAAAGGATTATTATCAACAGTTGGAGGAGCATTTGGTGGTGCAAAGGCAGGATTAGGAACAAAAGATATAACTAAAATGGGTAATGCCGTAAAAGTTGCTAATGCAAATAGAGAAAAAAGAGAATTGATGGCAAAAGCAGGTTATCGATGGTATAATTCAGTGCCGAAAAGAATTGGAGACAGTGTGTTGAGTTTTGCTGGTGAAACAAGTGGCGCTGAAGCAAAATTAAAGACAGCACAATTTAGACAAGAAGCACTACAGCAATCTAAATCATTGGCTTGGCAACAATTTTATGAAGCAAATCCTAATGCTGACTTAGGACTTTTAAGGAGTATTCAAGAATTTGAAGAAAAAGGAAAGAAAGTTTACAAAGGTATTGATAGAAATGGAGATGAATTAACATTTACAAAAAATGCAGCTGGGGAATACATAAATACTGATGCTGGTGGAATAAATATAACTGGTGATGAAGCTAAGGCTGTAAATGAAAGCCTAAGAAAAGATAAAGATATTAAAGAGCAAGGAAAAATCATTAAAGGTTTACAAACGGCAGATGAAAAATCAAAGAAATAAAATAAAAAGGAGTGTGATACATAATGAATGGATATTTAGTACCTGCTAATGCTAAAAGAGGTACATTAATATTTAATATATTTAGACCAGTAGACTTAATAATGTTTAGTGTTGGTGCTGGGTTATCATTATTGCTATTAATGATAACTCAGTCATCAAGTACATTAGTTGTAATACTATCTTGTTTACCAGTAGCTATAACTGGTTTACTAGTAGTACCGATACCAAATTATCATAATGTACTTTGTGCAATACAAAGCATATTAAGATTCTACAATGAAAGAAGAAATTATATATGGAGAGGTTGGTGTTTTTATGGCGAATTTGGAAGCAAAGACAAAAACAAAAAGTAATTCTAAATATACTGAAGATTGGATACCTATTAGAAATATTTCTAATGGTATGATTATACTTGATAATAAAAAGAAAGTAACAGGTGTTAAAATAAGACCTAGAAATATCTTTATATTAGATCAAGGCACACAAGATAATGTATTAATAGCATTAAAAAACTTTTATAATATGATTGATTTTGAGTTTTGGCTTATATCAGCAGACCGTCCAGTAGACTTAAATAATTACTTAGCTAGATTACAATTATTATATAATCAGACTCCTAATCCAGCAGTTAGAAAACTAATTAATCAAGATATAGATAAAGCCAATGATTTTATGAATAATAATATTACTGATACTGAATACTATATTTTATTTAAAGAAAAGAATGATGACTTAATTCAAAAGAGATTAAGAACATTAATGACTGGACTTGCTAATTCAGGATTAGAAGCAAGTCAAGTTTCTAATGATGATTTAAGAATAATATTAGATAATTTCCTTAATAGCGGAATGACTACTAATTTTGGGACGGTGATTTCATAATGAGTTTTAAAAGTGAATTAGCTCCTAAAGGATTACAATTTAATCCTTCAGATTTTGTAATAAGTGATAAGTATGCAACAATACTTACAGTAATATCATATCCTAGATTTATAGGCCCTGGATATTTATCTAATCTTACCAATATGTCAGGTGTAAAAATGGTAATTAAACATATACCAGTACCATTTTCTGTATTAGCTAAAATGTTAAATAAAGAAATATCAGACTTAAGAAGTAGATATCAACAAGAAAAAGATAGAACAGTTCAAGAAAGAATTAGACAAGATGTTGATTCATTAGAATACTTTATTCAACAGTTTACAGCGTCTCAAGCTAAAACATTTGATTTTCAAATGCATCTTATGATAACTGCTAATACTAGAGAAGAATTAGAAATGAAAAAGGTAAGTCTTAAAAATTACATGGATGCCATGGAAATGAGAGCAGTACCTTTAAGATTTGAACAAGAAAGAGTATTAAAATCAATTTTACCAATATTTGAAAAACAACCAATTGAAGATAGAATTGGTACACCAATGCCATCTCCAACAATGGCAGCCATGTATCCATTTATCTTTGATAGCATCAAAGATGATGGCTTGTCAACACTCCTTGGAGTAGATTTCTCTGGTGGTGTTGTATTATTTAATCAATTCTTATATCAATTAAGAAAAGAAAGTAATAGAAATAATGCTAATATGATAATATTAGGTACTTCTGGTAGTGGTAAATCAACTGCTGCTAAGTTAATACTTCGTAGCCATATTAGAAATGGTTATCAGATAGTAGCAGTAGATCCTGAAGGTGAAATCAGTGAAATGACTAGAACTTATGGTGGTGATGTTGTAGACCTAGGTAAAGGTGGAGAGTATGGAATGGTAAATCCACTTGAAGTAATCATGGATGCTGATGAAGGCGAAGCAAGAAATGGTTTAGGATATACAGTGTTAAATAAAACATTGCAATCATTAAAAGCATTTATGAAATATTATTCTCCAGATATAGAAGAAGATGTATTAGCACTATTCAGTGGAGTAGTACAAGATACATATGCAAGATTTGGAATAACATTTACATCAGATTTTTCTAAGTTTACATCAAATGACTATCCAACATTTAGTGATGTATATATAACAGTAACCAGTAAATTAACATCAATGACTGAGAAAACTCATGAAAGAGATGTGATGGAAAGATTAGAATTAAAATTAAGACCATTAGTAAGAGAATTAAAGTATTACTTTAATGGACATACATCAATAAATACAGAAAGTAATTTCCTAGTATTTAATATAAAAGAACTTATGAATTCTGATGCTAATATAAGAAATGCTCTATTATTTAATGTTCTAAAGTTTGCTTGGGGATTATGTTTAAATCCTAATGTGAATACTGTTTTATCAGTAGATGAAGCCCATGTTCTATTAGGAGCAAAAAATGAATTAGGAGCAGAATTCTTAGCTCAAGTACAAAGAAGAGCAAGAAAATATAATACAGGTACAATAATAATAACTCAGCAGCCATCAGACTTTGTAGCAGATGGAATATTAATGCATGGTAAAGCAATATTTGATAATGCTTCATATTATTTAGTTATGGGACTAAAAAAACAAGCAGTAGAAGACTTATCAATGTTAGTAGATTTGAATGATAATGAAAAAGAATCAATAAAGAGATTTAGTCAAGGTGAAGCATTATTTGTATGTGGTAATAGAAGAATGCAAATAAATGTAATTGTAACTGAAGACGAATTAGAATCATTTGGTTCTGGTGGTGGTTTATAATCACTGTTAGGTGGTGAAAATTATGAATGAAGAAGAAACTAAAAATAGTAAAATGAAATTAGCATGGAATAGTTTACCATTAAAAGTAAAACTCATAATAATAGGAATTGCTATTGGTTTCTTTTCCATCATAATTTTTTTAGTAGTTTTAATAGCACCACTTATGGAATTAGGAATAATAGAAATGGGCACTGGTGGAGGAACTGGTGGAGGCTCTCTTGGTTATTCAGATATAATATCATCAACTTCTTATTGGTGGCCAATAGGTAGTAGTGAAACAGAAACAATAAATGGAAAATTGTTTGCTACTGGAAAACCAGTACCTACAACTACAACATCATATTTTGGAAATAGAATAGATCCGTTTACTGGTAAAAAGGGAAATCATACCGGAACCGATATAGCTGCAAATGATGGTTCACTTGGAACAATCAACATCATAGCGGCCCAAAGTGGAACCGTTTTATACCCGGCACCAGGTGATGTAACAAGTTGTAGATCAAGTTCAACTGAAGATTCTTGTGGTGGCGGATATGGTAACTTTGTAAAAATAGCTCATGATGATGGTACTGTAACACTATATGCCCATTTATATGAAAATTCAATAACAGTTAGGACGGGAGATAGCGTAACAAAAGGCCAAGTAATAGGAAAAATGGGAAGCAGCGGTCGTTCAAATGGCTCACACTTACATTTTGAAGTTTTAGTTAACGGTGAAAGAGTAGATGGCTTAAACTATGTATCTGAGGATAATCCTAGACCAACAACACAAGGTGGTAATACACCTGTACAAGGAAAAGATAACAAACAAACAGTATGTTTAACGTTATCAAATAGAGAATATTCTCAAAATGGTGTTATTGCCTTAATGACAAATATAAACTCTGAAAGTGCTGGTACTTTTGATCCGGAAATATTAGGTGATTACCAAAATGGTGTTCCAACAAGTTATGGTCTTTGTCAGTGGCACAATGGTAGATGGGATAACTTAAAGAATTCATTTCCAAATACTTATAATACCATAGGAGGACAAATAGACTTCTTAACATATGAATTAAAGAATGGTTATTCAGGATTGTATAGTGATTTACAAAACAGTAGTAAAACAGCAGCAGCATTAACAAAAGAATTTTGTAAAACATTTGAAAGGCCTGCAAATGCTGAAACAACATGTACAGGTAGAGCAAATAATTCAAATAGCTTTGCAGAATATGTAAAAAATGGTTGTAATTAAAGGGAGATAATATGAGGAAAGATGATATAAAAACATTTGTTACGATAGTAATAGTATGCTTAGTAATAGTAGTGCTAGTATTAATATTAAATCATAAAAGTAATAGTGATAAATTAGAAACAGTTAATGAATATAATACTTTCTTTACAGTTACAAGTTATGTTAATGATTATATAAATAATATATCAAATCAAGATTCCAGTAGTCTATATGATGTATTATATAGTGATTATATAGATAAAAAAAATATAACCTTAAATAATATTTATGACAATATAGAAAAATATCCTATAAATTCATCAGTAAAAGTAACCAAAATGGAATATGTTAAAGTAAAAAATGATTATATATATTATGTTGAAGGAAAAGTAAATCAAATAACATTTGATGGTAAACAAGAAATAGATGATAATTTTAAAGTAGTAGTAATAACAGATTTTGATACCCTATCATTTGCTATATACCCATTACAAGAAAATGATAATTATAAGAAAACCATTGATAGTATAAAGAAAATAGAAATAGAAAATAATAAAAATAATAAAATTAAAAATTCTAGTTTAGTTTCTAAAGAACAAATATGTGTATTTTATTTATCAGATTATGTTGATAAACTAAATAATAATATTGAAGAAGCTTATAATTTGTTAAGTGATCAACAAAAGAAACAATATACACTTGATAAATATAAAGAATTTATTAATGCCAATATTGATAAAATTACAACAGATGCTGATAAATGTTCATTAGAATTATCAGGAACAAATAGAGTATATACAGTAATAGATATAAATAAAAATAAATATACATTTACAGAGAAGAATATTATGAATTATAATGTAAGTTTATATCTTGAAGAAAAAGCAAATTAAAAAGCATAAATGGACATTTTAGATGTTCATTTTTTCAATAATTATTGTTTACAATTCAAAGTATTAATGCTATAATAATGTTAGTTATTTTGGAGGACGATTATATATGAAATTTAAGGTAGAAAAAAAAGATTTAATAATATTTATAGCCTTTTGTGTATTTTTATTATATTTATGTGCAATAGGTGTTTTAAATGCATCAAGTATTGCAACTGAAGGACGCTTTTATGGATTTTTACCATTTAAAGCGTTTACAGCTAAATACATAGGAATGACCTTTTTCTTGTTTTTAGCAGCCTTAATAGGAATTTTTATGGCTGTTAAGTCCTATATTTTTGATCGTGATAAAGGTTTTGGCTTTTCGGTAGGAAGCAAAAAAGAAAAAGGATATTCTAGATGGGCTACAGATGCTGAGTTTAAAAAAGGTCTAGAAATAGTTAATATAAAAGATGAACATATTGATGCCGCTGGTATTGCCTTACATAGTAAAAAAGGTAAGATGTGGGTAGACAATGGTGAAGACCATTACTTAGTAATGGGTGCTACTGGTTCAGGTAAAAGTGTAATTGTTGCCAAACCAATGATAAAATTATTAGCAAAGCACGGCGAGTCAATGATTTTGACTGACCCTAAAGGTGAGTTATATGAAGAAACAGCAGAACTTTTAAAAGCTAATGATTATAATATTATTACTTTAAACTTTAGAGATCCGCAAAGAGGTAATGCATGGAACCCAATGAGTTTACCTTATAAATTATATAAAGAAGGTAATACAGATAAGGCAATAGAATTACTAGATGACTTAGCCTTAAATATTTTGTACGAAGAAAAAAGTAGTGGTGATCCATTCTGGGAAAAAACAGCAGCAGATTACTTTACTGGATTAGCCCTAGGTTTATTTGAAGATGGAACTCCAGAACAAATAAATGTAAATAGTGTTAACCTAATGAGCAGTTTAGGTGAAGAAAGATTTGGTGGACCAAATAATAACTATGCTAAAGAATATTTTAATAGTAAGGATCCATCTAAAGCTGCCTATATAAATGCTTCAGGAACAGTGTTTACAGCGGATGAAACAAAACAAGGTATTATAGCTACCTTCAAACAAAAAATGAAATTATTCTCCGAAAGAGAAAATCTTTCTGAAATGTTATCATATAGTGATTTTGACATGAGAGAAATTGGAAGAAAGAAAACTGCCGTTTTCTTAATTGTTCAAGATGAAAAGAAAACATTACATCCATTAGCAACAATATTTATTAAACAATGTTATGAAACATTAATAGATGTTGCTCAAGAAAGTGGTGGAAAGTTACCATTTAGAACAAATTTCATTTTGGATGAGTTTGCCAACATGCCACCATTAAAAGATGTAACAACAATGGTAACAGCGGCAAGAAGTAGATTAATAAGGTTTACATTCATTATCCAGAACTTTGCTCAGTTAACTCAAGTATATGGTAAAGAAAATGGTGACACAATTCGTGGTAACTGTAATCTATTATATTTGATAAGTAGTGAAATTGCTGCTCTAGAAGAAATAAGTAAAATGTGTGGTGAAGTAAAATCAAAAGATAAAGAAAAAACTGCTTCAACACCATTAGTAACAGTAAGTGATCTTCAAAGATTAAGTCAATTTGAAATAATTGTTTTAAGAAGAAGAATGTTTCCGTATAAAACAAAATTTGAAACAGATTTCCAAGTTGATTGGGGAAGGACTTATCCAAAGGCAACACCTCCATCAAGAGAAAAGAAAGAATTACAATTATTTGATATAAGAGAATTTGTAAAAAAGAAAAAAGCAGAAAAAATGGAAGCCATGGGAGCCTCAAATCCAATGGGTGGTGCAAGTCCATTTGGTGGAATGAATCCGTTTGCAGGTCCATTTGGTGGTTCACCAATGGGTGGTGCAAATCCATTTAGTGCAGGCTCTTCAATGGGCGGAGCAAATCCATTTGGTGGTGGTTTACCTCCATTCCTTGGTGGTGATAATAATGCTTCCGATGAAGGTGGTTTCAATATAGATGACTTAGTTAAAAAGATAGATGCTAAGATAGCCGAAATAGAAAAAGAAGAGGAACAAACTAAAGAAGTAGAAGAAAAGAAAAATTTGCCATTTGAAGAACTAGTTTCAAATAAAACAAATCAAGTAGTAGATGTTCCTTCAGAAGAAGTACATAAAGAAGTTCCTGCTGCACCTACTGTTGAGCAAACACCAACAAATGTTGAGCAGACACCAGTAAAAACAGAAAATATATCAAATATGTATCAAGATAATACTAATGATGATGATTTCTTTGATGATTTTTTCTCAGATGATTAAGAGTATTTAAAACTCTTTTTTCTTTTTGTTACAATTAAAATTTGCTTGACAACATTGTAAAACTAAGATACAATTAAATTGTATAGTTTAAATTAAAATTAATAATTTTTTCTATAATATATAATTAAAGAATGGAGGTGTTCAGATGAATGAAACAGTTTTCTCCATTTTACTATTTGTTCTTGGATTAATTGTTGGACTAGTTAGCATTATAGTTATAAATATTTTAAAGAAAAAAAATCAAGAAAAAGAAGCAGATTCAATAATCGAAAAAGCAAAGAAAGATGCAGATAAAATTAAAAGAGAATCTTTATTTGAAACTAAAGAAGAAATACATAAATTAAAAATTGAAGCGGATAAAGAAATAAAAGAGAAAAAAGGCGAAATAAAAGAGCAAGAAGAAAGACTTCTTCAAAGAGAAAATAATATTGATCGCCGTGATTTAGCAATGCAAAATAGAGAAAATTCTCTAGAGGAAAGAGAAAATAATTTATTAGAAAAACAGCAAAAAATTCAAGACGCAAAAGAAGAAATGGAACAGATTAAGAAACAAGAACTAGAAGAATTAGAAAAAATAAGTAAATACAGCAAAGAACAAGCAAAAACTGAAATAATGAAAATCGTTGAAGAAAAAATGTCAAAAGAAATAACAGCATATATCAAAGAAAAAGAGGCTGAAGCCAAATTAGAAGTTGATGAAAAGAGTAAAGAATTGCTAGTAGGCACAATGCAAAAATATTCAGCAGATATTACTAGTGAACAAACAGTATCTGTAATAGCATTACCTAATGATGAAATGAAAGGTAGATTAATTGGTAGAGAAGGAAGAAATATTAGAACAATAGAATCAGTAACAGGTGTTGATTTAATAATTGACGATACTCCAGAAGCTATTGTAATCTCAAGTTTTGATCCATTAAGAAGAGAAATAGCAAGACTTACTCTAGAAACATTAATTAAAGATGGCAGAATTCATCCGGCTAGAATAGAGGAATTATATGCTAAGACATGTGCAGATGTAAGAACCGCTATTAAAGAGTATGGTAAAAATGCTTTATATAAACTTGGATTATCTAAAATGGATCCTGAATTAGTAGAAATAGTAGGAAAGTTACACTTTAGAAGTAGTTATGGACAAAATGCCTTAAAGCACTCTATGGAGGTTGCTAATTTATCCGGCATATTAGCAGGTGAATTAGGAGAAAATGTCAATCTTGCTAAAAGAGCAGGTTTACTTCATGATATTGGAAAAGCAATTGATTTTGAAATGGAAGGAAGCCATGTAAAAATTGGTGCTGATCTAGCTAAAAAATATGGTGAAGATGAAGTTGTTATAAATTCTATAGCTTCTCATCATGGAGATGTACCACCAACAAGCATTATAGCGTCTATTGTTTCAATAGCAGATTCAATCTCAGCATCACGTCCAGGTGCTAGAAATGATTCTTCAGAAAATTATATTCAAAGATTAGAAGAATTAGAAGCAATAGGTAATGATGTTTCCGGTGTCGAAAAAGCATATGCCGTTCAAGCTGGTAGAGAACTTCGTGTAATGGTAAAACCTGAAGAAGTAGACGATTTAACAGCATATCAAATAGCTAGAGAAATCAAAGAAAAAATAGAAAATGAATTAAAATATCCTGGTACTATAAAAGTAACAGTAATAAGAGAAACAAGATGCACAGAAGAGGCTAAATAGTCTTTTCTGTTTTCTCTAAAGGAGTCTAACTATTAAAAGTCAATAGTAAAATTAAAAATTTTAATAGTTTGA
>ERZ857998.1279-NODE-1279-length-29406-cov-3.851964_pt1 | contig 29406 bp, 20 predicted proteins | sample MGYA00519954_ERZ857998 | MGnify/ENA primary metagenome ERZ857998 (study PRJEB31778, sample SAMEA3449424) | human gut metagenome | biome: human gut; feature: human-associated habitat; material: faeces | place: United Kingdom | collected 2010/2012 ...
CTTCCTTATCCATTGCACTGCCCTCTTTTACATAATGAGAAACATCAGCAATGTGGACACCCAGTTCAAAACCGTGTTCCGTTTTTTTGCAGGAAATAGCATCGTCCAGGTCTTTTGCGCTGGCGCTGTCTATGGTAAAGATAGCTTCGTCACGCAAATCGATTCTGCCTTGCATGTCTTCCTGTGTCACTCCGCGGGCAGCAATTTGTCTGGCCTCCTCCAATACTTCCTCCGGAAAAGCCATGCGGATACCATTTTGTTCTACAATGGCATCTGCACATACTTTAGCGCTGCTTGCTTTTCCGAATACTTTTACAATATTGGCAACTAATTTATTGTTTTTGGGATTACGCGTAATGTGAACATATACTTTATCCCCAATTTGTGCGCCGTTGAGCGTATTACGGTTGACTTGCAAATGATAGCGAATCGGAATATCTGCTGCAAATTCCCAATAACCTTCGTTATAAACCAGTGTACCTGTGGTATAACGGCTGCCTTGCTCTACAATTTCTTTCACTTCTCCGCTGCGGCCGCGGTCAGACTCGGTAATATTGGTTAAAATAACAATATCGTTGAGCATGGCATTTTTCAAATTGCTGCCGTGGACAAAAATATCTCCGAATCCTTCTTCGGGTCTGACAAATGCGAACCCTTTTGATAAAGAGGATACACGCGCACGGATATCTCCAAACACAAGCGAAACCATTTGTTTGTCATCTACTGAAATTTTATCTTCATATTTCAGCTCTGCCATTGCTCTTGCAAAGTCAGTTTCCTGCTGTAAGCGCGCTTTTTCCTGTAACTGCATATACGGCATCGGGCCGCGTTCTTTTTGCAGTGTGGTTAAAATTCTGGTCTTCATATCGTCTATCGTCATATTTTTCCCTGCCTTTATCATTTAACGTTAACCTATTTTTACACATTTATGCAACAAAATTTTGATATCACAATTTAACAACAAAAAACCTCGCTTAGCACGATGCCAAACGAGGGTTTTCACATGCATTATTGGCCGGAACTTCCTGTTGTAAAGAAAATAATTGCATTGATTACGATTACAAATGCAAAAAAGCCAAGTGCAATTATTGTTGTCCATCTAGATAAAAATGCATCAATGGTACGGCCTTTATTTTTAGATAAAAATGTGTCGGAAGAAGAACCTCCGCCAACTCTATTTTCATTCTGCTGCTGACCTTCCTGAAGAAGAACCAAGGCAATAATACCAACGGCAAAAACTAGAAGGACAATGCCAAAGCCTAGTTCTAAAGCTCCCATTTTGTACCTCCGAGTATCTGTTCGATCAAATAACTTAAATTATCATACCACATGTGAAACATTTTTTCAACATACTTTCCACATATTATAAAATATTTTTTGCATAAAGTTTCTTATCTTGGAAAAGCTACATCTAGGCAGAAAAACGAAGAAACGCGTTTGCCGTTTTTTGCCCGCCGTTTTTGCTTTGCTATTGGCACTGCAAAAACGGTTTTTTATTTCAAAGTCAGCTGTTCCCCTTCATATTCCTGTGCAGTAGGCAATGCGCCGATTGCAGGAATATTTTTTCTGTAACGTGCAGGATTGGAGAGCATACCTTCTTCATATCGTTCCGCTTTTACAAGTACTTTTCCGCGTTTCAATGTAATACCTGCCACGCCTTTTGTGGAACGTGTGGTTTTAGACTGAATTGCCGCAGTATTTACCAACAGCATCCTGCCCTCCGTAGTAGTGAGCAAAATTTCACATTCCTGTTTACAATAAAACATGGCAAACAATGGAGACTTATCGCTGTAAGCACCTACAAGTTTTTTACGATTGGTCTTGGTTTCATACGTATTCATTTCTACTTTTGCAATTTTACCGTTCTCAAAAATGAATATCATGAAACCGTCATATGCTTTGGTAACAGCCATGTAAATGGCTGCTTCTCCCTCTTCCATTCCCAGTTTTGCAGCTACATAATCTCCCAGAACACTGGCTTTTGTATCTGAAAACTCATTGGCTCTTGTCTTATAAACAGTAGCTTGATTGGTAAAGAATAATAATTCTGTGTTATTGGTTGCTTCAATCTGCTCTGTGATTTTATCGCCTTCTTTTAACTTTTGCTCTCCGCTCATGCGCAGAGACTGAGGCGTAATCTTCTTGAAATAGCCTTCTTGCGTAAAGAATAAATGTACAGGATAATCCGGTACTTCTTCCTCCACATCCGCTTCTTCCATTTCATCGGCGTAAAGCAGCATACTGCGGCGCGGCTGTGCGTATTTCTTTGCCACGTCCTTTAATTCTGAAATGATAATTTGTTTTATCTTTGTTTTGCTTGATAATACATCCTGAAGCACGGCAATATCTTTTTCTAACTGCGCAATTTCTTCCGTACGTTTTAAAATATATTCGCGATTTAAATGACGCAGTTTAATTTCTGCGACATATTCCGCCTGAATTTCGTCAATGCCAAAGCCGGACATCAGGTTCGGAACAACATTTGATTCTTCCGCGGTTTCACGAACAATTTTCACAGCTTTATCAATGTCAAGCAAAATTGCCTGCAGACCTTTGAGCAAATGCAGTTTATCCTGCTTTTTCTTTAAATCAAAGTGTGTTCTGCGGCGTACACATTCAATACGGAAAGCCACCCATTCTTCCAGAAGTTCTCTGATACCCATTACCTTTGGCATTCCTGCTACCAAGACGTTAAAGTTGCAAGAAAAGGTATCCTCCAGCGTTGTCATTTTAAACAAACGCTGCATTAATTTATCCGGGTCCACACCACGTTTTAAATCAATGGTAATTTTCAGGCCATCCAGACCTGTTTCGTCCCTGATGTCTGAAATTTCTTTTAGTTTCCCCTGTTTTACCAAATCAACTACTTTTTCCACAATGACTTCAATGGTAGTGGTCGGCGGAATTTGTGTAATATCAATACAGTTTGCCGATTTATCATAGGAATAGCGAGAACGAACGCGGATACCACCGCGACCCGTTTGATAAATAGTATCAATGGCTTGTTTATCATATACAATTTGTCCTCCACCCGGAAAATCGGGTGCTAACAATGTAGAAGCAATATCATGATTTTCATCTTTCATGAACGCAATGGTAGTTTGGCAAACTTCTTCTAAGTTAAACGGACAAATAGAGCTGGCCATACCAACGGCAATACCCGTATTTGCGTTTACCAATACGGAAGGATAACTGGCCGGAAGCAAAGTCGGCTCTTTCATGGTATTGTCATAGTTGTCTACAAAATCGACGGTATCTTTGTCTATATCACGGAATAACTCCTGGCAAATGTCATCCAATCTGGCTTCTGTATAACGGGAAGCTGCCCAAGCCATATCACGGGAATAATATTTACCAAAGTTACCCTTGGAATCAATATAGGGGTGCAGCAACGCTTCATATCCGCGGCTTAAGCGTACCATGGTATCATAAATTGCAGAGTCACCGTGAGGGTTCAACTTCATGGTTTGTCCCACAATATTGGCTGATTTTGTTCTTGCGGAGCCAAGCAGTCCCATTTTGTACATGGTGTACAGCAGCTTGCGGTGAGACGGCTTAAATCCATCAATTTCCGGAATGGCACGAGACATAATAACACTCATGGCATAAGGCATATAGTTTTTTTCCAGCGTATCGGTAATAGGTTGTTCCACCACCTCGCCGGCGCCTTCAATCACGCCTTTTACGCTTGTATTTTTCTTTTTAGACTCTGTGTTTCTCCTTCTTGGAGGCATTGTGTATTCACTCCAATCCTATCATCTGCGTCAGCTTACGTCTGCAGAATCGATATACAAATATCCGTTTTCGGCAATATACGTTTTTCTTCCTGATAAATTGTCTCCCAACAGCAGGTCAAACATTTCGGAAGTTCTGGCGGCATCTTCCGGCATAACCTGAATCAAACGGCGAGTTTCAGGATTCATAGTAGTAAAGCTCATCATATCAGGCTCATTTTCACCAAGACCTTTGGAGCGCTGTATGGTACATTTTTGACCCTCTATCTGTTTCAAAAACGTCTCTTTTTCCGCTTCCGTATAAGCAAAATACGTCTGGTCTTTTGTTGTTATTTCAAATAACGGTGATTCTGCGATAAATACTTTACCTTCCTCAATCAAAGTAGGTGTTAAACGATACAGCATGGTAAGCAATAAGGTCCGAATCTGAAATCCGTCCACATCGGCATCCGTACATAAAATAACTTTATTCCAGCGCAGTGCAGACAAATCAAATGTAGATAAGTTCTTATTTGCTTTGCTTTTGACCTCTACGCCGCATCCCAATACTTTCATCAAATCTGTAATAATATCGCTTTTAAAAATTTTATCGTAATCGGCTTTTAAGCAATTTAAAATCTTGCCTCTGATAGGCATAATTGCCTGAAAATCGGGATTTCTTGCCTGTTTACATGCACCGAGAGCAGAGTCTCCCTCTACGATAAAGATTTCACGTTCATTGATGTCTTTACTTCGGCAGTCTACAAATTTTGCCACACGATTTGTAATATCCAAATTGCTGGTCAATTTTTTCTTTAGATTCAAGCGTGTTTTTTCCGCATCTTCACGACTGCGTTTATTGATTAATACCTGTGCCGCAATTTTGTCTGCTTCCAGCGGATTTTCCAAAAAGTAAATTTCAAGATTATGACGCAGCATCTCTGTCATAGCCTCTTGAATTCCTTTATTTGTAATTGCTTTTTTCGTTTGATTTTCATAACTGGTACGATTGGAAAAAGAAGAAATCACCAAAATCAAGCAATCTTCCACATCGGCAAAGGTAATCTTGCTTTCATTTTTATTATATTTGGAGGTTTGTTTGAGATACGCATCAATTTGGTACACAAATGCATTTCTAACCGCTTTATCAGGTGCTCCGCCATATTCCAGCCAGCTGGAATTATGATAGTATTCAATCGCTTTTGTTCTGTTGGAAAACGCACAAGCTACATTAATTTTAGTACGGTATTCATCTTTGTCATCTCTATCGCGTACTTTGCGTTCCGTTTGCCAAAACTGTACGGAGGTAAGTGCATCTTCCCCTGCAATTTCTTTTACATGGTCTACAATACCGTTTTGATAACAAAATTCTGTCGTTTCAAACTGATTGCCTACCTGATTGCGAAATATAAAAGTGACACCGTCATTTACAATCGCCTGGCGTTTGATGATATCCAAAAAATATTCTGCCGGTACGTCAATATCTGTAAATACTTCCAAGTCGGGTTTCCAGCGAATGCGGGTTCCTGTATCTTTTTTTGTATAAGATTCTTTTTTTAATCCGCCTACATTTTCACCTTTTTCAAAGTGAAGCAGATACTGCACACCATCCCTGCGGATATCTACATCCATATATTCCGACGCATATTGTGTGGAACAAAGTCCCAAACCATTCAAACCAAGTGAATATTCGTAGCTTTCGTCCGCATCATTGTTATATTTTCCGCCTGCATATAGTTCACAAAACAAAAGCTCCCAGTTAAAGCGCTGTTCTTTTGTATTGTAATCCACAGGAATGCCACGTCCAAAGTCCTCCACCTCAACAGATTTGTCTTCATAACGTGTTACAATAATACGGCTGCCATATCCTTCTCTTGCTTCGTCAATAGAGTTGGATAAAATCTCGAATATAGAATGCTCACAGCCTTCTATACCGTCGGAACCAAATATAACAGCAGGACGTTTACGAACACGGTCTGCGCCTTTTAAGGAAGAAATACTTTCATTTCCATATGCGGCTTGCTTTTTCATTCAAACATAATCCCCTTAAATTTATAATCTCTATTTCATTGGTATTACGATATACATATAAAGATATGTATCACATGTACCACATCTTGTCAAGCGTATCTAGAATACCACAAAGAATTGTTTAAAGCAAATTTTTATATAAAAATAGAAAAAAGAAGAGATGCAAATGCATCTCTTCTATATTATTCTTCCGTTTTCTCTTCTGTATTCTCAGAATTGAAATCTTCTGTTGTTGTACCTGTTTCCTGAGGAACTTCCGCAGGAGAAGGACCTTCCATAATTGCATAAAATTCTTCGCCGCTCATTTTTTCATTTAAGAACAACTGTTTTGCAACTTCATGCAGTTTTTGCATATGGTCTTTTAACACTTGCTCTGTTTGATGATATGCATTGGAAATCATTTTTCTCAATACTGCATCAATTTCAGAAGCGGTTTCTTCAGAGTAATCACGCACATGACCCATGTCTCTTCCAAGGAATGGTTCGCTGTTATCAGAGCCATATGTGATTGGACCAAGCTCATCTGTCATACCGTATTTGGTAATCATAGCACGAACCGTTTGTGTTGCGCGCTCAATGTCATTGGAAGCGCCTGTTGAAATATCTCCTAAAACCAAAGCTTCCGCTACACGTCCGCCCAACAGGACAACCAAACTTTCCAACATTTCGGAACGTGATTTATAAGAACGGTCCTCACTTGGCAGCTGCATAGTATAACCGCCTGCTCTGCCGCGCGGAATGATAGAAATTTGATGAACCGGATCTTGTGTCTTACAGCTGTATGCCGCAATAGCATGACCTGCTTCGTGGTATGCAGTTAACGTTTTCTCCTTGTCTGTCATAACATGGCTCTTCTTCTCTGCACCCACAACAACTTTGATGGTCGCTTCTTCTATTTCATCCATTGTAATTGCTTTCAGATGTTTTCTTGCGGCAAGCAAAGCAGCTTCATTCAGCAAGTTTTCAAGGTCAGCGCCTGTGAAGCCTGCAGTTGATTTTGCAATGGTAGCCAAATCAACATTCGGAGCAAGCGGCTTTCCTCTTGCATGAACTTTCAAAATAGCTTCTCTGCCCTTTACGTCAGGATAGCCTACCATAACCTGTCTGTCAAAACGACCCGGACGCATCAGAGCAGGGTCCAGAATGTCAGGACGGTTGGTAGCGGCAATCATAATAATGCCTTCATTGGCGCCAAAACCATCCATTTCAACAAGCAATTGGTTCAAAGTTTGCTCACGTTCATCATGACCTCCGCCTAAACCTGCGCCGCGCTGACGTCCCACAGCATCAATTTCATCAATGAAAATGATACAAGGACTGTTCTTTTTCGCTTGATCAAACAGATCACGCACACGGGAAGCACCAACACCAACAAACATTTCAACAAAGTCAGAACCTGACATGGAGAAGAACGGTACGCCCGCTTCTCCCGCAACTGCTCTGGCTAACAATGTTTTACCAGTACCTGGAGGGCCTACCAACAATACACCCTTTGGTATACGTGCGCCCAACTCATTATAACGTTTCGGATCTTTCAGGAACTGAACAATTTCTTCCAGTTCCTCTTTTTCCTCATCAGCGCCTGCAACATCCTGGAAGGTTGTCTTGCGCTTCTCGTCATTCATATTTTTAATTTTAGCTTTGCCAAAATTCATTTGGCCGCCGCCGGCTCCCATTCCGCCGCCCATCTTTTTCATGATGAACCACCAGAACACAATCATGCCCACAAACAGCAGAATGGTCGGTAAGAAATTCATAATCCAAGAAGTTTCGGCCGGTCGTTTCAAATCAAATTCAATTTGATCATCCGGGTGCTGAGCGTTATATGCATCCACGTACGGTTTAATATCCTCATACAGCCATGATACGCTTGGTGCTGTATAAGACTTTGTCGTGTCATCACGCAAAGTAATTTGCATTTCTCCGCTTCCCAAATCCATGGTATATTTTTTTACGTTTCCGTCTTCAAAATAAGTTAGAATTTGAGAATAGGTTTCAGTAGATCTTGGGCGACCTCCGTAGATGGATGCTACCACGATAATGATAATAATCGGGATACCCAAGTAGATAGCAAGATTTCTTAAAGTCTTCTTATTATCCAAATAAAGTTCACTCCTTAGATTGCGATGAATTTTGTTGGCAGTCTCTATCAATTACCGCCGAAGATAATATACCCACATAGGGCAAATTTCTGTAATACTCATTATAATCCAAACCGTACCCAACCAAAAATGCATTGGGCACCTTGGCGCCGACATAATCGGCTTTTACAGATGCTTTTCGTCCTTCAGGCTTATCAAATAAAGTACAAATGCGCACACTCTCAGCATGTTTCTGTTTTAAATGCCCGAGTATGTACTGTAAAGTCAAACCTGTATCCAACATATCTTCCACCACTAAAACATCAGCATGTTCCAATGATGCGGATACATCTTGTACAACCGTTATTTTTCCTGAAGATTGAACTCCTTTGTAACTGGAGACAGTCATACATTCCAATTGACATGGAATCGTAATTTGTCTCATCAAATCAGCCGTAAAAATCAAAGAACCTTTCATTAAAGAAACCAAAATCAAACGTTTATTGTGATAATCGCGGCTGATTGCTTGACCAAGTTTTTGCACCATGGATGCAATCTCAGATTCTGAAAACAGCACTTTTTCAATTTGATGATTCAATCTTTGCTCCCTCAATGTCAATAGAAATCAATTCTTTGGTATTTGGCGTAACGCATCCGAATTCCGATGGACCAAAGCCTTCTATCCACAAGATATGGTCACCGTCTGCCAAAATGACAATGTCATCCCGTTTGGACGGTGGAATTTTGGCTTCATTAAACAGCTTTTTTAAGGATTTCGTAACTCCTCGGCCTGCCGGACGAAAAGAATCGCCCTCTCTGCGATTTCGAAAAGTTGCGTTATCAGATATTGTACCATAATCAACGGAATTATGAAACAACATTTTTTTAAAATTTATATCATTTTTATAATTATTTACAATTTGATGATTTAAATGAATTTTACGGCCATCTTTTAACGTGATTTTAGTCGAATTCGCTAGAAATTCCCACTCGTATTTATCTATTTTCCCCACGCGCAAAAAAGTAAAATTTCCTTCTACACAAAATTGCACCATTCCTGTTACTGTAACAGAACCGTTTCTCATCTCAATCGCTTTGTGAATCTGTTCCATTTGTACGTAGGACGGCGTAATGTTCTTCACTCGCTTTAGTGCCTGGAAAATTGCCCTGGAGCGAATTGCTTTGGGCATTTGCAGAAAAGCATCCGTGCAATAACCATCTTTTACTTCTGCCTTGGAAAGCGCAGAAGCAGCTTGCTGTTCCAGATAATCCATATCATCTTTGCATTGCCGGGTAAGGTGTAAAATTGCCTCTTCAAATATGGGATTGATTTGCTTTAAAATAGGAATCACGTCTAAACGCAGTCGATTTCTTGTATAATGTTTCTCAAAATTCGTACTGTCTGTTACAAAAGGCAATTGATAATACTCACAATATTGTTCGACCTCATCACGCGTTATTCCAATGAGAGGACGAATAATATTATTTCGTATTGGAGGAATTCCGCATAAACCTTTCAGACCAGTTCCTCTGGTCATATGCAGCAAAACAGTTTCACAAACATCGGACAACGTATGTGCTGTGGCGATTTTTCCACCTTTTGTACCTGCCAATTCCTGAAAAAAAGAATAGCGTACTTCTCTGCCACATTCTTCTACGCCAATCCCTAATTGGTTTGCCCGTTTTTGGACATCTGTATGCAGGATTTCCAAAGGTATCTTAAACTTTTCACAAAACATTTCTACCGCTTTTTCGTCTCTGTCCGCTTCTTCTCCTCGCAAACCGTGGTGTACATGGGCAGCTAAAATTGGCAATTGCATTTGATACAGCAAATGCAGCAGCATCATAGAATCTGCACCGCCGGAAAAACCAACAACAATTCGCTTTACGTCGACAAGCATTTGATATTGCTGTAATGTCTGCTCTACTTTTGAAATGATAGGTTTCACAGAATTAGAACGGTTCACGACGAATAACCTCCTGCGAAGTAAAACGCATGAATTCACCTTGCCAATGAAGCGGTACTGTTTTTGTCTCGCCGTGACGGTTCTTTGCGATGATACATTCTCCACGGTTTTTATCTGTTTCTTCGCTAGGTGCTTGGTCTCCGCTGTAATAATCATCACGGTACAAAAACAGTACTATATCTGCATCCTGCTCAATAGAACCGGAATCTCTGAGGTCGGATAAAACAGGTCTGTGCCCATTGGTAGTACGTTTTTCACTGTCACGAGACAACTGAGAAAGCGTGATGACCGGAACCATCAATTCTTTTGCCATGATTTTAAGATTTCTCGTAATTTCCGAAATTTCCTGTACACGGTTATCTGTTCTCCGACTTCCTGACATCAATTGCAAATAGTCGATAATCACAAGGTCAACATCTTTTAAACGACGCAGTTTTGCCTTCATTTCAGGAACTGTGATTTGGGAAGTGTCGTCAAAGTACATTTGCGTTTTGGAGAGTATATCTCCTCCCTCAATCAAACGCATCCATTCCCCTTCATCCAGCTTTCCTGTTCTCAGTTTTATGCTGCTTACCATACTCTCAGTAGATAACAAACGGGATGCCAATTGTTCCTTTGACATTTCCAATGAAAAAAACGCAACACGTTTTTTTGCAACAACTGCAGCATGACGCATAATATTCAGCGCAAAACTGGTTTTACCCATACCGGGACGTGCCGCAAGCAAAATTAAATCGGAACGGTTCAGTCCTGTAATCGTATTGTCCAATTCTGTGATGCCTGTCGGTACGCCCTTATACATATCACTTTCGGGAGAGTTTAACAAGTCCAAACGGTCAAAAGTCTGGATTACCAATTCATTGACTCTCTGTAATCCCTGCATATTTTTTCCGCGACGAATATCAAAGATTCTCTGTTCCGCAGCATCTAACAATTGAGATGCATCTGCAGAACCGTCGGATGCATCCTCCAAAATCTCTCTGGCTGTTAAAATCAAACTGCGAATATCATATTTGTCCCGAACAATTTTGGCATAAGTTTCTACATTGGAAATAGAGGGAACCAACTGCGCCAGTTGGACCAAATATGCTTTTCCGCTGGCTTCATCAAACGATTTTGACTCTTTCAGCTTTTCCAAAACCGTAATGAAATCCACCGGCTGTCCCAATGTAAACATCTCAAGCATAGCACCATAAATAAGGCTATTGTTGACTTGATGAAAATACTCCGGTCTTGGCAATATTTCAGCAACACGATCCAAACAACTGGAATCCAGCAGAATTGCTCCCAAAACAGATTGTTCTGCTTCAGGGCTAAACGGTAATGCATTATGATATCCCAGCATTCCGGCTCCTGCGGATAGTTCGTTTATCGTTCTGTTTTCATCTGCCATACATACACCTCTTTTATCGTTCCATTCCTTATAACGGGGAAAACCTGATGACAAAATGCCATCAGGTATCGAATGATATTATTCTTTTTCTGTTACCACAGCTTTTACAGTAGCTGTAATACCCGAATATAATTTTACTTCGCATTCATATGTACCGAATGCTTTCATATCCCCTTTGGTATCAATTTTGCGTTTGTCAACATCAACACCGTATTGCTTCTTAATTGCTTCCGCAATTTCTTTTGCTGTTACAGAGCCAAACAATTTTCCTCCTTGCCCTGCTTTTGCCAAAATTGATACGCTTTTTCCGTTAATTTTATCAGCGGAAGCTTGTGCTGCTTCTGTCTCTTGTTTTATTTTGAACGCTCTTGACTCTTCCGCATTTTTCAGCTCATTTAACGCTTGTGCGTTTGCTTCTTTTGCCAATTTTTTAGGAAATAAAAAGTTGCGGGCATATCCGTCGGAAACGTTTACCAACTCACCTTTTTTACCACTGCCTTTTACGTCTGCAAGCAGTACTACTTTCATATAAAACCCTCCGTATCATTTAAGATTTACTTCCGTTTAATGCAGGAAATTTACTTGCATAAGGGAGTACATCGCGAATTACCTGAATTAATTCTTGCTTTACCTCATCCATAGTCATTCCTGTTTTTTGTGCGCCGGCCATCGTCAAATGGCCTCCGCCACCCATAGCTTCAATAATAATTTGAACATTGATATCTCCCAGTGAACGAGCAGAGATATTCACTGTTTTTCCTGTCTTGAACAGTACAAAAGATGCATTCACTCCTTGAATGGAAAGCAGCTCATCTGCTGCCTGAGCCGCGGCAACACGCACATTCGGAGTAGATTCATCCGTACATGCAATTGCACAGCCATTATAAACTTCTGCTGTAGAAATTAAAGAATATTTTTCTTTATAAGTATCAATATTGCTTGCAAACATTTTCTTTACCACTACAGTATCGGCACCTCTGCGTCTTAAATAAGCTGCCGCCTCAAAGGTACGAACACCGCTTTTTAATACAAAGTTTTTTGTATCCAGCATAATGCCTGCCAACAGTGCGTCCGCCTCTTCCTTGCTTAAAACCGTATTTCCAATATATTGGACCAATTCTGAAACCATTTCGGAAGCAGAACTTGCATATGGTTCGTGATAAAATACAACCGCATTGTCAATGTGCTTTACCATCATACGGTGGTGATCAATGACAACCACTCGCTGCGCTTCATTGAGAAGTTCCTTGCTTTCCACAAAATCGGGAGAGTGGGTGTCTACTACAATCACCAAAGATCTTGGAGTCAACATATCCAACGCTTCTTCTTCCGAAATGAAAATTTTCTCTTCCGAATCATGCACTGCTTCTATTTCATCTACAATCGGCATAGCCATAGTCGCATTGCGGTCAATTACGATATAAGCAGGCTTTTTCACGCCTTTTGTTGCTGCACTCCACATGCCGACAGCAGAGCCTACCGCATCTAAATCGGAAAACTGATGTCCCATAATAAACACAATATCGCTTGCTTTCATATGGTCGGAGATAGATGCGGCGATGACTCTTGTACGTACCTTATCGCGTTTTTCCACGCCTTTGGATAGACCGCCGAAGAAATCATATGCATCATTTTTCTTTTTCACGGCGACTTGGTCACCGCCGCGTCCCAACGCCATATCCAATGCCTGCCTTGCCCATTGTTCGCTTTCGGTCAAGGTATCAGCACCGCGTCCAATACCAATGGATACTGTGGCGCTCCTATTGCCCGGGGCTTTGATTTTTCGAATGACATCTAAAATTTCAAAACGCTTTTCCAATGCCCATGCAACATGGCGCTCATCACTTACCAGCAAATATCGATTGCCACCACTCAGTTTTTTTACAAAACCACCCATATCCTGCGCCCAATTGTTTAAGGTGGCTTCCACTTCTGCGTTAATACGTGCTTCTTCTGTTGCACTGCAGTCATGTGCCAATTCCTCTTTATTATCAAATGCCGCAATCATAACGCAAGGACGGGTTTGTTCGTATTCTTTGCTGATGTTTTTATAATCGGTATCATTGACAAAATAGATAATATAAGCATATTGGGTTTTTGCCGCAAATACCGTAAATTTTTTATCATCAATTGAAATATCGGTACCGTCGGATTCAGCTACCTGTTCCATTGTTTTCGATTGAATTAATTTTAAGATATTTTCGCCTCTATATTCTGAATCCCTGCCAACATCCATTAAAAAAGCAGTATTCACCCAAATAATATCACCTTCATTGCCTACAATGGCAACAGGCAGCGTAAAGTCCTGCAGCAGCTGATATTCACGCCCCGACAAAACTTTGTTAGCCGATTTCATAGCAACGGTTACATGTGATTTAAACTGCACAAAAATTACCGTTATAATTGCAATAGAAATCAAGGTTAAACCTAATTCAATAAAAAATATAATGGGATTCCAGAACCAACTGGCAGCAGTCATACCAACCATAACAACAGCCAATACATATAGAATTGGAGACGAAACCCAAACTTTTCGTTTCAAACTCATAACCCCTTTGGTAAACAAACAATGGCACTTTTGATACCGAATGTTTTTGATTTACACACATTAAATTTCCATAATAATTGGAAGAATCATAGGATTTCTTCTGGTTTTTTCATAAAGCAGTTTAGAAAGATCATCTTTAATTCTGGTCTTTAATGTGCCCCAATCATGAATTTGATTTTCAGCACATTCTTCCAATACTCGTGTAACCAAATCTCTTGATTCTACCATAAGACGTTCCGACTCGCGCACATATACAAATCCTCTGGAAACCACATCGGGACCTGCAACTACATGACCGTCGCCTTCACTGATGGTACATACAACCACAATTAAACCGTCTTCTGCCAAGTGTTTTCTGTCACGCAGCACAATGCTGCCAACATCGCCTACGCCAAGACCATCTACCAAAATTCTTCCTGCAGGAACAGAAGGAAGCTGTTTCATATAATTTTGATTTAGCTCTACAGCATCTCCAATGGTTCCAATGAATATATTTTCAGAATTCATACCCATCGAACGCGCTAGTTCAGCATGTTTACGCAAATGCTTTTGTTCACCGTGAACCGGAATAAAATATTGTGGTTTTACAATGCCATGAATAATTTTTAATTCTTCCTGACTTGCGTGACCAGATACGTGAATTTCATGGCTGGATTCATAAACTACATCACAGCCTCTTTTTAGCAACTCATCAATTACGGTACTTACCATTTTCTCATTACCCGGAATTGGTTTTGCTGAGATGATAATACAGTCACCAGGCCCAACTTCTACTTTTCTGTGGTCAGCGAATGCCATACGAGTTAATGCAGACATTGGCTCCCCTTGGCTGCCGGTTGTAATTAACACCACTTTATCTTTTGGATAGCGATTTAACAAGTCAATATCAATTAAAAGTCCTTCCGGTATATCCAAATATCCCAGTTCGGACGCAATTCCCATCACATTAATCATGCTTCTGCCTGAAAGCGCCACTTTACGTCCATGTTTTGCCGCACAGTTAATAATCTGCTGTACACGGCTGATATTGGAAGCGAAGGTCGCAATAATAATTCTTTGATCCGCCGCCTGCAAGAACAATTTTTCAAAAGCATCGCTGATTTTACGTTCGGTGGGTGTGTAGCCGGGACGGTCTACGTTTGTAGAATCTGCCATTAAAGCAAGTACTCCTTGCTGACCTAGTTCTGCAATTCTGCCAAGGTCAATCATTTCTTCTTTTAAAGGAGTACAGTCAATCTTAAAGTCACCGGTATGCAGCACTGTACCTGCAGGTGAGTGAATTGCCAACCCTACAGCATCTGAAATGGAATGATTTACATGAATAAATTCTACGCCGAAGCAGCCAAGACGCACGGTTTGACCCGGTTTTACCGTATTGAGCTGTACCTTTCCTTGTAAACCGTGTTCTTTTAATTTTCCATCTATCAAACCCAATGTTAAAGCTGTACTGTATATTGGAAGTTTTACTTTTTTGAGTAAATACGGCATAGCACCAATATGGTCTTCGTGTCCGTGCGTTATGACAATACCGCGAATTTTATCCACATTTTTTTCAATAAATGTAAAATCAGGAATAACCAAATCAACGCCCATCATGTCATCGTCCGGAAACGCCATACCACAGTCTACAACAACCATGTCGTTTTCGCATTCAAACACAGTGATATTTTTTCCGATTTCATTCAAACCACCTAAAAAATAAGCCTTAATAGATGGTTTTGGCTGTTTGCTTTTTGTATTTCTGGAAGGCTGACTGATTTGTTTGATTGCCATTTTTGTTTCAACCAGATTCTGTGCGGGTTGCTGTCTTTGTGCTGAAGTTTTTTTAGCCGCAGGTTGCTTTGGCTGTCTTGTCTGCACCGCTTTTGTTTGTAATGGAACCGATTTGTCATCTGTCGGTGCTACCCCTTTAGAACGTGGCGTTTTAGCTGCAAACGGTTTTGGTTGTACTGATTTTGCTTGCAAAACATGGGATTTGTGTGATACATCTGCTCCGGCAGTTTTAGGGAAAATTTTGTGCTGTTTTGATTGGTTTGCGTATTTGGAACGACCGCCGTTTGAATTTCCCGTCATACGTTCATTCCATGATTTATTTTGAGTTGCAGAAGATTTATCTGATGTTCGTGTCTGATGCGCGGAAGGCAGCATGTTTTTTTGTTCATTTTTTACAGCTGATGAGGCTGGAGTAAAAACAGGAACCTTATCTTCTGCAGATTCCAGTTTCTTTTCAATCATTGTTCCAATATCCTTTTCTGTCACTTTGTAACCTCCAAATTTTAAGGACATAACAATCATAAGCCGGCTCTACAAACGGTGTAAAGCTGGCTTTTTATTCACTTTTCAGTAAAGATGGTTATTTCCGTAATCATATTTTTATTTTCATGTTCTGTTTTCAATAACTGTTTTAAATGTATGTTTTGCCATACATAAATATCTATTTTCTGCAACGATCTCACTAAAAATTAATTCATATATAATCCGAACACAAACGTCTTCTCAATTGTAACCCGATTACATAATACTGTCAAGTATTGGACAGTATAAAGTAGCCCGATTTATCTTTCATTATTGTAACCATTTTATACCGTTTCATAAATTTATTGAAAAAATAGTTTTATTCTTTCACTTAGTTGATATTCTAATTGGAAGTTGGTATAATTTAAAAATGAGAATTCATACTCAAAACATACGAATTGGAGATAGTTTTGTGAAAGAGGTAGAAATTTTTACCGATGGTGCTTGCCAAGGCAATCCTGGTCCTGGCGGTTGGGGTGCTATCTTACGTTATCAGCAGACAGAAAAGGAAATTAGCGGTGGGGATGCAAATACCACAAATAACCGCATGGAATTAAGTGCAGTGATTGAAGCATTCAAACGATTGAAAGAACCTTGTGATGTTACATTATACAGTGATTCACAATATGTTTGTAACGGTATTTCCAAAGGCTGGGCAAAAAGTTGGAAGAAAAACGGTTGGCGAAAAAGTGATAAATCTCCCGCGCTGAATCCTGAATTATGGGACGAGCTTTTAACCTTAATTGAACCTCATAATCTTACAGTGGTTTGGGTAAAAGGACATGCCGGTCATCCCGAAAATGAACGCTGTGATCAATTGGCAGTTGCTGCCGCAGAAAAAACGAAAAACTCCCCCACATACTAATTTTTTTGCTGAAAGTATTGCAATGTATACTAAATTAGTGTATATTATATTTGAACAACAACATTTAGAAAAATTTTCTTATGTTGTTAAACTATTTTTTATTAAGAAAATGAAGGTGAAATAATATATGAAACGATTTGTATATGCAGATAATGCTGCAACCACACCCGTTTCACAAACAGTTTTAAATGCAATGCTGCCTTATTATACAGAAAAATATGGCAACCCTTCCAGCCTATATGCAGTGGGCCGTGAAGCAAAAAAAGCGTTGGAAGAAGCCAGGGAAAATGTAGCAAATCATTTAGGTGCGCTTCCCAATGAAATTTTCTTTACTTCCGGAGGAAGTGAAGCTGATAACTGGGCCATCAAAGGCGTTGCGCATGAGCTTGCCAAAAAAGGTAAGAAACATATTATTACCTCTAAATTTGAGCACCATGCAGTTCTTCATACAACAGAAGCGTTAGAAAAAGAAGGTTTTGAAGTAACTTATTTGGAAGTTTATGAAAACGGTATTGTAAAACCGGAAGATGTGGAAAAAGCCATCCGTGAAGATACTGCTTTGGTTACAATCATGTATGCCAATAATGAAATCGGCACAATTCAACCAATTTCAGAAATTGGGGCTATTTGCAAAAAACATGGCGTACTATTCCATACAGATGCTGTACAAGCAGTGGGTAATGTAAAAATAAATGTGAAAGAAGAAAATATTGATCTTCTATCCCTTTCCGGACATAAATTACATGCTCCGAAAGGTGTTGGCGCTTTATATGTACGCCGCGGTATCCGCTTACCAAATCTAATTTCCGGCGGTGCCCAGGAACGCGGCAAACGTGCAGGTACTGAAAATGTGGCTGGCATTGTTGCACTGAGTGTTGCCATGGATGAAGCATACGCCAATTTAGACGAACGCAATGCGCGATTAATTCGTATGCGTGACCGTTTAATTGAAGGAGCTTCTAAAATTGAACGTTCTCGTCTTAATGGCGATGCTGTAAAGCGTTTGCCCGGCAACTTTAATATGTGCTTTGAAGGCATTGAAGGAGAGTCTCTGCTATTGAAATTGGATTTCGCAGGCATTTGCGCCTCTTCCGGCTCTGCTTGCACATCCGGTTCATTGGATCCGAGCCACGTTCTATTGGCAATCGGTCTTCCTCATGAAATTGCACACGGTTCTTTGAGAATTTCATTCAGTGATCAAAACACTGAGGAAGATGTTGATTACATCTTGGAAGTACTTCCTGGTATTGTGTCTTATCTCAGAGATATCTCTCCGTTATGGGACGAAATTATGAATAAGAATAAATAAACATAAAACAGAAAGGTGATTAATATGGCATATAGTGAAAGAGTTATGGACCATTTCGCAAATCCAAGAAATGTTGGCGAATTGGCAGATGCAAACGGCATTGGTGAAGTTGGTAACTCTAAATGCGGCGACATTATGAGAATGTACATTAAAGTAGAAAACAATGTAATTACAGATGTAACATTTAAAACATTTGGCTGCGGTGCAGCAATTGCAACCAGCTCTATGGCAACAGAACTTATCAAAGGTAAGACAATAGACGAAGCTTTGAAATTGACAAACCGAGCTGTTATGGAAGCTTTGGATGGTTTGCCTCCGGTAAAAGTACACTGTTCCGTATTGGCTGAACAAGCTATTAAAGCTGCCGTAGCAGATTATTACACCCGTCAAGGTATTGATCCAACACCGATTGTAGGTAAAATTGAAGATTGTGACCATCATGACCATTGCGGTTGTGGTGAGCACTAATAAAAAACAGGTATCAAATATTTGATACCTGTTTTTTGCGCGTTCAAAAAGAAATGAAAATTTATTTACAAAACAATATTAATCTATTTACAATTGATTCACAACCTGAACCAAAAAACTGTTATAATATAATTGTAATCAAGAGATAGAGTCGCTACTATTTCAAGATTATTTCTCTACCCTCAATCAATCAAATACTTTCAAGTACAAAAAGAAACCAAATCGCAAGATTTGGTCTTTTTGTTTTTACTATTATTAATATATTACACTATTTAACAACCATTTTCCATTTTCTTTACAGAGAACAATTTGTTCGTTAGTTATTGCACCATAGCCTTCACATTCTATCTGGATAAATACTATATTAGGATCCTCTGTTTTGAGCATGGTTAAACCATCAATATTCCACGTGGTACCTCCCCCAATTCCTCCCGGAGAAACATACAGTTTTCCATTTTCTTCTATAAATGCAGGATGAAGTGTATCAATCCTATTTTTATAAAAATGCTCTGTCGCAACTTGCTTTGTATACACAGATTCTACAGCGGCTTTAATGTCAGCAATACTTTGATAGTTAGGATCCGTCACTGCATAATATGTGGTTACTCCTTTAACCACATAGTCACTTTGTGAATAAGGCAAACTGCCGCCAAAAATAAGACCTTGTAATTTTTGTGCAGATGGTATTAACATTTTTAAAAGATTCTTAGCTTCTGGCTCTGTTAAAGAGGTTTTCGTTTCATCTGTCGAGATGTCATTCTGTTTGATTGAAGAATCCTTTTGTTCATTTTCTAAATATAATTCATATGTTCTAATAAAATCAATATTTTTTTGCTCAATTTCGCTCAATAAATTTGCAGAAAAATTTTCTGGAGCAATTGTACCATGATACCAGGATTGAGATTCGAAATATATTCGTATTTTTTCATCTTGAAATATTCTGCCATGTCTGGCATAGATTTCATTTCTAGCTAAAGTTAATTGTTCCATTGATAAATTCCGAATATCATCCTCAATCAATAATCGTTCAGAACTATATGGCAAAATATAATAAAAATTATTTTCCGTTGTATTCCGATTAACCTCATTCAGATTAATCCAGCCTCTATCTGATTCTAATTTTCCCCAAATAATGATCTCATCCCCTGTGCTTTGTTGAACTTCATCAATAATGGTATATAAACCAACTTCTTGAATTGAATCAACAATGGAATAATCATAACTAGGACCACTATAAATTAATACTCCAAGAGTTTCAATTTGCAGTTGATATGGCACAAATACTTCAATAGTAGAGGATTCTTCCATCGATTGCATGTCAGATACAGCTTCAGTCTCTGATACAACAGAACTTTCGTCATTCTTATAAAAATGCAGAAACAAAAAAATTCCAATTAAAATTGCGATTATCCCTACCACAACAAACGATATAATTATAATTAACCGTTTCTTACTTTTTTCATTTCTTGGATTATTAGATATTTTATCTGGAATTATAGATATGTTTTCAGAATTATTGAAAGATGGTGTATTCTCTTCTATCTTTGGTTCTGTTGATAACACTATATGTTTCTCATCAGAAATATTGCAATCCTTGATAGTTCCAAAGCCTGATTTTAATTTTTCTTTACTGGCTTTATGACTCTTTTTTTTAATATACTTAGCACTATTTTTAATAACATCAGTATGAGTATTTAATGTTTTTTTGAAATTAGATATTTCAGAACCTAATTTAGCTTTGATTTCATCCCCAGTTAAAAAATCGTGTTCTGATTCTTCAACGTTTTTGATAAGATTATCCGTACTTTTGTTTTTTTCAGACGATAAAGCCGACCTTTTTCCCCATCCTTCAGGCAAATGGCCTTTTCCCCAATCTTCAGGAAAGTTAACCATTATCTTCTTCCTTCCTCTTACACGTTAACCCATAAATCAAATAAATAATTCCTGGAATAATAGTAAACGCTATGATTCCGAAAACAATACGAAGGTAAACAATAGATATTTCATATTTATTTGAAATACCCTTACAGATACCAAAAAACCATTTTCCTTTTACTGCTTTAACAAACGGCTTATTCGCAGTTCGAAAACCTTGTTCAATATCCTCTTTAAACGGAATATGCATTGCAATAATAATATATATACCAGTAAGAATAATAATCCAGTTCATAAACTTAACCCATGCAGCAGAAATATCAAGAAACTCTGCAATGCCTTGGCTCAATCCACCAATGCATTTATTCCTGCGTGTACGATAAAGTTTATTTTCTTCTCCCTCCGCCTTTACCTCTTCCGGCGCATTAGCTGATACAATATTACCACATACAGGGCAAAAAACATATGTGGTATTTTTATTAATTCTGCTGAGTTCGTACATCTTAAAACCATATCTAAAAACCCAAAAAAAGTTTAAGTAGTAAAGACCAAGTAAATTTTTCAGTCCTCGAAATGGCAAACCAAGACTCCACTGCCTTCCATCATGTTTATTAATTAAAATTGCATTTCGATTATTCTCATATCCTTTTGTTTGTGCACAGTATGGACAATGTATATCTCTATCGAGAGTAATCATATCATTTTGTGGCATAATAATTTCCCTTCCATTTTCTCAAAATCTTATACTATAAAATATTTGTATTTTTTAAAACGCTCAAACACTTTCTTCATTCGTTTTATTTTATACACTTTTCTCCATAGCCTTTTGCCTGGGAAGCCCACAAAATATAGTCCACCTCAGATGGTCTTCTTCCCATAGAATCCGCAATTTCCGCAACAATATCAATGACTTCGTACGGCGGTACTTCAGCTTTATCAGAGCAGCCTAAGCCTGTGCTTCCCAAAATTTTCGATAAATGTCTGTCCGGTTTTGCAAGGTCATAACCTACATTGCGTAAATATTCCGACACAAGCGCCTCTGCCATTTGCTCCATTTTATCTTTGCTTTGAAAATCCGAAAGTGCTTTTACCAAGCTTTTTAAGGTAGCATCTTTCTCAATCAATTGTTGGTAATAGACATCAATATTACCATATTGTTTTTCAAACTCTTTTAGCTTTTTGATATTGGTTTCAATCAATGCTTTCATATATTTTTCAGTAAATCGACCGGCATAACCAAATTTTTTTATTTCTTCTATCAAATAATCAGGTTTACACTGCAACAGATATTCCGCGTCATATTGATGAAATAATTCATCTACGGCAACAATTCGTCCTGTGTCAATATCAATACTGTTTTCCAATCGTTGCCAAGGACTTTCACTGCTAAGCATAGAGTAAACCATCCCGCAGATATGATCGCTAAGAGAAAATACATATCCGCTTTCTCTTTTATCAATCTGGTGTTTGACATATGTATTTTCCCACAATTTTATCTCTTGACCGTTTTCTAAAAATTTACGGCGTAAATCCTCTTCCATATGCTTAACAGCTTCTGCTACCTTATCAATACAGTCCATTTTCGTATTCGCCCCTTCCATAATTAACAATTCCTTTTCTACGTTTCATGATACAACTCTTTTTGTAGATTGTCAACACTTATTGTAGATAGATACAATCAAGATTTTTATTTCCTTTAGAATAAAAATGAGGTGATAAAATGAGCTTTGGTGAAAATTTACGCTCTTTAATTGAGGAACGAGACATGACACAAAAAGAGTTGGCAATTCAATTAAATATTGCACCCTCCACAATGGGAAGTTATGTTCAAAATACAAGAGAACCAGACTTTGCAACATTAAAATTATTGGCTAATTATTTTAATGTTTCCACTGATTATTTGTTGGATAATTACATTGAACAAATCTCAAGTCATCAGGAAAACGAATTGCTGCGTGTTTTTCGTTCCCTATCTGCTGAACAAAAGGCAATATGCCTTGAACAATGTAAAGTTTTTACCCGAATCAATCATCAAGAAAAGAAAAAAAGGGAAAAATCATCGTGATAAATCTTCACCGTTATAGTTAAATATATAAATAAAAACTCTCATAAACCGTATCGTTGGTTCATGAGAATTTTTAACTGTAAAATATTATTAAATAAAAAGGTAGCTGACTTTTAAGCTGATATAAAAACACATTTAGTCTTTTTATTTTAATAATTTCAAAAGTATAACACTACAATAATTAGTAATAAAAGTTTTATACTGAATAGTTAACACCAAAGATATTAGAATATATGATTTGGCGAAAATCTATCACTTTCGTACTTCTTATGGCAGGCGAAGTGATTTAACAAGTATCGATATTTGCTTCATTTATATCCTATCTTCTTACCTATCACAGCTACTCTTGGCATATACACTAATACAACTGATTGTATACGGTTTACCCTTTATCTTTCATCTGGTAATTCCATTTTGATAACACCATAATAAAAAGGATGTTGCCGCTCCACCCCCATATGGATAAGACTTGTAACACTTTAGAAAGTTTTACATTTTGATATACCAAAGCAAAACGGTAAGTGGTAGAATTTAGAGGTTAAAATACAAAAACATTGCTGTTATGTAAGAAACAGCAATGTTTTTATATAAGGAAATGAATTGCATATTATTTATAAAATAAAAAGTCTGTATTCTTGCACAATATGCAAAAATACAGACAAATTCAATATGGTGGGCCATCAGGGATTCGAACCCGGGACCGACCGGTTATGAGCCGGTTGCTCTGACCAACTGAGCTAATGGCCCTTATAAAAAAGGATAATTGAATTGTATTACTAGACAAGCATACAAACTCAGTGCTATTTATGGTATCATAAATAACGCTGATTGTCAATAAAGACCATTTGTAAAATTATACACAACAGCAGAATTCCTAATTTACCAATTATTTATTCCCAAAAGTAGATTCGATTGGATACATGGTAATTATCCTTCACATTATGTATTTCAAATTACAATTGGTGTAATAAAAGAACATTCCCTTTCTAGTATAATATCTATATTGTACTTTTTTCCCCGCCTTTCTAATAAAAACTCTCAGGTTGCTTCACTTTTTATTCCTTTTTCCTATTTTCCTCCTCTAATATCCCTTTTGTCCTCTTCAAGATGTTTGGGAGTGATTCGGGATAACAGAAATTAGAAAATGGTTTCATAGTTGAAATACTTTTGTTAGATTATCATATTTCATCGTTGCAAAGTTATATCATTATGAAATACCATACAAAATATAATCCATTAGATTACTTTCCGGACAAATAAATATTGTTATGCTTTATCTAATGCCAAAAATAAAAAATATCCATGGTAACATGTTACCATGGATATTTTTATCTGAGATAGAAACGAATGCGAAAAACTATATTATAATCACACTGACTTCCATTTTGGCAAAAGCTAATATGAACCACATTCTATATCCAATTTAAATCAGTATCCCTCTCTAAATATGATAACGTTCCTACCTGACAAATACTAAGAAAATTACATTATAGAAACATTAACATTACTTCTATAATGTTTTAACAATTGTAATAACTTAAGACAATATATAAGTGAAACATATCTGAACAGAGCAATAAGATGAAAAAAATTATTTTACAATAGTAATATATGAATTCTCAAAACAATGAGATAAAGTGATAGAAACTTTTTTCTAAATAGGAGCAATATAATCTCCTTCCAATATATTAACATTTACTCCGTATACGTCGAATATATTTTCAGGATTTAAAACCTGATGAGACACTCCCTGAGATATTACAGAGCCTTTTTCCAGCAATACAACATAATCGGAATATCTTAATGCCATAGTTAAATCGTGGACAACCATAATCACCAGTTTGTGATGCTGATGCACTAACTCTTTTGCCATGTTCATAATCTCAAGCTGATTTTTAATATCCAAAAAACTGGTTGGTTCGTCAAATAAGTATACATCGGGATCTTGTGCCAAAGCTCTTGCAATCAATACTTTTTGTTTTTGACCACCCGATAACGATTCATATTCTTTATGTGCCAAATGGGTAATTTCCAGCTTTTTCAAAATCTCTAAAACCAATGTAACATCATAATCTGTAATTTTCCATTTGATATAAGGTCTCCTTCCCATCAGTACCGCATCTAAGACAGTCCCTCCCATAAAATTTTTTGTCATCTGAGGAACGTAACCTACTTTTTTTGCCAACTCCATTGTGCGCATGGTATGAATGTTGGTACCATCCAAAAGGATTTGTCCTGACTGAGGCGACAATATCTGATTGATGCATTTTATGATTGTCGTTTTTCCTGAACCATTAGGTCCTATCAAAGAAACCAGTTGTCCGCTTTCTGCCGAAAAATTAATATTATGTAATATCTGTACTTTTTTTGCATATCCGAAATCTAAATTTTTAACATCCAAACGCATACTATCTCCCCCGTTTTCTAATGATTAAATAGAGGAAAAACGGTACGCCTATCACGGAAGTAATAATTCCCACCGGTAATTGCGTCGGCGCTATCATATTTCTTCCTACCGTATCGGACAGTAACAATAAAAGAGCACCTACCAGCGAAGATACAGGAATCATATATCTGTAATCGCTGCCTACTATCATACGGGTAACATGTGGAGCTATCAGACCGACAAAACCGATGACCCCTGTAAATGATACTGCTACGGCAGTTAACAATGTAGATAATACAAATGCAATCATACGTATTTTTTTATAATTGACGCCCAGGCTAATTGCAGATTCCTCTCCGGCTGTCATAACGTTTAAATCCCAAGAAAAATACATCATAATAATAAAGCTAATCAGACATGCACCTGCCATAATCGCAATCGCAGTCCAGTTGATACCTGAAAAACCGCCCATCGTCCAAAAAACCAATTCCGGTAATTCTTTTGTATCACTTACATATTTCAATAAAGAAACCAATGCTGAAAACAAATATCCGACAGCAACACCTGACAAAATAAGAGTTTTAGAGGAATTTTTTGCAATTTTGGCAATACCGTATACCAAAATCATAGTTAAAACAGAACTGATAAAGGCGAATACAGGCAGTAAATAAGTACCCAAATTCAAAAAAGCAAAATGAGAACTAAATACGATTGCCAAAGCTGCGCCGAAGGATGCTCCGTTTGAAACCCCCAATGTATATGGGCTTACCAGCGGATTTTGGAATACACCTTGCATTAATAACCCTGCATTGGACAATGCAATACCCGCTAAAATAGCAGCTAAAACACGAGGCAAACGAATCCCCAATACAATTTGTCTCTGTGTTTCGGTAATCGCGTCATTATGGACAAATAAATCTCCAAACACTTGAAATACTGTATTAAAATTTACAGAAGAAGCACCCAGAGTAATTGCCACAATCGAAGCAATAAACAATGCAGCACTCAAAGAAACGATCAAAATAATTTTTTTCTTTTTTCCTTTGGAATACTCTATTTTTATTTCTTTTTGTTCAGAAGCATCAATGGCAGCAGAAATTTTATTCATATACAACATACACCACAATTCTTTTCAATACATGTTACAGTCTTAATTCACTTTAGGATAAGCATAAATTCCTGTTAACTCACTGTTAAACAAAGTCTCTTGAAATTCCTCATGCACTTTGGTCAAATCAATATCTTTAAATTGTTCAGGATAAAATTCTTTGGCTAAATATAAAGAACCAATTACACTGCCTGTAGCAGTAGTGCCTATTTCTGAAGCCAAAATAATTACCTTTCCGTCTTTTACTGCCTGCATTTCAGACCAACCCGGACGTGAAGTTAAATTATTATATACTTCTTCTGCTTTCGTTGCATCTGTCACATCAGGTCCTAAAATATTTTTGGTGTTGCTTACTAATTTTACAACTGCCTGAGGATTTTGTTCCAATACCCATTCATCGCTGATTTCAGGATATTCAGTGGTTTCATCTGCCGCAATATTAATGCCTCCGGCTGATGTTACCAATTGGTGTCCGCCTGTTGTACTGTTTGCACTCTTATAATCCGTATAACCTTCGTAATACACTTTTACTCGGTCTTCCTCTTTTATATTTTTCAATCTTTCATCTATTAAAGAATTATATTTATTGCAAAAGTCTACATATTTTTGTGCTTGTTCTTCTTCTCCAAAAATTTTTCCTAAGGAATCCATTTCATTTGTTACCTGGTCAGCTTTTGATAATTCCAAATAAATACATTTGATACCGGCATCTTCCAGCATTTTTTCATTTTCATCTGTCATATAACTTTTATAAGTTAGTACTGCATCCGGTTTTAATTCAAGAATTTTTTCTATGTTTGGATCATTCCATGCTCCTACACTTGGAACGCCATCTGCAATGGCTTTTTTAATAGAATCACCCACACCAATAACAGTATCGGCTGCACCAAAAGATACCAAAGTGTCATATAAGCTCGAATTAAAAGTTACCACTGTTTCCAAAGGTTTTTCTAACGTTACTTCTCTTCCGGCCGAATCTGTAATAGTGATACCTGTTGACTGCACTACGGACGAAGCATTCATTTCTCCCGAAGTATTACTGCTTCCTCCGCTTGTTCCGCAAGCGGTTAAGCTGACTGCCATTGTTGCTAAAAGTACCATGCAAAGTAATTTTGTTTTCATTTTTCTGCCTTCTTTCAATCAAATTTTATTATATTTCACAGCATGTAATTTTGCTGCTGTTTGACGATAAGCTTCAATATCATTTAAGTTCACCACATCAATGGAACCACCCTGAAAATCTCCTGCGTTATTTCCCATGCTTTCTTCCAAAAAGCTTTCCAGTTCCAAGTATGTATCCTGAATCTCAACAATTAATCCCTCTTCAGGATTCCATAATTCTCGTTGATACGCTTCTATCAAACGCCTTGACATTTCTTCCAAAGCCCAAGGATTATTTTCCTCAAAGAATTTACGGTTATTTTCATCTACAATAAACGTTTTGGTAATGTCATCAAATACCCAATCGTCAACCTCTTCTGTTGTTGCTTCCCAACCGTACACACGACCTACACGTTTGCTGATATCTCCAGCACCTTTGTAGCCATGCTGTTTTTGTCCTTCTATCCACTTTGGATTTAATAATTTACTTTTTACCACACGATTAATTTCTTCCGATAATGTGCGTACTTCAATATTAGTTACTTCTCTGGAATCACCGTAATATGCTTTTACTTCTTTTTGAGATAACTTTCTGGCTGCCGCTGTCATTCCTCCATGATTACCGAAATAACAGCAACATCCCAGCAAATCATGTTCATCCGACATTACTTTGTCATAAGTAATGTCAACATGTTTTAAACTGGATTCCAACGCAATAGGCGATTGCTTTCCGAACCGATTTCTTCCATAAGAGTAGCCGTTAAAATTCATAAATAAATCGGAAATATCATCTTGATTTTCCCATGCTGAGGCGTAGACCATTAAGTTAATACCTGAACTGTAGGTTCCCGGCTGTGCGCCAAATATACGTGAAGTTGCATCTTCCCAGCTAAGCTCCGGTTGAGTTTGTTGATTTTCTAAGGCATGTTTGCGCACAAAATTCAATTCCGGGGGTTCTTCCAGCTTGGAAACCGCTTGAATGGCATCATCTAAAAGGCAAACACAGTTCTGAAAATTGTCTCGTAATATTCCTGAAATTTTTACCGTAATATCGATTCTGGGGCGTCCCAAATCATTGATATCAATAATTTTAAAATGTTTTACTTTACCATTCGACATCCATATTGGTTCTACTCCAAGCAAATAAAGGAGTTGTGCCATCCCCTCACCATCCGCCCACATAATATCGGTGGTCATCCAATAAATAGCCACGCTTTCGGGATATGCCTCTTCCTCTTCTTTATATTTTTGAATAACGGAATCCGCCAATCGTTTTCCGACTTCCCATGCAGCTTTGGTAGGAACTTTCTCAGGATCTAACGTATAAAAATTTCTGCCCGTAGGTAAAACATCATCTCTGCCCCGTGTAATAATTCCTGCCGGTCCCGCTTCTATAAAATTGCCATCCATGGCACGAAGCAACGCCTCTATTTCTTTGGATGATTCAATCCTTCTGTTAATATCCAACACATTTTCAAAGCGAGCATTAATATCATCTATGCCAGATGGATTTTGTAAGCTGTAACCATACAAATCTATATCGGAAGTTATCGTTTCTCCTTGTAAAAACACTCTGATAATTTCTTTGCAGATTCGCTCAATATCAAACAAAATACTGCCGTTATCCGTATTATAACGAGCGCAGAATCCTTCCGGTCTTTCTAACAGAGCAGAAAGTTCCAATCCGATTAAGCGACTGACATCAGAACGAATGGAAGGTGTATTCATTCCTTCAAAGCGTAAAATAGAATACAAAAAATCCACTCTTTTTTCTTCTTGCGGCAATTGTCCAAAAACATGCATCCCATTTTGAATCTGCGTATTTTTTATCATGGTAAGTACTTTATGGCATTCTGCCACAATATAATCCATATGGCTATGATAGTCTTCCAAGTTGATGTAAGCTAACATCTGATTCATTTGTATTTGCTCAATGATGAAGTGCTCCAACAAATGAGCTTGAGAAGGATCAGACAATTTCACTTTATCATATTGATTGAGTAACTGATCCAATTCTTCTAAGGAATCATACAAGCCGCTTTGCGTCATGGTCGTTTGCATATGGTCAATAATCGTTGCCAACGCACGACGCTTTGCAATGGTTCCTTCCGGAGGATTATCTGCATTATAAATATAAAGATTCGGCATAGTTCCGATGCAAATATCAGGAAAACATGCATCTGAGAGCCCAACACCTTTCC